>LXNI01002573.1_pt1 | contig 12220 bp, 11 predicted proteins | sample 809091 | NCBI WGS metagenome assembly LXNI01 (sample SAMN04870527, study PRJNA318959) | sponge metagenome | biome: 01000161; feature: marine sponge reef; material: water | host: Sarcotragus foetidus | place: Greece: Milos, Mediterranean Sea | collected 2013-05-29 | depth 5-7 m | reverse complement strand
ATTTCCTGTTGTATAAGCCTGTCCAACAAGTATACACTTGAAAGTCTTTTCCCGTTTTGCTTCTCGTGAGGGCGCTGGGCACAGATGTCAGTTTGGAAAACATGTCTCAATCAACTTTCCGGAGAGTTGCCGCCGGAACAGTTCAATACCTGGATTCGCCCGCTACAGGCCATAGAGAGCAGCAGAATGTTGCGCTTGCTGGCGCCGAACCGCTTTGTGCTGGATTGGGTCAACGAAAAATACCTGGAGCGTATCAATGAGTTGCTGCACTCACAGGAAAAAGGGGGGAAGCTGGCCCTGTCTCTTGAGGTTGGCAGCCAGAAGAAAGGGAGCAAGCGGGAACAGCAGCCACGGGTAACTGCCGCCAACCGCGGTCACCTGCCCGAGAACCTGAACCGCAGTTACCGGTTTGATTCCTTTGTCGAGGGAAAGTCGAACCAACTGGCGCGCGCCGCGTCCATACAGGTCGCGGAGAATCCCGGCACAGCCTATAATCCCCTGTTCATGTGTGGCGGCGTGGGACTCGGCAAGACGCACCTGATGCACGCCATCGGCAACTCGATCCTGGAACGCCGCCCCGGAATGAATATTGCCTACCTGCATTCCGAACGCTTCGTCGCCGACATGGTCAACGCGTTGCGCCACAATACCATTGAGGAGTTCAAGCGCAATTACCGCTCTCTGGACGTGCTGCTGATCGACGACATCCAGTTCTTTGCCGGCAAGGACCGCTCACAGGAAGAATTTTTCTATACGTTCAACACCTTGCTGGAAGGAAAAAACCAGGTGGTGCTGACCTGCGATCGCTATCCCAAGGAGGTTGACGGCATAGAGGGACGCTTGCGTTCACGCTTCAGCAGCGGCCTCACGGTGGCCATTGAACCGCCGGAATACGAGACCCGGGTCGCCATCATCAAGTCCAAGGCCGAAAGCGCGCAGATTGATCTGCCGGACAACGTCGCTTTTTTCATTGCCAAACACTTCGTTTCCAACGTGCGCGAACTGGAAGGCGCCCTGAACCGGGTCATTGCCAATGCCAACCTGACCGGCCAACCTATCAACATTGAGTTTTGCCAACATGCCTTGCGCGATTTGCTGCTGTTGCAGGAACGCCAGATCACCCTGGAAAATATCCAGAAGGTCGCTGCCGGGTATTACAAGATCAAGGTCGCAGACCTGCTTTCAAAACGGAAAACCCGCTCCATCGCACGTCCCCGCCAGATAGCCATGGCCCTGGCCAAGGAATTGACCAACCACAGCCTGCCGGAAATCGGCGATTCGTTCGGCGGGCGCGACCATACCACCGTGCTGCATGCCCACAGGAAAGTAGACGAATTGCGCCAGCGTGACAACAGGGTTGAGGAAGACTACAAGAACCTGCTCAGCATCCTGACGATGTAGCATCAGCCTGGTGCAACATCAGTCGGGGGTATTATTTTTTTCCGCAGATGACGCAGATGAACGCAGATTATTTTTTCGGGTTGCAATGGGGTCGCTACGCGGGAATGACCCTGCTGGAACTGGTCGTTGCCATGGCGATTTTCTCACTGGTGGCCGCCGCCGCGTACGGGGCGTTGAGCCAGGGGCTGGCTGTGCAGGACCGGTTGCAGGAGCAAAGACGTTTCTGGCAGCGGCTGGAGACGGTCTTCAACCTGGTTCATGCCGACTTCGAACAGGCTGTGGACCGGGCGCCGGGCGCCGCCGGCCAGCCCTTTACTGGTCATGAATATGGTAATTCCGCGGCTTATGAGAACGTGCTGGAATTTACCCGGAGCGTGAATGCCGATTTTCACGCGGGGCCGGCCAGCCCGTTCCTGCGCGTCGGCTACCGCCTTGACGATGGCGGGCTTTACCGCCGGACCTGGGCGCGACTCGACCGGCCGTATGGAATGCCGTCCCGGGACAACCTGCTTCTGGAAGGTATCGGGGATATCCGTCTGCGCTACCTGGCGGACGCCGGCTTATGGCTGGCGCGCTGGCCGCCACCGATGAATATCGGAGGAACGCAGGATCTTCCCTCCGCGCTGGGGACGCCTCGCGAATCGCAGGGACTCGCTGGTAACGACGAAGCTCTTCCCCGCGCGCTGGAGCTGACCATAGAACTGGAAGACGCAGGCGCTTACAGGTGGTTGTTCCATGTTGGACACCCACGCTAGCCCCGCCCCCCCCGGCGCGCGCGGGGTGGCGCTGGTCACGGTACTGCTGGTCCTGGCAATATTAACGGCGATAGTCGGACGCCTGAGTTTTTCCAACCAGGTCTGGATACGCCAGGTGGGGAACGGCGCGGATTTCCTGCAGTCTGCGCTGGCCGTGCGCGCGGTTCAGGACTGGGCGGGCCTTATCCTGGACGAGGATGATCGTGCTTACGACAGCTTCCAGGATACATGGGCGCAGCCCCCGCCGCCGTTGCCGGTCGGTCGCGGCTTGGTACGGGGCTATGGGGAAGGCATGGAAGACATGCAGGCGCGCATCAACCTGAATAACCTGGTGCAAGAGAACAGGGTCAACGCGCAAGCCAGGAAAACGCTCGAACAACTGCTGCGTATCCTGGAACTGAATCCGGGCATAGCCGCAGCGATTGTTGACTGGATGGATACAGGTGATGACGTCTACGGCCCCTGGGGCGCCGAAGATGGTTACTACCTGGGTATGAATCCGCCTTACGTTGCCGCCAACAAGCCCTTGAATGACCCCGCAGAACTGCGCCTGGTGCGCGGCGTGGACAGGAGGGTATGGTACAAGTTAAGACCGTACGTCAGCGCGCTGCCGCCGGATGTGAAGAAGATCAATATCAATACGGCCAGCCGGGAGGTGCTGGCGGCAGTCCTCACCAGCCTCGGGCTGGCGCAAGCGCAGGCATGGATAACAGCCGAGCAGTTGAGGGGGAAAGCCAGACAGGAACCGTTCAAATCACAAAACGATATCCAGGATTATTGTAAAATGGAGCAGATGACACCCGATTGTGAAACTCTGAAGCAGTTGCTTGACGTCAAGTCTGAGTTCTTTCTCGCCCACACCCTGGTAGCGACCGGCAATGCCCGGCGGCGCACGGCAACGCTTTACAAGCGTGCAGGGGACGGCGTCTCGGTGCGGGGTCACTGGCGCGAGTATGATTAGTCTCTTATCCCTCGTCATTACCGCATTCCCCCCCTCGTCATTCCCGCGCAGGCGGGAATCCAGTGGAAAAACTGCCCCGAAGGGACACCTTATAAGGTGTCGGGACCGGTGGGGTCAGAGTAAAATCACTGTTATCGGGGTTGATGGCAGGATCGGCGGCGATTTTACTCTGACCCCGGCATTCGGGGGGAGACGCGGCAATGACGGATGAGCGCAATGACTACTGGTGGGTCCAGTTGCGCCGGCAGGGCCTGTATTATGCCAGGCGCGGGCGCGGGGAGGACGTTCCGTTACAGGAAGGGGAATGTCCTGACTGGGAGTCCCTGCCGGCCCCGCCGGGCGCGCGCATACTGCTCTGTGCGCCCGGCGTCCGGGTGCGCATCCATTCGGTCAGCATTCCGACCCGTCACCGGAAACGTTTTTTTGCCGCCTTGCCTTTTGCGCTTGAGGACAAGTTGTTCCGGACGCCGGAGACATACCATTTTGTGCCGCTGACAAGACCTGCCGGCAAGGACGGGACTCCGGTCGCAGTGGTGGAACACGAACAGATGACAGCGTGGACCGCTGCCGCACAGGCGCGCGGCCTGCGTCTCGACCTGTTGACGCCGGACTACCTGCTGTTGCTGGAGCCCGCGCCCGGCGCCTGGTTCCTGGATGCCCTGGAAAAGCCGTTATTGCTGCGGTTTCCCGCGGCAGCCGGCGGCGCCGCGCTGGATGAGGACGTTGGAGCGCAACCTCCCGCCGGATTGCAGCTTGCCCTGGAACATTCCCGGCAGCCCCCCGCCAGGCTGGAAGTGCGGGTGCGCGACCGGGAACAGTACGAACTGGTGGGGAACTGGCTGGACTGGCTGGCCGAGCGTGGCATTGACCTGGCGCGGACGCAGGCGGACCTGTCCCGCCCGGCCTGCCTGGCGCGGCAGCCCGCTCCGCCGGAGCAGGTGAATATGCTGACGGGAAAGTACCAACCGGGCCGGGACAGGTTACTGCAGTCACGCCGGTTTATTCCGTCCGCGGGCCTGGCTGCGGCCCTGGTCCTGGTATTGACCGCGCAGTGGTTGGTTGAGTATTCCCGCATACAGGCACAGCATGAGCGCCTGACAACCGCTATCGAAACTGCCTACCGGCAGGCTTTCCCCGACGCCAGGCGCCTGGTCAACCCGCGCCACCAGATGGAACAATGGCTGAACGCCGCGGCCAGGCCGGTCACCGGTGGACGGGAACAGGGTATTGATGTCCTGTTCTGGTTGGAACGGCTGGCGCCGCTGCTGGGCAACGGCGCCGGTGCGGGTCTCACGGCATTCAACTTCGACGGACGACAACTGGTCCTGGATTTGAGCCTGCCGGACTTTGAAGCGTTGGAAGCGCTGCAAGAGCAACTGTCTGCTACGGGACTGAAACCGGAAGTGGAAAACGCAGAACTCAAGGACGACAGGGTGGTAAGCCGCATGCGTCTGGCAGGGCGATCATGAACTGGTGGCGGCAACGCAGCGCCAGGGAAAGGCTGGGCCTGGTGGCTGCAGGCGTACTGCTGTCGGCTGTTGCGCTGTTGCTGGCGCTGGAACCGCTGCTGGAACAGCGCCGTCGTTTGTCTGCCGAATTGCCGGGTTTGCAAGAAGACCTTGCCTGGATGCAGGCCCACGTTAACCAGGTCGAAACGCTACGCAAGGCAACTGCGGCAGGTGAGCGGGAACAAGCGCAACCGGCGCTGTCTGCGGCACGGGTTGAAACGTTGCTGCACGAAGCCGGCCTGCGCGAGCAGCTGTCCGCCATGCAGCCCGGGGCCGGGCAGGGCGTAGCGCTCAGTTTCGACAAGGTCAGTTTTCCCGACCTGCTGGCGTTCATTGCCCGGTTGCAGGATGAAGGTCATGCCCGCGTGACCGGAATGCGTGTGACCGGCCTCCGGGATCGCAACGGGCAGGTCATGGCGGAAGTGACATTGCTGCCCAGGTAGTCCGGTAGCGAGGGCGCATCACTTGGCAATATCAGGTTGAAAGAGTACTAGTCCGGCTGCCTGATAAAGCCTTCCAGGGTTGCCAGTGTCAGCGCCTCGGGCGCGGCGCCGACCCTGACCGTTATGCGTCGCAGTCGCGGCTCGCTGGTGGCGCTTACCTCTTCTTCCCAGTACCACGTCCTTCCCGCCATCTCTGCGCGGCCCCGGTACACCTGCGTTTCCGGCCACTGCCGTCCGGCCTGGCGCAGGACGACGCGGTTGTGCGCTACCCATCTTGCCAGCACCCTCTCCGGCAAGGCGCCGGACAAGGTGGCGCTCATGTTAAGCGCCTTCCAGAAGCCGGCCAGGGCAAATACCATGACCGTCAATGCAACCAGAACTTCCAGCAGGGTGAAGCCGCGCACAGGATAATGGGCAATTTTACTGATGGCGCACCTCCGCAGCGCCCACGGAACCCATGGACAACGTGCGCCGGCGTTCTCCCTCGACCAGCGTCAGGCTGAACGCATCCTGTGCGCCCGTGGGGAACAGGTATACCTGCCCGGAACCCGCGACAGGTTGGCCGTTGATAGTGAGTTCGGCTATCTCAATGCCCGGTGGTAACCGGGTTTCTGTAAACGGCGGGTTGTTCAACGGAATAAATTCCTCGTCGCGGCGATACCGGAAGCGGACTGTTTTCTCCGCCGGGTCAACCTCCAGGCGCCAGGGTTGGGACGTGAGCACGGCCTCCTGCCTGGCGTGGTTGAGCGTCAGGCACAACCTGTCGGCGGAGTCAGCCAGCCCCCTGCCGCGCGCGCGGTCAAGGCCTGGCGCAACCAGGCTCAGCAGCACGCCGATGAGCATGACCACAACCAGCAGTTCAAGCAGGGTGAACCCCGCGTTTCCCGTCCGCCCGGTTGTTGCTGTCGGAAGCAATATCAGGTTGAAAGAGTAATAGTTGCCGGCAGGTTTGTGTTAAGGTTCCTTATAAGTCCCAGGACCCGATATCATCCTCATCGCCGGGGCGTTTGTTTGGGCCGGGACTGAAAACATCCACTTCGGCGCGCGCGCCGGGCTGCAAATACAGGAATTCGCTGCCCCAGGGGTCCAGGGGGATCTTGTTCATATAGCGGTTCCAGTTTTCCGGCTGCGGTTGCAGGTCCGGGGGCGCTACCAGCGCCTCCAGGCCCTGGTCCGTTGTCGGATACCTGAAGTTGTCCAGTTTATACATGTCCAGCGCCGAGGAGATGGCGCGGATATTGTTTTTTGCGGCGCTGATGCGCGCCTGCTCCGGCCGGTCCATCACCCGCGGGATGACGACCGCGGCCAGAATGCTGAGGATAACCACCACGACCATTAATTCAATCAGGGTAAAGCCTTTGCAGCAACGCCGGCGCCTCGGCAGAGCAGGAAAGGAGCGTATTGCGACGGTACCTGTCATCATTGTCCCATTATACGCGATCACGCTGAAGCCGCCTGAAATCTTCACAACCCCACCAGTTGGTTCATTTCAAAAATGGGCAGCAGGATCGCCAGCACGATAACCAGCACGACCGCGCCCATAACCAGGATTATGAGAGGTTCGAACAGGGCGGTGGCGGTGGTCAGTACGGTCTGCAGTTCATTCTCCTCGTAGGAGGCGGCGCGCGCCAGCATATCATCGAGTTCCCCGCTCTCTTCACCCGAGGCCAGCATCTGGACCAGTAACGGCGGAAACCAGCCACAGTCATCCAGGGCCTTGTGCAGGCGCCCCCCCTCTCGCACGCGCAGCGCGGCGTCTTCCACAGCCGCGCGCAGGGGAATGTTGATGACCATCCTGCCGCTTATCTCCAGCGCCTCGAGCAACGGGACGCCGCTTTGCGTCAGGATGGCCAGGGACCGAGTCAGTCTGGCGGCATGCAGCATGCGGGTTATCCTGCCGAGAAAGGGCATATCGAGCAGCAGGCGGTCAACGCGGGCCCGGATAACCGTCCGGCGCAGCAGGAAACGCCCCAGCAACAGGGCCAGCGCAGCCCCGAGGCAAAGCAGCCAGCCGAAATCACGCAGCACCTGGCTGCTGGCGATCAGGGCGGTAGTCAACCAGGGGAGAGACTGGCCGGTCTGCTGGAAAACCCTTACGACTTCCGGCACGACGTAGATCAGGAGCACGGCCACAACCAGCAGTGAGACCAGGGTCAGGATCGCCGGGTAAATCAACGCCGTGCTGAGTGACTGGCGCAGCGCGCGACGGGTTTCGGTGTAGTCCGCCAGGCGTTCCAGCGCCTCTTCCAGGCGGCCCCCGGCCTCGCCGGCAGCGACCATGCTGCGGTAGAACTCCGGGAACACGCCCGGGTACACGGACATTGCCTCGTCCAGGGAAGCGCCTTCCGTAATGCGCGCGCGCACGTCGGCAAGGACGGCCTGCAGCCGCCGCGCGGCCGTCTGCGCGCCCAAGGCGCGTAACGATTCGTCCAGGGGCATGCCGGCGCGCAACAAGGTGGCGAGCTGGCGGGTCAACAGGGCCAGGGCGGCGGCGGAAATACGCCGGGACGGGTTCAGGCCGGCCGGCGTTACAGCCTGTTCCCGGACACCATGCACTTCCACCGGGTACAGCCCCAAGGTACGCAGGCGGGACCGGACCTGACGCGCGGAATCACCGTTCAGCACACCTTGACGGGTGCGACCGCCATCATCAAGGGCAATGTATTCAAAGGCGGCCATTCTAGTACTCTTTCAACCTGATATTGCCATGTTCAGCGGGTCGGGAAGCGGTTGAGCGCAAGGCGCGGCGCGCAGGGAATGGCGCGTCCTTGCCAAGGGTTGCAACGACGCGGGCGACCGCTTCCCGGCCCGCCCGCAGGGAGCCACACAGCAGCGCCAATACGGCGTTGCAGTCCTTGACAAGGGCGCGCCATTCTCTGCGGACTGCGCCTTGTCTTGACGCTGCTGTGTGGCTCTGAACATGGCAATATCAGGTTGAAAGAGTACCAGCAACCGGGAAGGTTAATGATTGGATACCCGGACGACTTCTTCCAGGCTGGTTTTGCCGGCCAGGACCTTGGCTACCCCGTCTGCGCGCAACGCGGGCATCCCGTTCCGGATCGCCGCCTCGCGCAAGTCGTGTTCCCCCCGGTTGTCGTGGATCATGCCTCGCAACGCGTCATCGACGACCAGCAGTTCATAAATCCCGGTTCTGCCCTGGTAACCCGAGAACAGGCATGCGGCGCAGCCGCCCGGGTGGTAGAGGAAGATGTCTGCGTCCCCGGGTATTCCGAGCAGTTGCCGTTCGGCGGCATCGGCCGGCCGGCGGATACGGCACCCGGAACATAATCTTCTGACCAGGCGCTGCGCCATGGCGCCCAGCAGGCTCGAGGCCACCAGGTAGGGTTCGATGCCCATGTCCACCAGGCGCGTAATGCTGCCCGCGGCATCGTTGGTGTGCAGGGTCGAGAACACCCTGTGGCCGGTCAGGCTGGCCTGCACCGCGACCTGCGCCGTCTCGATGTCGCGGATCTCTCCCACCATGATCACGTCCGGGTCCTGCCGGAGAATCGCGCGCAACCCCTTCTCGAACGTCATGCCGGTCTTGACGTTTACCGGGATCTGTCCGACCCCTTCAAGGTCATATTCAACCGGGTCTTCCACCGTGATGATGTTGAGGTCCGGGCTGTGAATCTGCTGCAGCGCCGCATACAGGGTCGTGGTTTTGCCCGATCCCGTGGGACCGGTCACCAGGAAAACCCCATGGGGGGAGCGGATCAGTTCGCTGAACCGGGAACGCACTTCCCCCGGCATGCCAAGCTGTTCCAGGGTGAGCAGCCCCTGTTCCTTTTCCAGGATGCGCATGACCACGCGCTCGCCGTAATGGGTGGGCAGGGTTGACACCCTTACGTCGACCAGCCGGCCGCCGATGCGCAGGCTGATCCTGCCGTCCTGGGGCACGCGCTTCTCGGCGGTATTGAGACGCGCCATCACCTTGACCCGGGCGACGATCCGGCCGGACAGAACCACCGGCGGCTCCACCACGTCCCGCAACAGCCCGTCCACGCGGAAACGCACGACTAGGCGGGCCTCAAAAGGTTCGATGTGAATATCGGACGCGCCCTCTTCAACGGCCTGGGTCAGCACCGAGTTCAGCAGGCGTATGATCGGCGCATCGTCCTGGCTGTCGAGCAGGTCAGAGGTCTGCGGCAGGTCCTTTGACAGGGACTCCAGGTCTATAACCTGGTCCAGGCCCTGCACGGCGTCCGCAGCGGCGCCGGCGCGCTCGAACGCGCGCTGCATGGCCAGGTTGAACATGTCTTCCGTGATCATCACCGGCGTGAAGCCGCCCTCAAACTCTGCCTGTGTCTCCAGCAAGGCGCTCCAGTCCAGGTCCGGGCGCACCCAGACGATAGTGGTATCGTCGCGCCGGTACGCCGGCAATGCCCCGACGCGGCGCACCTGGCCGAATCCGAAACGCCCGGCCAGGTCCGGGTCCAGCATGCCGATATCGGGCCTGGTTTCGTAAGGCCAGCCCAACTGCTGCGCGCGTTCGCTGCCGGCGGGCCGGTTCATATTTCCTGTGCGTCGGCCGGGGCTTCCGTCTGTGACTGCCCGGGCCGGGTTTGTTGCGCGGGCGCGCCCGGTTGTTGTTCTGCCGGGCTGGCATCGTCAACAACAGTATCCCCCGTGATCAACTCCCATTCCTCCAGCATGGACTGTGCTTCTTCATTGTCCTTGAGCGCCTCCTGGTCGGTCAACCGGCCCAGGTATTCGTATTTGTTGCGGGTGGGCTCGTCCATATCCTTTGGCCCTCTTATTACCTGCGGACGCAGGAAAACCAGCAGGTTGGTCTTCTTGCGCGTGCGGTTTTTGTAGCGGAACAGTTGCCCGAGGATAGGGACGTCCCCGAGCAACGGCACTTTCTGCACATTGTTGGACAAGTCATCCTGTATCAACCCGCCCAGCACCACCATCTGGTTGTTCTCAGCGACGATGGTGGTGGACAGGGAACGGGTGTTGGTAACGATATCTCTGGCTTCCCCCCGCAGCGCCACATTGGAGACCTCCTGGAAGATTTCCATTTTGATGGCGCTGCCCTCCGTAATCTGTGGCTTGATCCGCAGGGTCAGGCCCACGTCCCGGCGCTGGATGGTCTGGAACGGGTTCTCCACGGCCGTGCCCTGGCTTATCTGGGAAAAAGAGCCGGTGATGAACGGCACGTTCTGGCCGACGACTATTTCGGCTTCTTCGTTATCCATGGTCAGGATGTTCGGCGTGGACAGCACGTTGGCGTCGCTCTGGCCTTCCAGCGCCTTGGCCAGGGCATTGAGATTGTATACTTCCGTGCCGTCCGGCAGGGTGATAATGCCATCGACATAGCCGAAAGACAGGCCGGCGCCGGCGGCAAGCGGGTTTGCCAGAACCTCTGCCAGGTTGGTACCGGCGTTTGTTCCGAGGTTCGTCGAGCCGACGACCCCGCGCCGGTCCGCACGCACGCCGTCACCGATGCCGAACTGCACACCGATTTCCTGTGTGGTCTGGGCGTCAACTTCCGCGATCAGCGCTTCCACGTATACCTGCAGGCGGCGCACGTCCAGCTTCCTGATGACCTGTTCAAGAATGGCGAAATCCGACTGCGTCGCGGTGACTACCAGGGCGTTGGTTTCCGGGTCGGCCTTGATGGAGATCTCTTTTGACAGGCTGCCGCCCTCAGCGTCCGGCGCGTTTGTCAGGGAGCTCTCCAGCACCTCCACCAGGTTTTCCGCGCTGGCGTTCTTCAGGTAAATAACATGCGTGTTGCCGCGCCCGGACGACGGCGTATCCAGCGCCAGCGCCAGGTCCTTGATCTCCTTGCGGGTATCGGTGTCCGCCTTGATGACCATGCTGTTGGTGCGCGGGTCGGCAATCACGACCAACCCGTCGCCGGGCGCGTCCGGCCCCCCGTTATTCCGGTGCAGGCGGCTGAACAGCTGCGCCATTTCCTCCGCCGAAGCGTGGGTCAGGTTCACCAGTTCCACCTCGCCGGCGCTGGCCGGACGGTCCAGCCGTTCGATGATGTTCAGCAGCCGCGCCACGTTGGCGGCCCGGTCGGTCAGGATGAGGGAGCCGGATTCGGCGTCGCCGGCGAGGTGGCCGTAGCCCGGGATCAGCGGGCGCAGCAGCGGCACCAGGCGCTCCGCCCGGACGTGCTCGAGGCGGATGACCCGGGTCACGATATCATCCCCGCCGGCCTCCCGGCCGGACGGGAATGCCCCGCCCAGCTTGCCTTTATCCTGCGGCACAATCTTGGTGACGCCGTCCGCTTCCACGGTAACGTAGCCGTTCACCTCCAGCACGGACTGGAATACCCGGTAGGCCTCTTCCTCCGTCAACGTTTGCGGCGCCACCACGGTCACCGTGCCCTTGACGGCCGGGTCCACCAGGAAATTGCGGCCGGTAAACTCCGCCACGGCCTGGATCACGGCGCGCAACTCGGCCTCCTCGAAATCAAAATTGATGTCCTGCGCGCGGCCTGCGGCGGAGACGGCCGCCAGCAGCGAGCACAGGCACAAGCAGCGAAGCAATGGAAAAACCGCCCGGGTAAGAGAAACCATGTTGAATTCCGGTTATTGGATGGAAAAATCGATGGTCACTTCCCGGCCATCGCGTAACAGCCCGACCTGCAGCGCATCGGCGGACTTGAACGACTGGTACGCAGCCAGGGCCTCCCTGTTGTTGCGCACGGAAACGCCGTTCAACGAGACGATAACATCTTCCCGCAGCAGGCCGAGCTTATCGAATACGCTGTCAGGTTCAATATCGACGATGCGAAAACCCGCCTCATGGCCGTTATTGTCCCAGTACGGCGCCGCCCGGGCCTGGTTCAGGACTTCCGGCAGGCGCTGCAGCTGCCGATCAAACAGGTTGCGCGAGACGACCCCCGCGCGCGCGCTGATCATGGTAATGCCTTCCGTTGCCCTGAGCCCGGCGAAACTGCTGCCATAGCGCGGTTCGGCCGTTTTCAGGGTCAGCGCCTCCGCGACGCCGTTGCGCTCCAGTATGACCCGGCGCGCCTCGATATGCGTGATTTCGGCGCCGGCGATTTGATTCCCGATCCGGTAGACGTCTTCCTTTTCGCTCCCCCGGGAAATCACCGCGAGCTTGCGCGTGCCGGAGCGGCTTGCCAGGATGCCTTTCAGGGTCAGGTCCAGGCCGGTTTCCCTGATTTCT
>LXNI01002572.1_pt1 | contig 12224 bp, 9 predicted proteins | sample 809091 | NCBI WGS metagenome assembly LXNI01 (sample SAMN04870527, study PRJNA318959) | sponge metagenome | biome: 01000161; feature: marine sponge reef; material: water | host: Sarcotragus foetidus | place: Greece: Milos, Mediterranean Sea | collected 2013-05-29 | depth 5-7 m | reverse complement strand
CATCGCTGGTACAGGGAATGAACTGGTCGAGTTCCAAGACAAAGACGGAGTCGAACTCTTGGCCCTTGACCGACTCCTTGTTGAGCACTGTGATCCCCGGCACCCGGACATCGATGCCGTCCTCGTTCTTCAACTCGTTCGAGTACATGTCGATGCGAGTGTCCGGCAGATGGCTCTTGAGCAGGCCGTGCACGGAACGCCCCGTAGGCTGGTTACGGCTAACGATTACACCCACGCTGCCGGATCGGTTCCGGAATTCGTTGGCAATCCGCGTCGCGGTCGACGTCAGGCCTTCTGATCGGACGAGCCGGGGGAGATCGCCAGAGCTTGGTCGAATGATCGAAGCTGCAGGCAGACGACCGCGGTGAAAGTGCTCGGCAAGATGCGCGATCTCCGGAGTGTTGCGGTGGTTCTCGCTGAGGATGACTGGGTTGGGTAGCCTAGCCGCACGCTGAATCTCGTCGAGCGTTGAGCGCGTATCACCGATGGCCTGCTCCTCGTCAGCGAACACCGACACCGTCTCTGATACGAATCGCGAGGCGTAGACGAAAAAGCCCTTCGGGAGATCTTGCCCCTCGTCCACAACAACAGCTCCCGTTCGCGGTGCCGTACCTGCCAATCGGTCGATCATCGGTTCCCACCGAAAGGCGAACCCGCTACCTGGTTCTTTGGGTGCCAAGGTTCCAGTACGTTGCCAATAGTCCTTCCCAACAAAGCTCTGCATCGTCGTAGAACGCACGTTGATCTGATCGGCATCTGCGACGAGCTGCAACGAGCGCCGGAGCATGCGGTTGTACGTCACTACCGGAATCTCGCCATGCAACTCTGACAGTGCATCTCCGCGCCACACGGCTAGAGAAGTCTTCCCCGAACCGGGCGGGCCGACGACGAAAAGCGGCTCGTCGAGAGGCGCTTCCAATACTTCCAGTTGCTCCTCGTCTCGGCTGAGTTCGTCCCACGTTGGTAGTCGCACTCTTCAATCGCCTCCGAGTCGAAGAATGCGCCCTTGGGGACGATGAAACAACGCGTAGCGCAAATTCCGGGTCGCCCGTTCCGTTTGGACAGCACCCACATCGTTGACGACCTCGTTGAATCCCGCGTCGGACAAGGCGGCGCTGAAAACGGGGTAGCTGCGGTTCGGGCCCGCTTTGGCGGAGTTGGTGTAGAGGACGGTCACCTGGCCTCGTCCGATCTTCGACAATAGGTCATCCAAGTCGGTCAAAAGCATTCCGACGTCAAGCGACGGGCTCGCCAGGAGGAACGACACGACCACGAGGACCGGACGCCAGCCGGGGGGTCGGGTCCAACGGACGGCGGAGACGTCGCTAGCCCAGACTCGATTGATCGTTGGCCCGGCCCGTCCGCGTTCTGTTGCGACAGCCAGCTCTTCTCCAAACCGCCGCATCGTCTGTGACTGGTCTACGCCAATGTAGTCGAATCTCTCGTCCACGCCGAGTTGACCAGCTAGGGCGAGGCCCGCTGTGAACGGCCCGCACCCCAAGTCGATCATAATGAGCGGCTCGCTTGGCGGATTGTCGTCGAACATCTGACGAAACGCCTCGGCGAGTTCGTCGACGTGACCGGGCTGGTTCCAGTATGCGTAGAGAAGTACACGATCCTCGGCCGACAAGCTTCCGTACTGGTGGTCGAAGTTGGCCTGGCCCCAGTCGATGGCATCCATTGCGGTTGCCCGGTCCACCCCCAATAGCAGGTCGCCACGCGTCCGAGCGTCTGATCGTACGCGTCCGACAATCTCGGTGCGCCGCAGGTCGCGAAGGAACTGTGCTGAAGGTGCTATCGGCACTGCGCATGGTCCGGCAAGGGCTAGTCAATGTACTGTATCAAATTACAGTATAGACGCCAATGACGTTGCCATCGCTGACATCGTTCGCACGACAGTGGCGGAGTTCTTGCGTATGGGGAGATCTCTTTCATTGGGCTATGCCTGTTAAGATGACATTCGAGTTGCATCCGACGGTAGGTGAGTCGTGGCCGAGGCATACCGCCACATAGAAGTCGAGCCCTTGACGCCCGGCATCGGCGCACTCGTCCACGGCGTCGATCTCGGCAAGCCGCTGTCCGATGGGGTGTTCGAGGAAGTGCACGCCGCCTGGATGGACCACCTCGTCCTATTCATGCGCGACCAGCACATGACGCCCGCTCAGCACCTCGCGTTCGGTCGCCGCTTCGGGGATCTGCACATTCACCCCGCGGCACCCTATGCGGAGGGCGACCCGGCGCTGATGGTGATCCACACCGACAAGGACTCCCACCGCAACAACGGTTCGGGCTGGCACTCGGACGTCTCCGCGGACGAGGAGCCGCCGCTCGGCAGCATCCTGCACATCCACAAGGTGCCGTCGCACGGCGGCGATACCCTGTTCGCCAACATGTACGCGGCCTACGACGCCTTGAGCGAGCCGATGCGGACGCTGCTCGATGGGCTCACGGCGCGTCACGTCTCCGACTACACCGGCCAGTACGGCGATCACAAGCCGCAGCGCGAGTTCCCCAGGGCATCCCATCCGGTGGTACGCACGCACCCGGTGACCGGTCGTAAAGCGCTGTACGTGAATGCCGGCTTCACGCGCTTCATCGAAGGCGTCAGCCGGCCCGAGAGCGCGGCCCTGCTCGCGCTCCTGTTCGAGCATGTGAAGAATCCGACCTTCCAGTGCCGGTTCCGCTGGGAGCCGTATTCGCTCGCCATGTGGGACAACCGGTGCGTGCAGCACATGGCGGTCTGGGACTACTACCCGGAAGTCCGGTCCGGCTACCGCGTGACCGTCGCGGGCGACCGGCCGGTCTGAGCCGCCGCGTCCCCGGTCAACTGGAAAGCCGTGTCGCCAACCGATAGATTGTCGCGACGCGCTTCAAGGAGACTAACGCCATGCTAGCCGTCATCTCCCCGGCCAAGTCCCTCGACTTCGAGACCAGGCCGACGACCCGCAAGGCCTCCACGCCCGCGTTTCTCGACGACGCGGCCGCCCTCATCGAGGATCTCGTCAAGCTGGCGCCGGGCGAGGTGTCGGACCTGATGGGCATCAGCACCAAGCTCGGCGAACTCAACTGCAACCGCTACAACGAGTGGCGCAAGGCGACCCGAGGCGGCAAGCAGGCGGCGCTGGCGTTCACTGGCGACGTCTACATGGGCCTCGCCGCCTGGGACTTCGATGCCCGCGAACTGACCTCGCTGCAGCGCCGGGTGCGCATTCTCTCCGGCCTCTACGGCCTGTTGAAGCCCATGGACCGGATCCACCCCTACCGCTTGGAGATGGGCACGGCGTTCGCCAACGCACGCGGCCGCGACCTGTACGCGTTCTGGGGTGACCGGGTCACCGACGCGTTGAATGCGGAACTCGCCAAGCATCGCAACAAGACGCTGGTCAACCTCGCCTCCAACGAGTATTGGGGCGTGGTCGACCCCGACGGATTGGAAGCGACAGTGATCCGTGCGCGTTTCCTGGATCGCAAGAACGGCCAGTACAAGATCATCAGTTTCTACGCGAAGAAGGCCCGCGGCCTGATGGCGGCGTACATTGCGAAGAATCGCGTCGAGACGGTGAAGGCGCTCAGGGCCTTCGATTGGGAAGGCTACCGATACTCCGCGGAACACTCGCGCAAGAGCGAGCTGGCCTTCGTCCGCGACGAGAGACCTTGAGGACTTGGCAATGAACATGGCGACGACTTGGCAGTCGGACTACGGTGAACACGAGGCGGCGATGGCCGCCTACCGCGAAGCCGGCACGGCCCGGGCACTGGCCCTGGACAATCGCGGGCCCATCCGCTACGACGCGGACGGTGCGCTCTCGCAAGACATCGTCGAGTCCTATTGGCGTCATGGCTTCTACGTGTTCGAAGGCGTCATCGGCGCGGCTGAACTGGCCGACATCGAGCGCGACGTGCAGTCGATCCAGGACCGGGCGCCGACCGAACCGCGCGGCAAGTTCGACCGCCTTGGACGACCTGCCCTCGGTGCGGACGGCAAGGGCGGTGGCCTGGCCATGGTGCGGCCGCTGTCCGACCCCATCGGCGGCACGGCGGGCAACAACGGTCGCCATCCGGCCAAGATGATCGAACCCACCGTGCCGGAAGGCGCGCCGGAGTGGGTGCTGCAGGTGGTCGGCGGTTCACTGCAGTTCTCCGATGCGGCGCTGCGCCTCTACGCGCACCCCGACCTGCTGCGCGTTGCTGAAACCTTCAACGGTCCGGATTTCTCGCCCTTCAACGAGGTGATCTGGATCAAGCAGCCGCGCCTCGGCGGCAGCGTTGCCTGGCATCAGGACGGCACCACGCACTGGGGCACGGCCAAGTTCCACAAGGGCAGCCATGGTTTCAACTTCATGGCGCAACTCTACGGCTGCAACGCGGCCAACGGCCTGTGGGTGGTGCCCGGCTCGCATCTGGCCAAGGCGGACATCAAGGGTTGGTGCGCGGCGGCCGGCTCCGACCGGATACCCGATGCGGTGCCGCTCGTGTGCGCACCCGGGGACGTGGCCATCACCAACCGCCAAGCCGTTCACGGCTCGTTCGCCAACACCAGCGACGCGTGCCGCGTGACCATCAACTTCGGCTTCCATCCGCGCGCGAGCGTGGTCGGCGCCCGCGGCAACGGCATCCATGCCCCCGGGAGCGACAAGATCATCTACGACGAGGACCGGGTCCGCGGCCGTTCCCGGGTGCTGGGGCTGGCGATCGAGGCGCGGAGGCTCCGCTTCCCGGACGAGACGCCCTACGAGTACCGGCCCTTCGCCGGGCAGTCGTTCGAATGGAACGATGCGGCCAGGGAGAGCCTGCGGGGCTACAACAAGCTGGATCTGGGGATCTGAGTCGCCCCGCTACGCCGAGTCGGCTTCCTTCGGCGGCGTACGGTACATATCCGGGAACTGGATTTTCGCCCCTCGCTTGGCGATCAGTTCCGCGAATTCCTTGTCGTACGCGTCGAAGTCGGTTTGCGGGCGCAGCTTGATCGCGCCGGCCGCGGGCTCTTCGTCGAACAGGCTGATGTAGCCGGTCGGCGACTGGGCTTGTCGCGGAGCCTTGTCCGTGGGTTCCGGCGGTCTCGGCGGTGACTTGCCGAACGGGAACGCCCCAGCAACATCCATCAGCCGCCCGAATCGCACGGGGTTCCTGTCGAGGGCCTCTTGGGTGACAGTGTGTCGGAACGGCTCCTGCGTCTGCATATGCGACCGGCAGTACGTCCCGAGCATCATCAGCCGCAAGCCCTCGGTCTTGCGCGGATACGACCCGTGCCAGGTGTGGTCGCCCCAGATGATCATGGATCCCATGGGCGCCTCGACCGGCTGCATCCGTTCGGTCCAGTACTCGGCCTCTTCGGGCGATGGCCAGCGCCGCCAACGGTGGCTGCCGGGCACGAAGCCGAGGGCACCGTCGTCCTTGGAGTAGTCGGACAGCAGATAGTTGAAGTTCGCGGTATAGGGCTCCGGTGGAAACGTGGGCATCTCGAACTGCGCCCAGTCGCAGTGCACGCCCGTGCGCGCTTCGCCCTTGCCTTTCAGCCAGCCGTCGCAGAGGCTCAGGATGCAGTTGGTGCCGAGCAGGTACTGGACCAGGCCGAGGGCGGCAGGGCACACCATGATCGCTTCGAACGCCGGGTCGTCCCAGAGCATGAAGCGCATCAGCTCCTGGCCGTCGGCGAACACCTCGGGAAGCGCCGCCTCGTCGCATTGTCGTCGCGCGCAAGCGACTTGCACGAGGGCGTCGCGGACGGCCGCATGCTGGTCCGGCGGACCCACCGTTTGTGGCGGCAGCACGGTGAATCCGAACGCCTCGAGTTCGGCGACGTGTTCGAGGAGGCCGAGTTGCTTGAGTTCGCGGTAGAGCGGCGCGAGTGCTTTGGCGGAAGGCCAGTCGTGGATGTCCATAGCGCTCGGCAGTATAGGCTTGGACGCGAGGTACAAGCGAGGCCCGGTCTGCAGGCATGGCTGCCAGCCCCGCACGCGTTCGGCTATGCCCGTGACCAGGACTTCGGCGCGTCGAGACTGGCTGACATCACTGTGCCATTGCATCGAGCAGGAGCCGCCGATGACCCGCGTGGGATCACCGACCTGCTACTTTTGCTGGCGGCACACGTCGTTGGCCAAGTGGAGCGGCTTCCTTGCGCTGGTACGGGTACGTGGAGACTCCCGAATGGTTGGACATACGTGAGCAGGGAGGTCTCAGAGCGGGCGGCAACAGTTGCGGCAGAGGCAAGTGGATCGCGCGCCATGAGGGACATGCGTGGACTTGGGGACGGCTGTTGGACACCCGGTTTCCAGGACACGTCATAGTCCTCGAGGTGGTTGAGGAAGCGGTTGCCAACGCATGTCCCGGGCCGCGCATTCTTGATGGGATCGGCGAGGCCGCCTATATTCGTGGACAGGATCTTGTCCAAGTCAGCATCGTAGAGGCGGTGGAGTGGGTCCGATGAGGAGTCCGGGCGAACATGCCGCTCTTGCCACGTTCACGGCGGCCCAGCCGCCCACTGGCCGCATGATGGAGCGTGGCGTACCCTTCAGCAGCGTTGCCAGGTTTCCAGCGCGTGACGACCTGGAACCCGCAAGCCTCCTTCTCCAATCCCAAGGGGGGAATGCCAGCGATTTCGTTCGCGCCGAGTTGTTGGCCAACTCTTCGGATACCGCGAAGTTGTCGGGCGTGGAGTTCGAGCTCTTGGGCGGCGGTAGGCCGCTAGGGCACGGCAAGATCCTCAAGGTCGCCCCGGAGTTGGATCGCAAGGAGCGGATCGTTTTCTTCGCGAATCGTTGTCCGGGCAAGACCGACCGAGAAGTCACCGACGCGGTGGATGGGGAGTCCAGGAACCAACGGGCGATCAATCGGGCGTGTCGCGAACTGGCGAGTATCGGGAAGTTGCAGCGGAAGATGCGAGAGGACGGGCTGATCGGAAACTACCCAGTCTCGGCGCTGTATGTTTCCGCGGATGCAGAGAACAGGCTCGCCGGTGCGGACGCTGGCGCTCCGACCACGCTCGAAGACTCGGACGCACTCGGAGAGGACCAACTTCAAGGCCCATCTTGAGAGATGGCTCGAAGCTGGCGGTTGGCGTACTCGGATTGCCTGGGGACGGGAACGAGGGGTCGACATCGAAGCAGTCAGCCGTGATGGCGAACGGTGGCTCATTGAGGTCCAGGGTTGCGGCTCTCGTCCAGCAAGGCGTGTCAATTACTTCATCGCAGTGCTCGGCGAGACACTTCAGCGCATGGACGATGCCAACGCCAAGTATTCCATCGCGCTACCGGACATGCCGCAGTTTTGCGGCCTGTGGAACCGACTGCCTCGCTTGGCCAAGGACCGCACCCGCATATCAATGCTGTTTGTCGACCCGGACGGTCGAGTTCGCGAATCTCGCTAGGCGAGCGGCAACGCCGTGGTGTACTTCACCTGCCGCAGCGCAAACGTCGAGGTCAGGTTGCCGACTTCGGGCAGGTGCACGAGCGTTGCCTTCACCAGGCGTTCGTACGCGGTTACGTCGGCAACCACCACGCGCAGCAGGAAGTCGGTCTCGCCGGACACCGAGTAGCATTCGACGACCTCCGGGACGTCCTGCACGGCGGTCTCGAACCTGTTCAGCGCGTTTTCCTGGTGGCGCCTCAAGCTCACGTTGACGAACACGTTGACGGCGAGGTCGAGTTGCTCGGCATCGAGCAGGGCGACCCTTCGCTTCACGATGCCGCGCTCCTCGAGGCGTTTCACCCGTCGCCAGCACGGGGTGTGCGACAGCCCCACGCGGTCCCCGAGTTCCTGCATCGGCAAGTCGGCGTTGTCCTGTAGTTCGGACAGGATGCGTCGATCGATGTTGTCCATGACAGGTTGATCAGTGGTTTACCGATTATTCTCGCAATAGCCGCCTACACGATCAACTCCTGGTAGGAAATGGTCCTAGTATTTCGGTGATTGGGCGAAAAAAAGAAACGCAAGTCCTAGCCGACCGAGCCTATGATCGGTTGCACGACGTGGTTGAGGTGATGCATGGATCGAACGAACCCAAATGCGCTGGCTCAATCGCGTTACACGAGCGAACCCGGTTCCGCCTACCTGACGGGTATCCAGGCGCTCGCTCGCTTGCCGATCGACCAGCGGCGACTTGATGCCCGAGCTGGCTTGGATACGGCGGGTTTCGTTTCCGGCTACCGCGGCTCGCCCCTCGGTGGGCTGGACCGAGAGCTCTGGCAGCAGAAGACGCTGCTCGCGGAGCACCGGGTGGCGTTTCAGCCCGGCGTCAACGAGGACCTGGCCGCGACGGCCGTTTGGGGTTCGCAGCAGGTGGGCCTGTTTCCGGGTGCCCGGCACCAGGGCGTGTTCGCCCTCTGGTACGGCAAGACGCCGGGCCTGGATCGGTCCATGGATGCCGTGCGCCATGGCAACGCCGCGGGCTCGAGCCCCTATGGTGGTGTCCTGCTCGCCGTGGGTGACGACCACGGCTGCAAATCCTCGACCATGCCGGGAGCGAGCGAGTTCGCGCTGCGCGACCTCAACATCCCCGTGCTGGCCCCCGCCGATGTCGAGGACGTGCTGGCGTACGGCCTGTTCGGGTGGGCCCTGTCGCGCCACGCGGGCTGCTGGGCGGCCCTGCTCGCGGTCACGGACATCGCCGACAGCGCCATGTCCGTGCGCATCGACCTGGACCGGTTCCGGTTCGTCCTGCCGAGCGTGGACAGGGACGTCCACATCCGGCTTGCCGACTCGCCACTGGCGCAGGAAGAGCGCATGGCGCGCAAGCTCGCCGTGGCTGCCGAGTTCGCGCACGAGAACGGCATCGACCGGATCGTCGCCGCCCCCCGCGCCCCGAGACTCGCGGTGGTGAGCGCGGGGAAGGCCTACACGGACGTCCGCGAGGCGCTTGCCGGGCTCGGCATGGCAACGGATCGGCAGATCGCCGAGGCCGGCATCCGGTTGGCCAAGGTGGGCATGACCTGGCCGCTCGGTGCCGCGTTTGTAAGCGAAGCTTGCCGCGATGTGGACCGGGTCCTGGTCGTCGAGGAGAAACGGGCGTTTCTCGAAACCCAGATGCAGTCGATCCTGTTCGGCACGCCCGGTGTGCGGCTGATCGGCAAGGGCGCATTCCCCGCGTACGGCGAGATCAGTGCGCCGATGATCCAGACTGCGGTGTCGTCGATCTTGAATGGAGCGTCCCCGGACCGATCGCGCAACGGTGTTGAGACGCCAGGCAAGACGGCCAAGGAGATGCGCATGCCGCTGTATTGCGCAGGTTGCCCGCACAGCGTTTCCACCCGGGTGCCGGACGGCAGTCGCGCGATTGCGGGGATCGGCTGCCACTACATGGCGCAGTGGATGGATCGCGACACCTACACCCCGACGCAGATGGGCGGCGAAGGGGCGAACTGGATCGGGCAGGCGCCGTTCAGCGACGAAAGGCACGTGTTCGTCAACCTGGGCGACGGCACGTACTACCACTCGGGCATTCTGGCGATCCGCGCTGCGGTGGCGGCCGGTGTCAATGTCACCTACAAGCTGCTTGTCAACGACGCGGTCGCCATGACCGGCGGGCAGCCCGTCGACGGACCCTTGAGCTTGGCCGACATCGTGGCGCAGGTGCGCGCCGAGGGCGTGCGCGCGATCCGCATCGTGAGCGATTCGCCGCGGCGCCGCCGGGGCCTGGGTCTGACCGTGCGTCCACGCACGGACTTCGACGCCGTCCAGAAGGAGTTGCGCGAGGTCGAAGGCTGCACGGTGTTGATCTACGAGCAGACCTGCGCCACGGAACTCCGCCGTCGGCGCAAGCGGGGAACCGTAGCGGATCCCGACATCCGGGTCGTCATCAACGACGCCGTGTGCGAGGGCTGCGGCGACTGCTCGGTGCAGTCGAACTGCGTGGCCGTGGCGCCGCTCGACACGGAGTTCGGTACCAAGCGCAGCGTCGACCAGAGCACCTGCAACAGGGATCTGTCCTGTCGCGCCGGCTTCTGTCCCTCGTTCGTCACGGTCACCGGCGCGCGACCGAAGCGCGTGCCCGCGGACAAGGATCGCGTGGATGCGTTGCGGCGTGAGCTGCCCGCGCCGCGCCCGGCGGCGGGCGCGGCGAACATCGTCGTTGCCGGAATCGGTGGCACGGGGATCGTCACCGTGTCGCAACTGCTCGGCACGGCGGCGCATCTCGACGGGCTGTTCGTCTCCACGCTGGACATGACCGGGTTGGCACAGAAGGGCGGCGCCGTGGTCAGTCACGTCAGGATGTCGCCGGCCGACGCAGCGCACTCGCCGACGCGCATCCCCGCCGGGGTCGCCGACCTGGTGATCGCAGCGGACCTCGTGACGATGGCAGGACAGGACACCCGCGCGCTGCTCTCGCCAACGCGCACGGTGGCGATCGTGAACACGCACGTGGCGCCGACCGCCGAGTTCGTGCTGCAGCAGCAGGAAGAGCCCGCCAAGGCGGCGACGCTCATGCAGCTTGCCCGAAAATCAACGCGCAAGCTCGATGCGGTGGATGCGCAAGCCTTGGCGCTCGAACTTTTCGGCACGGCCGCCTGCGCGAACGTGCTGTTGCTCGGTTTCGCCTATCAGCACGGTACGATCCCGGTATCCGTCAATGCCCTGGAACGAGCCATTGCACTCAACAGCGTGGCCGTGGCGGACAATCTCGCCGCCCTGCACTACGGTCGGGCGATGGCCCACGATCCGACGCTTGTCCCGGCTTCGGCACGCGGGCGGCTCGGGGCGATGCAGCCGCCGAGATCGGACACCTTGGCCGACCGGATCGCGCGGCGGCGGGCGTTCCTGGTCCGCTACCAGGACGAAGCGCTTGCCATGCGCTACGAGGCACTGCTCGGGCACGTCCGCGACGCCGAGGCCAAGGTGTCCCCTGGCAGCGACGTACTCGCGGCGGCGGTCGCGGACAGTGCGTTCAGGTTGTACGCGGTCAAGGACGAGTACGAGGTGGCACGGCTGTTCACCGAGCGCGCGATGGCGGACCACGCGGACTTCGCAGCGAAGCTGGCGTCGCAGTTCGAGCCGGGTTTCAGGATCAGGTACAACCTGGCGCCGCCGTTCCTGGCGCGTCTGCGAGATGCCAGCGGCCGGCCGCGCAAGATCAGTGTTGGCGGTTGGGTGACTCCCGTTCTGCGCCTGCTGGCCTGGATGCGCAAGTATCGCGGTAGCGCACTCGACCCTTTCAGGGCTTTGCCCGAACGGAAACTCGAGCGCGTACTCCGGGCACGCTTCGAGGCGGACGTGGCCATGGTCACCGATTCGCTGACCGTGGACAACTACGAGACCGCCGTCGCCCTGCTGCGGCTGCCCGACACCGTCAAGGGCTTCGGTCCCGTGAAGGATGCAGCGGCCCGCAGGGCGGCAGAGAGCCGGACACGCCTGTTGGCGGAGTTCGCGGGTCCCCGACACGCCCCGGGGGCTGTGCGCGCTGCACAAGCGCCTGACGCCGAAGTTGCGGCGCACTGACGCACTGACGTCACCGGTAGCGCCTATCGCGCCGTTTTCGCTATGGTTCTCTCTGTTTGGCTTGCGGGGAGGATGCGTCTTGTCGGTATTGATCGTTGCGGATCGCGAGGGCGAGAAACAGGTCGCACTGTCGCGGGGTTTGGCGCTGGCCAAGGCGATGGGCGCGGATGCCGAGGTGGTCGGCTTCTGCTACGAGTCGCTGGCAAGCCTCGACCTCGTGCACCGGCACGAGGCGAAGCGACAGTTGCTGGCGAAGCGCCGAGAGTCGTTGGCGGCGCAGATCGAGGAGTACAAACCCGCCGATCTCGACATCGAGAATGTCGAGCTCATCGTTGCCTGGGACAAGCTCGTGCACCTCTGGGTGGACTCGCACGCCCATCGGACGGGCAGCGACGTGGTCGTGAAGACGGCGCATCGCAGTGAGACCTTCCTCTACACGCCGACCGACTGGCACCTGTTGCGCGAGTGCGAAGCGCCGGTGCTCATCGCGGCGGAACACATCTGGCATCCGACGCGGTCGATCGTCGCGGCCGTCGACCTCGGCAGCCACTCGCATGTCAAGCAGGATCTGAACGACACGATCATCGCCGCGGGCAAGCGCTATGCCGAGGCGTTGGACTGTCCCCTGCACCTGGTCTACGTCATACACGTCTCGACGGTGCTCAAGGATCTGCACCTGATGGACGTCGACGCCCACGTCGAGAAGGTCCGTGGACAAGTCGGCCCGTTGCTCGCCGATCTCGCGAGTACGCACGGCGTGCCCGTGGATCGCATCCACATCGAACACGGCGACG
>LXNI01002571.1_pt1 | contig 12225 bp, 8 predicted proteins | sample 809091 | NCBI WGS metagenome assembly LXNI01 (sample SAMN04870527, study PRJNA318959) | sponge metagenome | biome: 01000161; feature: marine sponge reef; material: water | host: Sarcotragus foetidus | place: Greece: Milos, Mediterranean Sea | collected 2013-05-29 | depth 5-7 m | reverse complement strand
AGACGACAGTCGCCCCATCGCCGGCGAGGAAAGCCAAACTCCAGATATTTCTGATTGATAAAGGCTGCATCCTCCCCTGCTAAGCTGATTCGGCGCGCCTGTCAACCGGAGTTTATAATCCCCTTTTGAAACACGGCGGGTCGAGGGCGATGGGGTCCCGATCCATCTGCGCATCGGCGGCGACGGCCCGCCCGTGCTGCTGCTGCATGGCTACCCGCAGACCCACGCCATCTGGCATGAGGTGGCGCCGCGGCTGGCGGCGCGCTTTACCGTCGTCTGCCCCGACATGCGCGGTTACGGGCGGAGCGGCAAGCCTGCGAACGACGCGGAGAACCGCCCCTATTCCAAGCGGGCGATGGCCGTGGACATGGTGCGCGTCATGGAGCGTCTCGGCCATGAGCGGTTCTGCCTCGCCGGGCACGACCGGGGCGGGCGCGTCGCCTACCGCCTGGCCCTCGATCATCCGGAGCGCGTCGCCCGCATGGCGGTGCTCGACATCGTGCCGACGCTGGAGCAGTTCGAGCGCCAGGGACAGCGCGGCAGCCTGGATTCCTTCCACTGGTTTTTCCTCGCCCAGCCCGCGCCCTTCCCGGAGACCATGATCGGGCGCGACCCGGACTGGTTCCTGAAGCATCTGACGGGGCGCTGGGCGGGCATGGACAGCTTCGCTGAAGCAGCGATGGCGGATTATCTGGCCGCCTTCCGCGACCCGGAGACGATCCGCGCGACCTGCGACGACTACCGCGCCGGCGCCACCATCGACTGCGCGCTCGACGCCGCCGACCGCGCGGCCGGGCGGCGCATCGCTGCGCCGCTGCTGGCGCTCTGGGGCGCGAAGGGGCGTCCGCACAAGCGCGATTCGGTGCTCGAAGTCTGGCGCCTCTGGGCGGACCGGGTGGAGGGCGAGGGCCTTGCCTGCGGCCATTTCCTGCCGGAGGAGATGCCGGCGGAGACCGCAAAGCGCCTCGAAGCCTTCTTCGCGCTGGCCTGAGCGGCCCCGCCCTGCTATAGAAGCGGTGGAGGCCGGCGGCGGGCGGACCCCTCGCCAACCCGGTCAGGTCCGGAAGGAAGCAGCCGTAACGAGTTTCCGGTCCGGGTCGCCTGCCGGCCTCTGCTTCCCCCTGCGAAAGTTCGCGCGTTTCCACCGGCACCGGCCGCGCTAGACTGCTGGCGATGAGCGAGACTCCCGCCGCCTACCGGGTGCTGGCCCGCAAATACCGGCCCGCCGCCTTCGCCGACCTCATCGGCCAGGACGCGCTGGTGCGCATTCTCACCAATGCGATCCGGGCGGGCCGGATCGCGCATGCCTTCATGCTGACCGGCGTGCGCGGCGTCGGCAAGACGACCACGGCGCGCATCCTCGCCCGCGCGCTCAACTGCCTCGGGCCCGACGGCAAGCGCGACGCGCCGGCGGAAGAGCCCTGCGGGGTCTGCGAGGCCTGCACGGCGATTGCCGCCGACCGGCATGTCGATGTCATCGAGATGGACGCGGCCTCGCATACCGGCGTGGACGATGTGCGCGAGATCATCGAGGCGGCGCGCTACCGCCCGGTCTCGGCGCGCTTCAAGGTCTATATCGTGGACGAGGTCCACATGCTCTCGCGCCAGGCCTTCAACGCGCTGCTGAAGACGCTGGAGGAGCCGCCGGGGCATGTGAAATTCGTCTTCGCAACCACCGAGATCCGCAAGGTTCCGGTGACGGTGCTGTCGCGCTGCCAGCGCTTCGACCTGCGCCGCGTCCCGGTCGAGATGCTGGAAGCGCATTTCGCGAAGGTGGTCGCGCAGGAGGGCGCGGAGATCGAACCCGAGGCGCTGGCGCGGATTGCGCGGGCCGCCGACGGCTCGGTGCGGGACGGCCTCTCCATTCTGGACCAGGCGATCGTGGAAGCCGGCGGCGGCGGAATCTCCGCCGAGGCCGTCAACGACATGCTGGGGCTCGCCGACAGGCTCGACATTTACGACCTGTTCGAGGCGCTGATGGGCGGCGAGCCTGCGGCGGCGCTGGCTCGGTTCGACGAGATGTACCGGGCAGGCGCCGATCCGGGCCTTGTGCTGCAGGACATGGCGGAACTGGTGCATCGGTTGACCCGCGCGCGCGTCGCGCCGGCGGAGGCGGAGGACGCCGCGCTGCCGGAAGCGGAGCGGGTGCGCGGCCGCAAGCTTGCCGAGTCGCTGTCCATACCGGCGCTGACGCGCGTGTGGCAGCTCGTGCTGAAGGGCATTCAGGAAGTGAACGCGGCGCCGTCCGCCAAGCCGGCCTTCGAGATGGCGCTGTTGCGCATCGCCTATGCCGCGAGCCTGCCGACGCCTGCTGAGGCGATCGCGAAACTTCACGCCGGCGCGCCGGTTCCGCTGGCGAAGGCCGAGCCGGCGCCTGCCGCACCGGCTCCGCAGACGAGGGCCGAGCCGGCGCCGACGCCCGGGCCGCCCGCCGATCCACCGCCGCCGGCCGGGGAAGACATGGCGGACACGCCCGCCCCGGAACCCGCCGCAGAGGCTCCGCCATCCCCGGAGCCGGCGGTGATTGAGCTCGCGAATTTCGACGCCGTGGCGGCGCTGTTCGAGGAGCGGCGCGAACCGCGCCTCTATTCGCATCTGGTGCGGGACGCGCACCTCGTCTCCTTCGAGCCGGGCCATATGGCGCTCAGGCTCGGCGAGCGGGTGCCCGCCAATTTCGCTGCCGAAATCGGCCAGCGCCTCACGCGCTGGACCGGCATGCCCTGGACGGTGTCGGCGGTGGAGGAGGGCGGCGATGCGACGCTCGCCGAACAGCATGAGGATGCCCGGCGCGACCTGTTTGAGCGCGCGCGCCAACATCCACTCGCACAGCGCACGCTGGAGATCTTCCCCGATGCCGCCATCGCCGATATTCGCCCGATCCAGCCGGGCGAGGCGCTGGCCGAGCCTCCCGAGGAGCAGGACGAAGAGCGATGAAGAATCTCGCCAACATGATGAAGCAAGCCCAGGAAATGCAGCAGAAAATGGCCGAGATGCAGGAGGCGTTGGCGGGCCATGAGGTGGTTGGCCGCGCGGCTGCGGGCATGGTTGAGGTGCGCATGAACGCCAAGGGCGATCTGCTCGGCCTCAGGATCGACCCGAGCCTGATCGACCCGGCTGAAGCCGAAGTGATGGGAGACCTGATTACAGCCGGCTTCAACGATGCGCGCGCCAAGGCGGAAGCGCATGCGCGGGAGGAAATGCGCAAATTGACCGGAGGGCTGGAGCTGCCGCCCGGCTTCAGCCTGCCTTTCTGACATGCCGCCCGGCGACCTGGAGACGCTGATCGGCCTGCTGGCCCGGCTGCCGGGGCTCGGCCCCCGGTCTGCGCGCCGCGCCGCGCTGCACCTCGTTAAGCGGCGCGAAGGCCTGATGGCGCCGCTCGCCCGCGCGCTGGAGGCGGCGTCCGAGTCGATTGCGGCCTGCTCCGAATGCCGCAATCTGGATGTGACGAACCCGTGCGGCGTCTGCGCCGATCCGTCGCGGGACCCCTCCGCGCTCTGCATCGTCGAGGATGTCGCCGACCTCTGGGCGCTGGAGCGCACGGGCGCCTTTCGCGGACGCTACCATGTGCTGGGCGGCGTGCTCTCCGCGCTCGACGGCGTGGGACCGGAGGAGCTTGGTGTCGCCGGGCTCGTTGCGCGCGCCGGCGCGCCGGGCGTTGCGGAAGTCGTGCTGGCGACCGGCGCTACCGTCGAGGGGCAGACCACCGCGCATTACCTGGCGGAGCGCCTGGCCGGTTGCGGCGTGTCGATCACGCGCCTCGCCCATGGCGTGCCGGTCGGCGGCGCGCTCGACTATCTGGATGACGGCACGCTGACCACTGCGCTCCGCGCCCGCCGGCCGTTGTGAATTGCTAGCGCCGGCGGCGGACGCTCTTCCGCAGGCGCACTATCGGGTATGTCTTTCTTGCGCCCGCAATATGCCGTATCCGCCTTGCAGTACTGTACATGCGCCGGCTTGGCCCGGCAGATCGGATCGGGGGAATGCGACGGCGAGTTATCCGGAGGGGAATTGGCGCGGCTCTGGCCGGCTGCGCATTCGCATTGAACGCCGCCTGCTCATCGGCTGCTCCCACCGCGCCGCCGCCCGTGCCGAGCGATGCGCGTGCGGCGCGAACGGCAACCGACGCTGCGCCGGATGAAACCGGATGGCGGGCGTTCCGGGCCGCGCTTGACGCGGCCTCGCGCGGCAGATGGCAGCAGGCGGCTCGAAGCGCGGCGCGCGCCGGGCACCCGCTTGCCGCCGCCGTGATCGAATGGCAGCGCCTTCGGGACCCGGAAGCCGCAGCCAGCTTCGCCGAAATCGAGGCGTTCCTGGACGGCCACCCGGACTGGCCGGGCCACCGGGCGCTCCTCCGGCGGGCGGAGGAACTGATGCCGGAGACACTTCCGGACCGGGCGGCGCGCGCCTGGTTCACCCGCTTTCCGCCGGTGACGGGCCCCGGAAAGCAGCGCCTGGCGGAGGCCCTGATCGCGTACGGAGAGGCGGATGCCGGGCGCCGGCTGCTGCGCGAGGCCTGGACAGGCGGCGATTTTCCCCACGACCTGGAGCGGCGTTTCCTTGAGCGGCATGCGAAGACGCTGAAAGCGGAGGACCATAACCGCCGGCTCGACCGCCTGCTCTGGGACGGGCGCGCTGACGCCGCCCGGCGCCAGCTCCGCCATGCCGGCAAGGCGGAGCGCCGGCTGGGAGAGGCGCGGCTTCGACTGATGGAGCGCCGGCGCGGCGTGGACTGGGCGGTCCGGCAGGTGCCGCCCGAACTGCGCAGCCATCCGGGCCTGCTGCTCGAGCGCATACGTTGGCGCCGGCTTGCCGGCAAGCATGCCGGCGCGCGCGACCTGCTCCTGGATCCGCCGAAGGAGCTCGGCCGGCCGGGTAGATGGTGGCGCGAACGGAACTACCAGATTCGCGAGGCGATCGAGCGCCGCCTGTTCGATGACGCTTACGCCCTCGCATCGCGGCACGGACAGACCGAGCCCGGGCCGTTTTCGGAGGCTGAGTGGCTGGCCGGCTGGCTGGCGCTCCGGTTCCTGAACCGGCCGGACGACGCCGTCCGGCATTTCCGGGCCATGTATGACCGGGTGCGCTATCCGATCAGCCGCGCCCGCGCCGCCTATTGGTCCGGCCGCGCCGCGGAGACAATCGACGACCGGGATGGAGCGGCGGCGTGGTATCGGCGCGCCGCCAGTCATCCGGCGACCTTCTACGGGCAATTGGCGGCTAGGGCCCTGTCGCTCGAAAGCCGCCTCCCGGATGCGGAACCCGTTATCGATGCGCAAGAGCGGGAGCGCTTTGAGGCAAATCCGCTCGTGCAGGCGGCGCGCTTGCTGGGCGAGGCGGCGGATTTCGGGACCATGCAAACCGTTGTCGCCCATCTGAGCCGCCGCGCGCGCACACCCGGCGAACATGTGCTCACAAGCCGGCTGGGGCTGGCCTATGGAGCGCCGCATGTCTCGGTCAGCGCGGCGAAGCGGGCCTGGCGAAATGGTGTCCCGCTCATCGCCGAAGCCTATCCGCTGGCCTTCAGCGAAGACGATACCGCCCGCCTGCCCGATCCGCCGGAGCTCGCCCTGCTGCTGGGGCTGGCGCGGCAGGAAAGCGAGTTGGACCCGCAGGCGATCAGCCGGTCCGGAGCGATGGGGCTCATGCAGTTGATGCCGGCCACCGCGCGGCAGGTCTCGCGCGGCCTCGGCCTAGCCTACAGCCGGTCCCGGCTGCGGGAAGACCGAAACTACAACATCGCGCTTGGGGCCGCCTATCTTAAGGAATTGCTGGAGGCCTTCCAGGGCGACCATGCGCTGGCGCTGGCAGGCTACAATGCCGGGCCCAACCGCGTCCGGCAATGGCTGCGGCTCTTCGACGATCCGCGCAGCGGCAGGGTCGATCCTATAGACTGGATCGAGCTCGTGCCGTTCGCCGAAACCCGCAACTACATCCAGCGCGTTCTCGAAAGCGCCGCCGTTTACCGCCAGCGCCTCAAGGGCGGCGTCGCCGGGCCAGCATAGCGCGTCAGGGCGATAGCCAGCGCACCTGTCCGGCTTCGGCAAGGTCGTAGCCGCCCATTGCGGCGGCCTTGCCCCGAAAGGCGTCGCTCTGCGCGAAGGCCGCCAGCGCCTGCACCCGGTCGGTGAAATAGGCCCGCCTGTCGATCAGGAGGTCGAACCGCTCCCGGACCAGCGGCAAGAAGGGCAGATGGAATTGCCGCGCCATCGCCTCGATACCGGGGGCCGCGTCCGCTTCTCCCGCTGCGACCGCCGCCGCCGCATCGCTCTCGGTCCGCGCGAGCTCCGCGCAAGGGGCGAGGTCAGACGCTGTCAGCCCTTCCTTCGACAGGAGCGCCTCGAAGAGCGCCGCAGCGCCCGCGCCCGGCTGGCGCATGGCGACCCGCCGGCCCTTGAGGTCGGAGACGCGGCGCACCCGGCCGCGCATGGCTGGCGAGAGCACGAGACCCCGCGCCCGCCCGGCCCATGCGATCAGCACCGCTCCGCGCAGGCCGCGCCCGGCGACGGCGCGGATATTCCAGTCCTCGGCCTCCGGAATATGCAGCCCGGCAAGCGCGGCGCGGCCTTCGGCGAAGGAGGCCAGACCGTCGAGACTGCCGTTCCAGAGCGTCGCCAGCCCCGAGCCGGACTCGCGCACCGCCCAGTCGAGCAGCGGATCATGCGAGCCGGTCAGCACTTCCGGTCGCTCCGGGAATGCGGTCTCGCCGCCGCCCTCGATCCAGGCGAGGATTTCCGTGCGCGGGAAAAGCAGCTTGCCGGTGATCCGTCGGTGCGGAATCCCGCCTGCCGCGGCGAGATCGTAAACCTTGCGCTCGCGCACGCGCAGCAGCGCCGCCACCTCCTTCGTGGTGAGATAGGCCGGCGGCGGGCCTCCGGTGTCTTCGAGCGTGTCGTCAGCCATGGCCCCTGTAAATATCACGCCCTGCAGAGCCTTGCTTGCCGGCGGCGCTCCGGGGCGCGGTTGAGGATGGGCGGCGGCAGGGGCAAGATGATGGCCTTATCCGGAGCGGGCGGCGGAGCGAGGGCGATGAGGCTGAAGGACAAGGCGGCGCTGGTGGTGGGCGCCGGACAGCAGGCGGGCGACACGGTCGGCAATGGCCGTGCGGCGGCGATCCTGTTCGCGCGCGAGGGCGCGAAGGTGGTGGCGGTGGACAGCAACCTCGCCTCCGCCGAGGAGACGGCGGCCATGATCCGCGAGGAAGGCGGCGATTGCGTGGCGGTGCGCGGCGACGTGACCAGCAATGAGGATTGCGCCGCTTTCGTGGCCGCCTGCACCGACCGGCATGGGCGCATCGACATCCTGCACTACAATGTCGGCATCACCGGGGATGGACTGGACAATGACCCGATGACCCTGCCGGAAGAGGTCTGGGACCGGGTCATGGATGTCAATCTGAAGGGCCTCTACCGCACGTCCCGCCTTGTCGTGCCGGTCATGCGCGCGCAGCAGGCAGGCGCGATCGTCGCGGTCTCCTCGATCATTGCGGTCTGTGCGGCCGACCGCGTGATCTACAAGGCGTCCAAGGCCGGCATGAACGCCTTCTGCCATATGCTGGCCACCACCAATTGGGACTATGGCATACGCTGTAATGTCATCATGCCGGGCCTGATGGATACGCCCATCTCGATCGGCTACCGGGTCCGGCGGGGCGGCTTGTCTGCGGAGGAGGTCCGCGCGGCGCGCGACGCCCAGATCCCGCTGAACCGGAAGATGGGAACGGGCTGGGACACGGCGCATGCCGCGCTGTTCCTCGCTTCGGACGAGGCGCGCTTCATCACCGGCGTCACCCTGCCGGTCGATGGCGGCATGTGCGCCCGGATCGGCTGATCCGGACCGCCAGCCCGCCAGCGCCGCGCAGACCATGACCATGATGAGAAATGCGGGCTAGCCGCGGCGGGTCGGCTTGAAACCGGGGCGGTCCGTCACCAGATGAGGGGAGAAGGCCGCAGACCCGGCGGCGCAACATATGCCGGAACCTGCCATGGCCTATACGTCCTGCGTATGTGGATCATGACATCGCATGACATATCCTGACAGGAGCCCCGGGGGTCCTCTGCAGGCGCCCGTCCAGGGCCGCCAGGAAAGCCGAAGGGAGAGGGCTTTCCCGGGTCGCGGCGGTCATTCTTCTGCAGGGCGGCCATAGCCGCCGGCGCCGCTGGTGCGGATGCTCAACACGTCGCCGCGCTTCAGCGTGCGGATTTCCTTGGAGCCGAGACGCTCGCCATTGCCGTCGGGATTGAGCACCGTCTCCCCGAGCGCGCCGGGCTCGCCGCCGAACACGCCATAGGGCCGGCTCTTATGCCGGTCGCCGAGCAGGGTCAGCACGCCTTCGCCGGCCAGCAGCTCGATATCCTTGCGCAGACCGCTGCCGCCCTTGTGCCGGCCGGCGCCGCCCGTGCCGTCGAGCAGTTCCACGCGGTGTATTAGCACCGGCAGATTGGTCTCATGGACTTCCACCGGGATGTTCGAGCAGTTCATCACCGGGCTCAGGCCCTCCGGCCCGTCACTGTCGGCCCTGCCGCCATAGCCGGCCAGGATCAGGTCGTAGAAGACATAGGGCTTGCCTGTGCGGTCGTCGATGCCGCCGATATTGGGGTTGGACCAGTGGCTGAAGGCGCCCATCGCGCGCTCGGGCATGGCCTTGGCCATCGCGCCGTTTATGGTGTCGAAAATGCGGACCTGCAGCGCGGCCCGACCTCCAGACGGGGCGGGGAACCGTGGGTTGAAGAAGCTGCCTTCCCGCGCGACCAGCCCGATCGGCCGCATGGCGCCCGCATTCTGGGGGCTGAACGGGTCGCAGAACACCTTGATCGCGAACAGCGTATAGGCGCGGGTGTAGTTGATATAGCTGTTGATCGCCGCCGGCACCTGGTCCGAGGAACGGGAGAAATCGACCGTCACCGCCGCGCCCTCCGGTCCCTCGCCGAAGGTGATATCGACGCCGAACCGGATCGGCGGCGTGCCGGGGCCGTAATCGTCCATCCGGTCGTCGAAGCTGTATGTGCCGGGCGGCACTGCGGCCAATGCCGCCCGCATGCGCGCTTCGCTGCGGTCGAGAATGTCGTCGAAGGCCTGCTCGACGCTCGCCCGGCCATGGTTCCGGAACAGCTGGCGGAAGCGCGCGGCGGCGGTGAGATTGGCCGTGTGCTGGGCCAGGATGTCGCCGCGCACCTTGTCCGGCACGCGGGTGTTGGCGAGCACCATCGAGAGGATGTCCCGGTCGATTTCGCCCTCGCGGCAGAAGCGCACCGGCAGGATGCGGAGGCCCTCCTGGAAGGCTTCCGTGACGCCGTGGACCTTCTGCGAGCCGGGCGCGGCGCCGCCCACATCCATTTGGTGGGCGGAGGCGGCTACATAGCCGAGCAGTTCGGCGCCCTCGAACACCGGCATCACCTGGAAGATGTCGGGGAAATGCCCGGACCCCATCCAGCTGTCGTTCAGCATGATGCTGTCGCCGGGCTTCAGTGTTTCCGGCGGCCAGGCCTCGGTCACATGTCGAATGACGAAGGGCATGGAGCCGAGATGGCCTGGCGAGAAATTGCCCTGCGCGATCATCCGGCCCTGCGCGTCGAACACGGCGGTGGAGAAATCGTCTCCTTCGCGCACGGCCTCGCTGAAGGCCGTGTGGCGCATGGTGGCGCCGAGCTCCTCGGCGATGGAGACGACGGCGTTCCAGATGACGGTGAAGGCGATGGGGTCGATGGCCGGGCGCGCGCGGCCTCCCCGCCGCTCTTCGGGCGCCGCCGCAGCCTGCCCGATATCGATCAGCAGATGGCCGCCGGGGCCCAACCTGGCGCGGTCGCCGGGCGGGATGACGGTCGTCGCCTCGGCGTCCTCGATAATCGCCGGCCCGGGGATGATGGCGTCCGGGCCGATGGCCTCGCGCCGCCACACCGCCGCCGCCGCCATGCCGCCCGCCTCCGGGAACCAGGCCTGCCTGACGCCCGGTGGCGCCGCAACCGGCATGGCGTGCGCATCCCCGGCGGCCGTCATGTCGCGTGGACTGGGGATCGCGGCGGCGAGCGCCCAATCGACGCCCTCGACTGCGCTTGCCGGGTCCTCCATGCGGTAGCGGGCCTTGTAGGCGGCGCGGAACGCGGCCTCGCAGGCGGCGATGAAGCCTTCGTCGATCGGGCCGGCCGGCAGGTCCACCGGGATGTCGAAGCCCTGGCCGGCATGGCGCATATAGGCGAAGCGGCGGAATTCGGGCTTTGCGGCGCCGGGTAGACGGGCGAGGTCCTCGGCCAGCCGCGCCTCCAGCCCGGCATAGATGGCGGCGATGTCGCCGGGTGATGCCTCGTCCAGCCGCAGCAGGCGGGTGACCGAGGCATCCAGCCGGCTCTCCGCCGCCAGCATGCCGACGGCCGAGCCGACGCCGGCAGCCTTCGGCACCACGACCTGCCGGACGCCGAGCGTCCGCGCGATCCTGGCCGCGTGCAGCGGGCCAGCCCCGCCGAACGCCACTAGCGCATATCGGCGCGGGTCGCGGCCGCGCTCCACCGAGACGACGCGCAGCGCGTGTTCCATATTCCCGGTCGCGACCAGATGGACGCCCCATGCCGCCTCCGCCACCGGGAGGCCGAGCGGCTCTGCTACATGCCGGCGGAGCGCCGCCTCGGCCGCCGCCGGGTCGAGGGCCATCGCGCCGCCGTTGAAATAGCCGGGATTGAGATAGCCGAGCGCCAGATTGGCGTCGGTCACTGTCGGTCGCTCGCCGCCCAGGCCGTAGCAAGCGGGGCCGGGGTCCGCGCCCGCGCTTTCCGGCCCCACCCGGATGGCGCCGTCCACGGCTTCGGCGAGGGAGCCGCCGCCTGCGCCGATCTCGATCAGCTCGACGGCGGGCGCATTGATCGGCAGGCCCGAGCCCTTCCTGAACTTGACCGGATCGACCTCGAAGACCGGCGCAATGGCCGGCTCGCCATCGTCGATCGCCCCGAGCTTGGCCGTGGTGCCACCCATGTCGAAGCTGAGCACGCGGTCCCGGCCGATGTCCCGGCCGATCTGTCCTGCGAGCAGCACGCCGGCGGCCGGGCCGCTCTCGACGATGCGCACGGGATAGTCGCTTGCCAGCGCCGGCGAGACGATCCCGCCATTGGACTGCATGATCGAAAGCTCGGCCGCCGCGCCGGCCGCCGCGAAATCCGCCGCCAGGCGCCGCACATAGGCGCCGACCAGGGGCTTCACGAAGCTGTTGGCGACCGTCGTGTTGGCGCGCTCATATTCCCGGAGCTTCGGCGAGACATCGACCGAGAGGCTGAGCGCCGCCCCCGGCAGGCGCGCGGCGACGGCCTCGCCGATGGCGCGCTCATGTGCCGGGTTGGCGTAAGAGTGGAGCAGCACCACCGCGACCGCCGGATAGCCGCCCTCGGCAATGCGCTCCAGAACCGCCGCAAGCCCTTGCCTGTCGAGCGGCGCCAGCACCTTGCCCTCATGGTCCACCCGCTCCTGCACTTCGAAGATCGCCTCGCGCGGGATCAGCGGCTCCGGCTTCCGCATATGCAGGTCATAGGTCTCGTAGCGCTTCTGGCGGCCGAGAATGAGCACATCGCGGAAGCCGCGGGTGGTAATCAGCGCCGTCTTCGCCCCGCGCCGCTGGATGATGGCGTTGGTCGCGACCGTCGTGGCGTGGAGAAGCTGCCCGACGCCGGCCGCATCCGCGCCGGCCTTTTCCAGCAGCGCCGGCAGGCCGTTCCTGACCGCTTCGGACGGATCGGCGGGCGTGGAGGGAACCTTGTGGACCGCAACGCGGCCCGTCCGCTCGTCGCGAAGCACGAAATCGGTGAAAGTGCCGCCGACATCGCAGCCCAGCCGGTATATTGCCCCTGTCTTGCCCATTGCCGCCTCCCTGACGCCGCGCCCGCCCGGCATGTTATCCGAAAGGACGGGGCAGCGCCCCGTTCCCTTGCCGGACCCCATGCCTTGCCGGCGGGCGCCGCCGGAGCGATGATCCGGCCCGGCGGCAATCCGGGAGAGCGGAACGATGAGCAAGGCAGACTTGGAAGTCAGCATGGCGCGGATGCTGGAGCGGACCGCGCGGTTCAGGGCGCTGCGCCCTTCCCGGCAGGCATTCGTGGATACCCGCATTCCGGAGCATGTGCGTGTAGGGAGGCGGAAAGATGTGACTCGGAGTCCCCAAAAGGCTGGACTATCCGGGACGAAGTGAAACGACGCGGGACGGCAAGTGGAATAAGGGTTTCAACGATCAATACGCGGCTGGGCGTC
>LXNI01002570.1_pt1 | contig 12226 bp, 8 predicted proteins | sample 809091 | NCBI WGS metagenome assembly LXNI01 (sample SAMN04870527, study PRJNA318959) | sponge metagenome | biome: 01000161; feature: marine sponge reef; material: water | host: Sarcotragus foetidus | place: Greece: Milos, Mediterranean Sea | collected 2013-05-29 | depth 5-7 m | reverse complement strand
CCCGCCGAGGGGGGGACCGCGCGCCGGCTGACCGACGGCGACTGGAACCACTCCGGCATCCAGTGGAGCCCCGACGGCAGCGAGATCTACTTCACGTCATATCGGGAGGACGACTGGGACCGCCCGGAGCACTGGCAGGAGTCCGAGATCTACGCGGTCTCGGTGGCGAGCGGCGACATCCGGAGGCTGACCGACAGGCGGGGCCCCGACGGCGGCCCGGTTCCGTCACCCGACGGCTCGCTCATCGCCTATACCGGGATCGACGCCCACCGCGACACCTACCGCAACCAGAAGATCCACCTGATGAACCGGGACGGCTCCGGCTCGCGCGTCATCTCCGGGGACTACGACCGCCAGGCCGGAGGCATGATGTGGGCGAGCGACGGCAGCGGGCTCTACTTCAACGTGCGGCGCGACGGATACGCGCAGCTCCACTTCGTATCCGTGGATGGCGGGGTGACGCAGCTCACCTCGGGCGAGCACCTGTTCGGCCTGTCGTCGTTCTCGGACGACGGCGTGGGCGTCGGGGTCATCTCGAGCGCCCACGACCCGGGCGACGTCTACCGCTTCGACCTCGACAGTCCGAGCGAAGCCCGCCGCCTCACCGACGTGAACGCCGACGTGCTGGCGTACGTCGAACTGGGTGAAGTGGAGGAGATCTGGTACGACTCGGAGGACGGCTTCCGCATCCAGGGCTGGATCGTGAAGCCGCCGGACTTCGACCCGTCCCGCATCTACCCGATGATGCTCGTCATCCACGGCGGTCCGCACAGCATGTACAACGGCGGCTTCAACTTCGCCTTCCAGGAACACGCCGCCAACGACTACGTGGTGCTCTACACCAACCCGCGCGGCAGCACCGGCTACGGCACCGAGTTCGCCAACGCCATCAACCACGACTATCCCGGTGCCGACTTCCCGGACCTGATGGCCGGTGTCGACGAGATGCTCGGGCGCGGCTACGTCGACGAGGACAACCTCTTCGTCTACGGCTGCTCGGGCGGCGGCATCCTCACCAGCTACATCGTGGGCAACACCGACCGCTTCACCGCCGCGTCCGCCAACTGTCCCATTGTCAACTGGATGTCGGCGATGGGCACCTCGGACGCCATCAGCTACACGCGCACCTTCGAGAAGCCCTTCTGGGAGGATCCGGCGGAGTGGATCGACCGCTCATCCATCTTCTACGTCGGCAACGTGACCACCCCGACCATGCTGCTGACCGGGGAGATGGACCTGCGTACCCCGATGGGCCAGACCGAGGAGTTCTACCAGGCGCTGCAGTACGAGGGCGTGCCCACCGTGATGATCCGCTTCCAGGAGGAGTGGCACGGCACCAGTTCGCGGCCCTCCAACTTCCTGCGCACCCAGCTATACCTGCGCAAGTGGTTCGAGAAGTGGGGGACGCACAAGACGCCCATGACGACGGAGGAGGGGTAGGGGAGGACCCTTGACCCACTCCGTATCGGGACGATCGGTTATCCTGGAGTTTGGTTCCCCACGATCCGGATGCGCACACCGTTTCCGGCATCGCTGAGCGGGCCCGGGTTCGAAGACGCGTCAGATTCCTTCGTAAAGATCTGGATGACGCCGTTCTCGGCGCGCTCGCCGTACAGATCCGCGGCCGCCGCTCCCTTGATGACCTCGATGCGCTCGATGTCGTCGGGATCCAAGGACCTGAGCGACCCGCTGCCCCCCTCGAACTCGACACCGTCGACGAAGATCAGCGGGGCCACGCCGTCTCCGAGGCCCCCGATTCGCACTGCTTCCGAGACGGGGTTGCCGGATCCGTCTGCGTTGGCCGCTGCTTCCGGGTTGGCCAGCACGTCGAGGAGCGCATCGTCGATGGCGGTGGGTGTATCGGAATCGCAGGCGGTCACCGCCGCCAAGGTCAGACCGGCCAGCGTGAGCGCGCGCAGTGGGGTCCATTTCATCTTCGGTGCAGCCATGACCTCGGTCTCCGTTGGAGGGAATGTCTGGATTTGATGAGGGCGGGCGTGAACACCCACCGTCGGCGTTGCCTCACCGCGATGGCGAGCCGAGAGGCCAACAATAGCCCCCCCTGACTCCGCTGGCGATGCCGGACCTCTGAATCGAGAAGGCAAGCATGGCCAGCCGTGCCGTTCACGCCGGATGGTTGGAAGACTAAGGGGCGAGCGATAGCTCCTTAGCGGTCAAGATAAAGGCGGGAGCTCCCAACTGGACGAAGTAGGCGATTTCAATCGGCTTGCGGGTGGCGCCGGCGTCGCCAGACGGCGGCACATCCTTCGCCGACGGCGCCTCAGGTTCAGTCGCCTCGCGCTCGATCGTAAAGATCTGGATAACGCCGTTCTCGGCGCGTTCGCCGAACAAACCGGCTGCGGCCTTTCCCTTGATGATCTCGATCCGGTCGATGTCGTCGGGGTTCAGGGAACTCAGTGGCGAGTACAGGACGCCGTCGCTGGTCCTGACCGAGTAGGTGCCGGCCTCGAGCGGGCCGTCCGAATTCGTCACGTCCACGCCGTCGATGAAGATCAGCGGCCTGAGCCGCTCGGCCTTGAGCTGCCGCTCGACCTCGAGCCGCTGGGCCAGGGCACGCGGCGTAAGGGAGCCGTCCGCGCTGGCCTCGGCCTCCGGGTTCGCCAGCACGTCGAGGAGCGCGTCGTCGATGGCGGTGGGGGCGTTGGTATCACAGGCGATGACCACGGCCGCCAGGGTCAGACCGGCCAGCGTCACCGCGCGCAGCGGGCTCCACTTCATCTTCTTCGCTGCCATGACCTTCAGTCTCCGTTCGAGGGAATGTCTGGATTCGACGAGGGCGGGTGTGAGCACCCACCGCCGGTGCTGTCCCACCCCGATGGCGAGCAGCAGCTTGCCGTAGTCGTCCGCCGGGACTCCGGAGGCGATGACGCGCCGGTCGCAATCGATTTCCACCGCGCCGCGCAGGTTGCGGACCATCCACCAGACCGCCGGGCTCCAGGGGAAGAGCGCGGCGATCATCGCGCCGTAGAGGAGGGTCAGGTGGTCGTGTGCGCGGGCGTGCTCACGCTCATGCCGGATCGCGACGCTCCCGGCCCGCTCGCTCGCGCAGAACAGCCATTCGGGGATGACCACGGAGGGTCGTGCCACGCCGATCAGCGCCGGGCCGAAGCCCTCAGAGACGTAGACGTCTTCGCCGTCCACCGACCGCCGGGGCCATCGGCGGCGCGAGCGGACCATGAGGCCCAGGATCGCGCCGAAGACGGCAATCGTGGCCAGGGACGCGGCGCCCCATCCAATCGCCGCCATGCGGTCGAGCATCCGGCTGGGGACCGACGCAACCGGATTCTGCACGGCTTCGATGACTTGTTCGCCGGCGGGCGAGGCGTTCGCGGGAACCTCCGGAATCGCCGCCGGCGGCCTCGCGGAGAGCGGGATCACCACAGCCAGCGTGAGCGCGATCAGCCAGGGAAAGCGCCGCGGCCAGCCCATGGTCTCACACAGGCGCTCGCAGGCCCACCCGCCGGCCGCCAGCAGACCGCCGATCACCGCGGCATATGTCATCCAGATGATCATCGGTCTTCCTCCTTCTCCTGGGCACGGTCCAGGATCGAACGCATGCGCGCGATATCCTCTTCGGTGAGTTTCCGGTTCTCGACCAGCGTCGCGAGGAGCAGTTCCGCGGAACCGTGGAAGATCTTGTTCATGACGCGCCGCAGGGCGCTGCCGCCGGCGGCAGCGGACTCGACCAGGGGGAAGTAGCGGTGGGCCCGGCCCTCTTTCTCATGGCGAACCGCGTTCTTGCCCTCCAGGATCTGCAGCATCTTGAGGACGGTGGTATAGCCGACGTCCTCCCCGAGAACGTCCCGGACCTCCGCCACTGTCCCCGAGCCTTCGCGCCAGAGGACGCTCATGATGTCCAGTTCGCGGTGGGTGAATCGATTCGGTTCCCGCGCCGCTTCGGCTGACTCGCGCGAGCTTCGGTGCGATTCCTGCGCCTTGTCGTCCATTTAGAACCTTGCGAGACGTTGGATTGAACGAGTCATGCCTTGGGGCGCCAATTCTCCGGCGCCCCGCTTCACGAAGGTCTTCGTAGTCGGAAGTGTAGCGAGTGGTTCACCGGATGTCAACGAGGATCTTCGTAGATTGGATCGCTACGCATCCCGGACTCCGGCCTGTCAGCCGATCCCCGCGATCGTCGCCCGCCGGCGACCGGGCTCCGCTGCAGCCGACCCGAGGCGCACGACATCGGCGTCATCGGCGCCACACCCAGGCACGGCAACCTGACATGCCGACAACGCCTGCCTGAGATCCGCGACCAGATCGTCGGCCGACTCGATGCCGACGGAGACGCGCAGGAGGCCCTTGCCGATCCCCGCGACCGCCTGGGCGGCCTCGTCCATGGCCGCGTGGGTCATGCTGGCCGGGTGGCAGATGAGGCTTTCCACGCCACCCAGCGACTCCGCCAGCGTGAAGAGCCTGAGCCGTGACAGGAGCTTCTCCGCCGCGGGCCGTCCGCCCTCCAGCTCGAAGCTGAACAGGCTGCCGTACCCGGACTGCTGGCGGTGGGCGAGTTCATGTCCGGGATGCGCGGGCAGCCCCGGGTAGTACACCTGGGCGACCGCGGGAGACTCCGCGAGTAGGCCGACGACCGCGCGCGTGTTCTCCTCGTGGATGCGGGTGCGGGCGAACAGCGTCCGCACGCCGCGCAGCGCCAGGTAGCTGTCGAAGGGGCTCTGGGCCGCGCCGGTGGCGTTGGTCCACCATGCGATCTCCTCGAACAGTTCGTCGCCGGCCGCGATTACCGCTCCGCCGACCACATCGCTGTGCCCGTTGATGAACTTGGTGGTGGAGTGAACCACAAGGTCGAAGCCGAAGTCGATGGGCCGCTGGAGCGCAGGGGAGAGGAAGGTGTTGTCGGCGACGGCGATCGCTCCGATGCGCCGGGCCGCGCGCGCCACCGCGGCCAGGTCGGTGATGCGGAGCAACGGGTTGCTGGGCGTCTCGACCCAGATCATGCGCGGCTCCTGCTCCAGCCCGGCCGCGAGCGATTCGGGATCCGTGAAGTCCACGAAGCGCACGCGCAGCCGCCCCTGGCGCTCGAGGCCCACCAGCAGCCGGTGCGTGCCCCCGTAGCAGTCGTGCGGCGCCAGCACCAGGTCGTCGGCGCGAACCAGGTTGAGGACGACGCCCACCGCGGACATCCCCGACGAAGTCGCGACGGCGCCCGCTCCGCCTTCCAGCTGTGCCAGCGCGTTGGTGAGGAGTTCGCGGGTGGGGTTGCCGGACCGGGTATAGTCGTATGCGGGAGGGTCATCCAGTCCCGGAAAGCGGAAGTTGCTGGACAGGTAGAGTGGGGGCATCACCGCGCCGTAGGCGGGATCGGCGGCGAGCCCGGCCTGGACAGCTCTGGTGGCGGGGGCAGGGTGCGGGTTCGCTGCTTCGTCCAGCAGCCCGGTCGTCCTGTCCCCGCCCCCGTGATCCGTGTGGTGTCTCGTACAGTTCCCGTTCATTGCAGTCATACCTCCTGGCCGACGGAAAGCCCGAGGCTCTCCCGCAGAGCGGCCTTGTACTCGCGTGCGTGAAGGAGAAACGCGTCGTGGCCGCCGTCGGAGTGGAGCACCCGAAGGCGCGAGCGGGCCCCCGCGCGGCGATGCATCTCCTCGACCAGCCAGAGCGGCACCGACCTGTCCTCTTCCCAGGCGATCAGCCAGGAGGGGACCGTCAGTTCCTCGGGCCGCAGGTCGCACAGATCGATCGATGCGCACAGCGTCAGGTAGGTTCTCGCATCGAACCGCCCGGCGAACGCCCGTCCGCGCTTCCACAGGTAGCGGTCCACCGGGTGGACCGGCTTGCCGCTCGACAGGTCGGCCTCGAAGGCGAAGCGCGCGTCCAGCCCCGCGTCCGTCTTGTAGGTGGTGAAGGCCAGCGCCCTAGCCATGGCCACGCCGTCGGCCTCCCGGTCGTGGTCGCGTGCGAACTCGAGGATCGCGCGCTGTACGCTGCGCACTCCGGTCGCGAGGGGGTGGGGGCGGTGGGCGGCCGCAATGGCGACGACGCCTGCCGCACGCCGCGGATACCGGATGCCCAGGGCCAGCGCGGCGTTACCCCCGTAGGAGGCTCCCACGGCCCGATGGACCCCTTGTTCGCCGAGATGGTCCAGGACGGCCACCACCGCGTCCGCCTGGTCCCCCGGCGTGATGTGAAACTGCGTGCGGGACGCGTCGCGCCCTGCGGGCTCGATGGTGCCACCCGCGCCGATGAAGTCGATGCCCAGGATGCGCCACTCACGCGAGTCGATCGCGAGCCCGGGGCCGACGATCTTCCGCCACCAGCCCTCGGAGCGGTCTTCGGCGTTGACCGAGACGTGCCGATCGGCCGAGATCCCGCCCATCGCAACCAGCAACGGGGCGTCCGCCGGTCCCGAGACCTCGAAGGGAACCTTGAAGCGGGCGTTCAGCCCTGGCTCAAGCTCCGGCTTCCATCCGGGGCGCATGTAGACCGCTCCGCGGCGGGCGGGCGGCAGGGCGCGGGCGCGCGGGGGCTCGCGGTGGTCCGGAACGTTCCCGTTGCGGGCAGGCGGGTACGGAAGCGGATACCCTCGGGGAGGGGAGGTGGTCGGTTGCATCGTGGCTCTCCACAGGTTGGGCGCGATGCCAACCCCTGGAAGCGCCAGCCGGCGAACCGACCGAGGCACTCATCTCTCGGATTCCATCACGGGAACCCGCGGGAGTTGGCACCGCTGACCGTTCTCCAGAGAAAACGATCCGGTTGCCCCGGCGTCAAAGGGCCAGTCCCTCGGCCGGTCTCGATGAGTTGTGTGAGAATGTGATGCCCCGTCCGGGGCTGTCAAGGGTGCGAAAAAAGGGCGCTGGCCGATGGAGATGAGTTCGGGCTCATCTGAGCGCGGACTCGTCCACGGAGCGCATGCCGCTCAGCGGCGCGGATCCACCTCCGCGTACACCTCCACGTTCCCCGCGCGGTCCCAGGAGAGCACCTGGTAGGGGCGCGCACCTATTCCTTCCATGCCCGGGGACCCGATCGGCATGCCCGGAACGGCGATGCCCACGACGTCGGGCCGCTCTTCCAGCAGCCGCTTGACGTGCTCCGCGGGGATGTGGCCCTCGACCACGTAGCCGTCGATCAGCGTCGTGTGGCAGGACGACATCCGGGGTGGCACGCCGGCGTCGATCTTGATCGGGATGATGTCGTTCAGGTTGCGCGCGTCCACCTCGAAACCGGCCTCCCGCATGTGATCGACCCACAGGGTGCAGCACCCGCAGCTGGGCGTCTTGTAGACGAGCGCCCTGGGCAGGGCATCGGCACCGGTGCGCGCGGGGGAAGCCGCCAGAGTCGCGGTTGCCTCGCCTGCAGCGCCGGCCGCCACGTCCCCGGATGCATGCAGGGCATGGGCGTCGTGCGACGCCGGCGCGCCATCCGACGGCTGGCCACCATCCGCGTCGCGCGCCTCCCCCGTGGCACAGGCGGCAACGAGGATCAGGAGGGGGAAGCTGAAGAGGGGGCGAAGCTGAGTCATGGTAGTCTCGGAATCAGAGAGCGGGGCAGGATCGATTCAGCGGAGCAGTTCCGCGCGTACCTCTTTCCCAATCTAGCACGAGGTCGCTCGAATCGCCGGGCGGCCGCATCCAATCTCTCGGAAAGCTCGTCAGGTACACGCGCCGCAATACGATGCATGGGCATCCCTCCCGTGCACTCGGAATTCACCCCTCGATGGCCAGGTTCACGATCTCGCGGAAGCGCTCTACCGGATCGCGGCCCCGCGGCGTCTGCGTGAACACCAGCACGATCAGGTTGGTCGACGGATCCACCCAGGCACCCGTGCCGTCGGACCCGGTGTGAGAGTACACGCCGTCGTCCGAAACCGACCATCCGTACCCGTAGTAGCGGGCCGGGCCCTCGGCACCGGGGTTGGTGCGGATCTTCGGCGATGTCATCAACTCCACGGTCTCCTCGGAGATGATCCGCTTCCCGTCGTAGACGCCGCGGTTCAGAAACATCTGACAGAAGATGACATAGTCGTCAGCGGTCGAGATCATGCCTCCCGAGGCCCGCACGAACGGGACCTGGGGCGGATCGCCGGGGGTCCATCCGGGTATCCAGCCGCCCTCGCCGTCGCGCTCATAGTAGACGACGCCCATTCGGTCCAGCTTGCCGTCCATCCTCTCGTCGATCTCGTGATGGTAGCTGTCGACCATGCCGAGCGGCGTGTAGATCTCCTGGTCGAGGTACTCCTCCAGCGGCATCCCCGACGCGATCTCCACCAGCGCGCCCAGGGTGTTGTAGCCCGGATTGTTGTAGCTGTAGGTGGTGCCGGGGATGGCCTCCGCACCGACGGCGCCGAAACGGGCGGCTTCCAGCCGGAGTGTCGGCGCGTCCGGATGCTCGGCGGACGGCTCCATGTAGGGCTGCAGGAAGAGCGTCGGGATGCGGAGCCCGCTGGCGTGCGACAGCAGATGGCCGATGTTGATGAAGCCGGCGCGATAGTTGTCCCAGGACGGCAGGTGTTCGCGCACCAGGTCGTCGTAGGCCAGCCTCCCGTCCTCCACCAGCATCGCGATGGCCGTGGCCACCGGCGGCTTGGTGTTGGAGGCCATGCGGAACATGGTGCCCGGCTCCATGGGGATCCCGCGCGCCTTGTCCCGCCACCCCAGCGCCTCGTGCAGCACGACCTTGCCGTCCCTGGCCACGAGCAGCACCGCCCCCACGAGGTCGCCACGCTCGATCGCCTCCTCGTAGAGCGCCACGCCGCCGGCGAGAACGCCCTCGGACATGCCCGCGTCCCCCGGGGCCGCTCGCGTGACGACGGTCCCCTGGGCGTGAAGAGGAGCCGTGGAGAGCAGGGCGGGGACAAGAAGCAACAGCGCGCCGACACGGGCCACGGGACGACGGGTGCGAGGAGGGGTCGCCTCGGAGGAAGGAGCCGACGGAACTCGGGCGCCGGGGCGACCGCGGTCGAAGGGAGAAGGGGGGTCGGCGCAGATCCACCGGCGGGGCGGATGCATGTGGGAACGCGTCATGGCGGGGAGCCTCCTGTCGTCAGAACCAGGTACTTGAGCGCGAACGAGCCGATCCAGTGGGATCCGGCGTAGTCCGCGTCGAACATGGTGGCGTAGCCGGTGCGGGCGTGTTCGGTTGCCATCGCGCGCAGCTCGGAGGCCCTGGGGTCCCCGTCGGGAAGCGCCGCCGCAATGCGCAGCATCGCATCCGCACGGGTAAATGCGAGCCCGATGAGGTGGGAGTAGGTGCCGTACGCCGACCTCAGCGAGTCGTTGGTGACCACGTCGCCGCCCTCGGGGGGCTCGTCCTCCCGCGCGCCGGCCGGATTCGTCTCGCGGAGCGGCTCGAACTCGTCGGAGTCAAGCGGAGGCAGAAAGCCGCCGAGCCACGTGGCGTAGGGCTCCGGATCCAGCACCACGCCCATGACCGCGGCCTCCTCCAGGCAGGGCGAGAGGAAGTCGGAACGGCCGGGCTCGTAGGCGACCGGACAGTTGCGGTCTGCCCCGAAGAAGCGCTCGGCCGATGCGCGCAGCGCCTCCTGGAGTGCGGGGCGTTCGGCCATCTCCTCCGCCTGCAGGGCTGTGGCGATGGCGAAGGCGGTGTTGGGGTGGACGCCGGTGCGCACCGGTCGTTCCAGCTCGGCGAGATAATCGACGAGGCGGTCGCTCAGATGGCTCACCACGGGTTCGAGGCGCTCGGCCCAGCTGGCGGCGAAGGGATCGTCCCAGGATGCCAGCTCACCGTGCAACAGCAGGAGCCAGACCCAGCCGTAGGGGCGCTCGAAGGACGGGTTGTCCGACAGGTACTCGAGTTCGCCGGCGAGGGCCTCCTCGGAGAGATGGTCCCTCAGCTTCTCGCGGATGAGCGGGGCCACCGGAAGCTCCGGCATCTCCTTCACCAGCCGCACCATCGCCCACGTCGAGTTCACCGCCGAGTGCCAGTCCCAGCAGCCGTAGAAGGCGCGGTTCCGGTCGAAGTCGCGGCGCCGGGTGTAGCTGATGTCGTCCAGGTAGCCGGCCCGGTCCGGCCGTAGCGCGTGGGGGCGGTCCACACAGGAGAGGGGCATCGCGGCGAGGGACAGCGCGGTTTCCAGGTCGAGCATCGGGCCGGTGTCGGGGCCGGTGACGCTCGGAGCCGATTCCGCGGCCATGGCATCGGAAGCTTCCATGGACGGTTCCGGAGCATCGGTCGCGCACGCGGCGGCGATTACAACCGCAGCGGTGGCGAGAGCGGACCACAATGAGTCGGGGAACCGGCGGATTGTGCGGGAGGAGCCCGGCTCGTTCTGCGTAACGCTCATTGGTGCACTGTCCTGAGAGGTGTTCCCGCGACCCGGCCGTGGAACCGGGCGCCGACCGTGCCTGGATGCCGCGGCCGGCATCAGCCGTTGATGCACTCCACGCGGTTAGCATTCAGGACCACCCGTCGGCGGTCAAGTCGGCCGTGTCCGGCCTCCCCCCAGGGGCTTTGCCTGGTGGACTCCCGCGGGTGCGCCGTTCACATTGCACGGAAGTCCATCGCACCCGGAGGATCCCATGATTCCGCGTCCCGTGTCCGTCCTGCGCCGCTTCGCCCTTGCCGCCGCGGCCCTGTCGCTCTTCTCGTTCGGTCTCGCGGGCGTGCAGCCGCTGGCCGCGGGGCTGGCCGCCCAGGAGCGGAGGCCCGTCGAGCTCGAGGACTACTACCGGCTGAAGAACGCGGGCAGCCCGGCCATCTCGCCGGACGGGTCGCAGGTCGCGTTCGTCATCACGTCGGTCCTCGAAGAGGAGAACCGGAGCCACAGCGGGATCTGGCTCGCGGATGCGGCGGGAGCCGGTGAGCCGGTGCGGCTTACCAGCCCGAGCTTCAGCGCCTCCGGGCCCGGCTGGTCACCCGACGGGCGCCTGCTCGTCTTCACATCGAACCGCCCGGGTCCCGATGGCGAGAGCGGCGGCAGCACCTGGTTTCTGCGCATGGACCAGCCCGCGGGCGAGGCCTTCCAGATCGAGGGGCTGAGCGGGTCGCCGGTGTTCAGCCCCGACGGCGAGTGGATCGCGTTCACCCGGCCCACCCCGCCCGAACCGGGCCCCGAGCCCGTATACGCTTCCGATTTCGAGCGCCGAACGGTCGAGCGCTTCGACGGGCGCACCTACGACTGGATGAACTACCGCTTCGACCGCCGCGGCTACCTGGCCGACCCCCGCGACCCCGCGGCCACCCCACCGCGCGAGGTGTACGTGCTGCCGGCCACCGGAGGTGAACCCCGCCGCCTGACCGACCTGGGCGTGGACGCGGCCGGCCTGGCGTGGAGCCCCGACGGCCGGCGCCTCGCCTTCACCGCCGACGCGCACCAGCGCGATGAGCTCAGTTACGAGCGCGCGGACCTCTGGACCGTAGACCTGGACGGCGCCGTCACCCGCCTCACCGACGACGATTACAACTACTCCGGGCCCGCCTGGTCGGCAGACGGCCGCCGCATCGTAGTCCGCGGCAACGAGGGGCTGGACGTGATCATCCGCGAGGGAAGGGACCGCGGGGCGGCCAACGACCTCTTCGCCTTCGACCCCGACGGCGGTGGCCGAAGCAACCTGACCGCCGACTGGGACCTGATCCCCGGCGGGCCCGTCACGTCGCCGGACGGACACGTCTACTTCCCGGCGGGCGTGAGCGGCAACACCCACCTCTTCCGGGTGGCCGTGGACGGCGGCGCGGTCGAACAGGTCACCGGGGGCGACCGCCGGCTGGCGGGCTTCTCCTTCTCGGCCGACTTCTCGCGCATGGCCTACCGGGTCACCACCCCCACCGAACCCGGCGACATCCATGCCGCGCCCGTATCGGGCGCCGCCGAGACCCGGCTGAGCGAGGTGAACGCGGCGCTGGTGGCCGAACTCGACCTCTCCGAACCCGAAAACCTCATCTTCCACAGCCCCGACGGCACCGAGGTGGAGGGCTGGATGCTGCCGGCGCGCGGCTACGAGGCCGGGAGCGGCGACTTTCCCATGGTCCTCGTGATGCACGGCGGGCCGCACGGGATGTACGGCAACGACTTCTCCTTCGACCGCCAGCTGCTGGCCGCGCAGGGGTACATGGTCCTCTATACGAACCCGCGCGCCTCCACCGGCTACGGCGAGGACTTCCGCTGGGGCACCTGGGGCGGATGGGGCTTCAACGACTACGACGACGTCATGGCCGGCGTCGACCATGCCATCGACAACTACCGCATCGACACCGGGCGCATGGGCGTGACCGGCTACTCGTACGGCGGCTACCT
>LXNI01002569.1_pt1 | contig 12226 bp, 13 predicted proteins | sample 809091 | NCBI WGS metagenome assembly LXNI01 (sample SAMN04870527, study PRJNA318959) | sponge metagenome | biome: 01000161; feature: marine sponge reef; material: water | host: Sarcotragus foetidus | place: Greece: Milos, Mediterranean Sea | collected 2013-05-29 | depth 5-7 m | reverse complement strand
CATGTGCTTCATCTTTGTAAGGCATAACTTTTTCTCCTGTTAATCAGTAGAAGTAAACGAAATTCTGTGTCTATGCGTGGATAATCGCATTATCGAGTAATACATTTGTATGGGTTTTGGGGGGATTCGGGTCGGTTTTGGGGTGAGGGGATGGATTCCTGTGTGAGAGGCGGAAAGCCGGCGGGGAAGAAGACCATTCGGCTTTGTTGAAAATGGTACGGGATATAATAATTATCCTTACAACAAGATTTGCGATACGTTGAGATATAAACGCGAGGTCATTTCCATGTCTACGGTAAAACTGGTTGAATACGACGACGCAAGCCCGGAGGTCAGGGCTGTTTATGATGATATCCGCCGGGTTCGGCAGACTGATTTCATCAACAATTTCTGGAAGGCTCTGGCCAACCATCCGACTTTACTGGAACGGGTATGGGCGCAAGGGAAGGAGGTGATGGCGCCGGGGGAGATTGATGGACTGACCAAGGAAATGATCTATATTGCGGTCTCGGTGGCCAATGCCTGTGAATACTGCGTGCATTCCCATACCGACGCCGCGGTCGCCAAGGGCATGACCGAGGCGCAATACGGGGAACTGCTCGCCGTCATCGCGCTGGCGCAGCAGAATAACGGGTTGGCCAGCGGGATGCAGGTGCCCGTGGATGAGGTTTTTCTTAAACCCTCATAAGCAGGGGCTTGCCCCTGTATGGAGTTGAGCAGGGGCAGGAAGCTCCTGATAAAGACTCCTGCTTGCGCAGGAGTGGCACAGGGAGTACGGCGGTAACAAGGCGTGGCGCTGAGAATAGCGGGGTTATAGAGCAAACAGGACGAATAACAGGCCGCCCAGCGCCAGGCGGTAAATCACGTAAGGCAGCAGGCCGGTGCGCTCCACCAGTTTCAGAAACCAGTGGATGGTCAGGTAGGCGCTGATGAACGAGACTGTACTGACCGTGAACAACGCGGGCCAATCCACCTGCGCCGCGTAGAACGAGGCGTTGAGCAGTTCATAGCCGGCGGCCAGCAGGATGGTGGGAATTGCCAGCAGGAAGGAAAAGCGGCTGGCAGCTTCCCTGCTCAGGCCCAGCCATAGCCCGGCAGTGATGGTGATCCCCGCTCGTGACGTGCCGGGGATCAGGGCCAATGCCTGGAACAGGCCGATCACGACGGCATCCCTTAAACCCAGGCCGCGCAGGTCCCGCACCCGCTTGCCGCGGCGATCCGCCCACCACAGCAGCAGGCCGAACAATACCGTGGCGCCGGCGATAACCAGGGGCTCGCGCAGGTAGTCCAGCGCCTGGTGGAACAACAGTCCGGCCAGGCAGATTGGTACGGTGGCGATCAGCAGGAACCAGACCAGTTCCGCATCACGGTTGCGGCCGGCGCTGAACGAGGCGACCCACCCGGCGCCCATGCGTGCCAGGTCTTTCCTGAAATAGAGCAGCAGCGCCAGCAGGCTGCCGAAATGCGCGCCCACGTCGTACAACAGGCCCTGGTCGTCCCAGCCTGCCAGTTCCGGCAGCAGGATCAGGTGGGCTGAACTGCTGATGGGCAGGAACTCGGTCAGTCCCTGGAGCAGACCCAGGATGATTGCGTGCAAGGTATCCATCAGTTCAGCCCCGCCACAACCGGTTTTGCTGGTCCATGAATTGAAACCCCACCAATGGGTTCGGAAAATCCCTGGTAAAGGCGATGGCCTTGAAGCGTTCGCCCATTTCCCCCGGCAGGGTCAGGTGTTTTACCTGTGCAGAAACAACGGGGTTGGGAGCGCCGTTTTCAGCTTGCGCGTCGGCCAGTTCAGCCAGGCCGCAACCGATGAGAAAATGGGCCTGGCTGGTATAGCCGGCCAGTTGCAGGCCGCTGTCCAGGGCGGCCTGGGCGAGTGCGGTAAAATCCACTGATGCGGTGATGTCCTGCAAGCCGGGATAAATGAACGGGTCCTCGTGGGCGCGGTGCCGGTAGTGGCACAGCAGGGTTCCCCGGTCCCGTTGGGGGTGGTAATACTCGTGGCGCGGATAGCCGTAATCGATCAGTAGCATCAGCCCCTGTTGCAATATAGCGCTCATGGAGCGCAGCCAGGGGCGGGCGCGCAGGTTGATCTCCGTGCAGTAAGGTTCGGGCAGCGGCGTTGGCAGTTCGGCGCTGATGTTGTTCCAGGCCGCGGCGATTTGATCATCCCGGCAGGGCGTCTCCAGCCAGTGAAAATCGTCACCGTCATGGCCTGTACGCAATTCGTGCAGCGTCCCATTGTCCAGCGCCACGCGCACGACCGGCAACGCATCCAGCACCTCATTGGCGATGATGACCCCGCGCAGCGCGTGCTCAGGCAGTGTCTCCAGCCAGGTGATGCGCGGCAATAAATGGGGAATACGCGCGCAGAATAATTCCTTTTGGCGCCGGCGTAAATCCGCGCCGGTTTCCAGGATCAGGTAGTTGGCCGGCAGCGCATTGAGCGCTTCCAGTTCCAGCAACAGGTCCTGTGCCATGATGCCGGACCCCGCGCCCAGTTCCAGTACGTCGCCGCCGGGTATGCCTGCCAGCACTTGCCGGCATTGTCTGGCGATACAACGGGAAAACAGCGGCGAGACCTGGGGCGCGGTAATGAAATCACCATCCGGGCCAAAACGGGTCGCCCCGGCGCTGTAATAGCCCCAGCCCGGCGCATACAAGGCCATTTCCATATAGCGCTCGAAGCTGATGTTCCCTCCGCCCTCATGGATCTGCTCCCGGATCAGCGCGGCCAACGCCTGGCTGTGTGCATGGGCGGATGCCGGCGGGACGGGCAATTGCAGTTCCTGATCGAAACCGCTCCATGAACTGTGATCCGCTTGCAACACCTGTCTTATCCCCTGCTCAGGTCAAACTCGACCGGCCGCAATTCCTGTCCTGCGGCATCGAATTCAGACCACAGGGTGGCGCAGGTTTTGCCGGAGACGGGGTGGCGCAGGTTCGGCGCAAGCTCCGCCAGGGGGCATAATACGAAAGCATAGCGGTCAATATCGGCACGGGGCAACTGCAATGCCCCCTGCGTGAGCACCAGGTCATCGTACAGCAGCAAGTCCAGGTCCAGGGTGATGGTGTTCGGATACAGCCCACTCCGGTCGCGGCCATACTCTTCTTCAATCCGGTGCAACTGCCCGGCCACCTGCTCCACTTCAAGGTCGGTTTCGCACCCCACCACTAAATTGTAGAAATTGGCGCCGTGAAAGCCCACTGCCCGGTTTTCATACACCGTTGAGATGCGCAGGTTCCGAAACACTGCCGCGAGCGTCCGGATGCCGGCCCGGATGTGTTTTTCCCGCTCCCGGTTGCTGCCGACGCCGATAAAAACCTGCGCCATATCAGTCCCTGCTACCCCGTTCAACAATAAGGCCCACGTCCCGCGCCCCGCGCACTGCGCCAGGCTTGTTGATCCGCAACCGGCACCAGCGCACCTTGAATTCATCCAGGAGCAGCGCCGCTACCTTCTCTGCCAGAGCCTCGATCAGCTCGAACTCCGCGGCGCCGACGTAATCGATCAGCCGCTCGGCCACCGCTGCATAGCTCACGGTGTCCTCGACGTTATCGGATTGCGCCGCCCTGCCGGTATCGGCCGCCATCTCGATGTCGAAGATCAAGGTCTGTTTTATACGGCGTTCCCACGGGTAGATACCTGTCACGGTGTCTATGCGCAGGCCGTTCAGGTAGATGATATCCATAGTGGCCGGGTTGTGTTGTGTAGTTTGGTATTGTCCAGGTTAAGGCAGGCGCAAGCTGTACTCTTTGCAGGTGATACTATCACTTGGGAACAGTACTATAAACACAAGTTGAATATTACCTGAGAACAACCGGGATGTGCTAACCTCTCCGCTGCCGGATAGCGGACTGTCCCTGTCCACTATGACGAACGCGCAGCCGGCCTTATAATGGCGACAATAAGTTACTGCGCCCCGTATGGAATAACTCCATGGTCATCCTGATAACGCTGGTTGTCCTTGCGTACCTGGCAGGCTCGCTTGCCAGCGCTGTACTTGTGTGCAAGGCGCTGGGACTGGGCGACCCGAGGCAGCAAGGCTCCGGCAACCCCGGCGCCACCAACGTGCTGCGCCTGTACGGGAAGACCGCCGCGTTGCTGACCCTGGCCGGAGACGTATTGAAGGGTGTGATCCCCGTGCTGTTAATGCATTACCTGCATGCACCCGACCTGTTCGTTGCCGCGGCCGGGCTGGCTGCTTTCGTCGGCCACCTGTACCCGCTCTACTTTGGTTTGCGCGGCGGCAAGGGCGTGGCGACACTGATCGGCGTGCTGCTCGGCTGCCACTGGCTGACAGGGGTGGCTTTCATCCTTACCTGGTTGCTGGTGGCGCTGGTGTCCAGGTACTCCTCGCTGGCCGCGCTCACCGCCGCCTTGCTGACGCCGTTGTACTGCTGGTTCTTCCTCCCTGCCCCGGTTTACATCATAGCCACAAGCCTGATGTCCGCCCTGCTTGTCTGGCGCCACCGGTCAAACATCAAAAAACTGCTGCGCGGCGTAGAAACCAGGATCAGCCTGAAGCGTTGATGGAAGGGGTGGGTGTTGGATAACTCCGTCAGGATATCGGCCAGCGGGGGTAGGCGGCAAATGCCAGGGGTTGGTTCTCGCCGGCGCTGATTTTGACATAGCCGGTATAGGCGATCATGGCGCCGTTGTCGGTGCAGAACTCCGGGCGTGGGTAAAACACGCGCCCGCCCGTTTCAGCGGCCATCCCGGCCAGTCTTTCCCGCAACTGCTTGTTGGCGCTGACCCCGCCGGATGCCACCAGGCGGTTGATACCGGTCTGTTTCATGGCGCGCGCACATTTTATCAGCAGGGAATCCACTACCGCGTCCACAAACGCGTGCGCGACGTCGGCGCGCGCCTGTTCGTCACCGTCCTCAAGTTCCTTGACTGCCAGCGCCACGGCTGTCTTTAATCCGCTGAAACTGAAGTCCAGTCCGGGCCTGTCGGTCATCGGGCGCGGGAAGCTGTACTTGCCTGCGCGTCCGTGTTCCGCCAGGGCCGACAGGCGCGGCCCGCCGGGGTAACCCAGTCCCAGTAATTTCGCGGTTTTATCAAATGCCTCGCCGGCCGCGTCATCGAGTGACTCACCCAGCAACGTATAGTCACCGGCGGCCCTGATCTCCAGCAACTGGGTATGTCCCCCCGATACCAGCAAGGCAAGGAATGGGTATTCAGGGCGTTCTTCTTCAAGATTCACTGCCAGCAGGTGCGCTTCCATGTGGTGCACCGCGACGGCAGGCACATCCCAGGCGTAGGCCAGGCTCCTGCCGAAGCCGGCGCCGACCAGCAATGCCCCGATCAGGCCGGGCCCGGCGGTATAGGCGACCCCGTCAACGGCGCCGGGCTCAAGGCCGGCCTCGTCCATGGCCGCGCTCAGTAACGGCGTAATACGCCGGACGTGGTCGCGCGAGGCCAGTTCGGGTACAACACCGCCGTAGGCTTCGTGCAGGCGCGCCTGGCTGTGCAACTGGTTTGCCAACAACCCAAGTTGCGAATCGTAGATGGCGATTCCGGTCTCATCGCACGAAGTTTCTATGCCCAGGATACGCATCTGAGGTATTGTACAGCAGTAATTACGGCCTGCGCCCGCCCGCGCTCCATTTCTGCTTGTATTTTGTGTGGTTTCTGGTAGAGTCTCGCGTCCTTTGCAACACGGAACCCCTGACATGAACGTCTGATTAAACCGGGGGCTCCGGAATAAACAGGAACTACATACTCTATGCCCAGTGTAAAAGTAAAAGAAAACGAACCTTTCGATTTCGCCTTGCGCCGCTTCAAACGCGCCTGTGAGAAAGCCGGCATCCTGGCTGAAGTACACCGGCGTGAATTCTATGAAAAACCCACCCAGATGAGAAAAAGGAAAGCCGCCGCTGCGGTCAAACGCCACCAGAAACGCCAGGGTAGATCCGGCCCCCGACAAATCAGACACTATTGATCTGCCTGCTGTCCGCCCACTGTTCATGAGCGAACTCAAATACCAGATTAACGAAGACGTCAAAGCTGCCATGCGCAGCAAGGAAAAAGAGCGTCTTGCCGCCTTGCGCCTCATTACCGCCGCCGTCAAGCAACGGGAGGTGGACGAGCGCACCAGTCTTGATGACGACCAGGTCACTGCCGTGCTGAACAGGATGGCAAAACAGCACCGGGATTCCATCGAACAATACACCTCGGCAGGGCGTGCCGACCTGGTTGAGAAAGAGCAGTTTGAACTTGATATTATCCTGGACTACCTGCCCCAACCGATGGAGGTTGCGGAGATCAACGCCAGGGTCGATGAGGTGATTGCCGCGACCGGCGCCGCCAGCCTGAAAGACATGGGCAAGGTCATGGGGCAACTGAAGTCCGTGCTGCAAGGACGGGCGGATATGAGCCAGGTCAGCGCGCTGGTAAAAGCCAGACTGAGCCAGTAGTATAGGTTATCCCGGATACGGGATAACCACACCATTCCGCGGTGGCAGCACTTATGGCGGGCAGAATTCCACAAAGTTTCATTGACGACCTGCTGGCGCGGGCCGATATCGTCGAGGTGATTGACGGCTACGTGCCGCTACGCAAGGCCGGCAGGAACCACCAGGCCCGGTGCCCGTTCCACGAGGAGAAAACACCCTCGTTTACGGTGAGCCAGGACAAGCAGTTCTACCATTGCTTCGGATGCGGCGCCAACGGCACGGTCATCAGCTTTATGATGGAGCACAACGGACTGGGCTTCATCGAAGCCATCGAAGACCTGGCCGGGCGTTACGGTCTGGAGATTCCGCGCGAGGCAGGCTATCAGCCTCAATCAGGGCAGCACCAGGCATTGTATGAACTGCTGGAACAGGCTGCGCAATTCTACCGGAAACAGCTTCAGAGCCGCACGGGCAAGGCAACCGATTACCTGCACGGTCGCGGCCTCAGCGAGGCGGTCATCGAGGATTACGAGGTTGGCTACGCGCCGCCGGGCTGGCAGAACCTGCTGAATGCCCTGGGCAAGTCTGATGCAACCCGGACCCGCATGGCCGAGGCGGGCTTGATTAAACGTTCTGACAGGGGGGATGATGCCGTTGCGGGAAACTCGTCCGGGGGCTATTACGACCGCTTCCGCAACCGCATCATGTTCCCAATCCGCGACCCGCGCGGCCGCGTGATCGGGTTTGGCGGGCGCGCGCTGAGTGATGCGGATAACCCCAAATACCTGAACTCCCCGGAAACGCCTTTGTTCCACAAGGGCCGGGAGTTATACGGTCTGTTCCAGGCGCGTCGGCACAACAAACACCCTGAGAGCCTGTACGTCGTTGAAGGCTATATGGACGTGATTGCGCTGGCCCAGCACGGTGTGGACAACGTAGCGGCCACCCTGGGGACCGCAGTAACGGAAAACCACCTGGAGAAACTGTTCCGCCAGGCCGACCGGATCATCTTCTGCTTCGACGGCGATGACGCGGGCAAAACGGCTGCCCGGCGCTCCCTGGACGTCACCATTCCCCGTCTCCAGGAGGGGCGCCAGGCCTTCTTCAAGTTCATGCCGCAAGGGGATGACCCGGACAGCTTTATCAGGCAATACGGCGCCGAGCGCTTCCGTGCCGATGAAAATACCTTGCCCCTGTCCGATTTTCTGCTGTCCTCGGTGCAAGCCGATTCCGGCGCCTCAACCCGGGAAGCCCGCGGGAATTTTCTGGACAACATCATGCCGTTCCTGCACAAGTTGCCTGCCAGCGGGTTGCGCCAGTTGCTGTTGCAGGAAGTCGCCGACCTTGCCCAAACGACAACCGATGAACTGCGCCGTCAATTACAGAACCTGTCCGCCGGCTCAACCCGCCGCACCCGTGTCTCACCCCCGGCGCAATCCCAGGGCAGAACAGAACAAATCAGCGCCCTGGTTCGATATATCCTGCACCGGCCGGAACTGGCAATGCAGGTTGAAGACCCGGCGGAATTATCCGGACTGCCCATGCCGGGTGTCGATTTTCTGCGGGAACTCATCGAGTCGGTGCACTCAAATCCTGAAATAACCTGTGCCGGGCTGCTGGAACGTTACCGGGGCTCACGCTATGAAGCGAGATTGAACGAACTCGCCGCTGACCCCGGCCTGCCGGTAACCGAAGAATTTGACCTGGAAGGCGAGTTTGTGGACAGGGTGGAAAAACTGAAAGCAGTGAAGGCGAGACAGACCCGGGAACAGATCGCCGACGCAAAACCCAGCGAACTGTCAGAACAGGACAAGCTGCGCCTGCGGCAGCATTACTCCGGAAAAAACAGCGCGAAAAAATAGCGCGAAAATCAAGTTTGATTTGAATTATGTGCTATACTAGCAGATTGATTTACGCACAGTCCTTTTGTGAGTCCCTGTGACGACCTGACAAGTAACTTGACCACCTGATAACCGGATTCAAACGCCCATGTCGGATATTGAGACACTTGACGAAGAACACGAGCTCGAGCACGAGCACGATGACGATGATGAATCGCAACTGAAACTGCTGATCGCGAAAGGGAAGGAACATGGATTTATCACCTACCACGAAATCACGGAACACCTGCCGGATGAGATAGTAGATCCGGAACAGATCGAAGATATCATCAACATGATCGCGGACATGGGCATCGAGGTCCATGAATTCCCGCCTGACCTTGATCAGTTGCTCCCCAGCGCGGCCGCCACCACGGAAGACAGCAACCCCACGCTGGTCAGCGTTGAGAGCGAATTTGGCAGGACCACTGACCCGGTGCGCATGTACATGCGGGAAATGGGTACGGTTGACCTGTTGACGCGTCAGGGTGAAATAAAAATTGCCAAGCGTATTGAAGCCGGGATGAACCAGGTCCTGTTTGCGCTTTCCCTATACCCCGGCACCATCGACATGTTGCTGGATGCCTATGACAGCGTACAGAACAAGGAACAGAAGTTGAGTGACGTCATTCTTGGCTTCTCCGTCCAGGACGAGTACCCGGACGCCGGCCTGCCCGCCAAGTCCAGGAAACAGTCGTCACGGCAAAAGGAGGATGACGACTCCAGTGACGGCGACAACGATGACGGTGTGGACCTGGAAGAGGTCCGGCTGGCGCTTGTTGAACTGGAGAAGCTCTACAAGAGACTGGTTACATCCATTAAACGGCAGGGAAAAAATGCCAGGAGAACTGTCACGATACAGGACGATATCACGGAAAAGTTCCTGAAATTGCGTTTCGCGCCCAAATTCATTACCAGCCTGACCGCCAACGTGCGCCGCACAATCGAATTGATTCGCAAGACGGAACGCGAGGTGATGCGCCTGTGCGTCAAGACGGCAAATATGCCGCGCAAGGACTTCATCGCCGCCTTCCCCGGCAATGAAACCAATCTCAAGTGGATCGGCGAGCAGGCCGGCGGTGAGGCCCCGTACGCGCAAAACCTGGCGGAGGTTAAGGAAAAGGTCATCAGGATCCAGGAAAATCTGGCCGATACGCTGAACAAGAATTTGCTCTCTGTTGCGCAAATCAAGGAGGTCAACAAGAAAATCTCCATTGGCGAGGCAAAAATGCGCAAGGCAAAAAAGGAAATGGTAGAAGCCAACCTGCGTCTGGTGATTTCCATTGCGAAGAAATACACCAATCGCGGCCTGCTGTTCCTTGACCTCATCCAGGAAGGCAATATCGGCCTGATGAAAGCAGTGGATAAATTCGAATACCGGCGCGGCTACAAGTTCTCCACTTACGCAACCTGGTGGATTCGCCAGGCGATTACCCGTTCCATCGCCGACCAGGCCAGAACGATACGTATTCCGGTGCACATGATCGAGACTATCAACAAGCTGAACCGGATTTCACGGCAGATACTGCAGGAACAGGGCCGGGAAGCCACGCCGGAGGAACTGTCCGAAAAGATGGAAATGCCCGAAGAAAAGGTACGCAAGGTGCTCAAGATAGCCAAGGAACCCATCTCCATGGAAACGCCTATCGGTGATGACGATGATTCCCACCTGGGAGATTTTATCGAAGACCTGAATACCCAGGCGCCGGTGGACTATGCCAATTTTGAAGGTCTGCGCCAGACGATGAAGGACTCACTCAACGGCCTGACCTCCAGGGAAGCCAAGGTGTTACGCATGCGCTTCGGCATTGAGATGAACACCGACCACACGCTGGAAGAGGTAGGCAAGCAATTTGACGTCACCCGCGAACGCATCCGCCAGATCGAAGCCAAGGCGCTACGCAAACTGCGCCACCCCAGCCGCTCGGAACAACTGCGGACGTTTATTGAAGGTAGCGGGTAAAACCGCTACACTTGAACGCGAGTATCAAAGGCATCCCCCTTCCTTACCGGGAGGGGATCAGGGTTTGAGAGCTGTACATAAAAGGAGGAGAAAATGACTTACGTTGAAAAACCCGATTGGCAAAAGTCCCTGGAACATCATGAGGAATTGTGCAAGGAACAGTACAAGGCAATATACAAGGAGATGCAGTTCATGAGGGAAGATATGCGCGAGATGCGTATCGAAATGCGTAGCGGCTTCCGTTGGTTAATCGGCATCATACTGGCATGGCCACCCTTGTTCATTGCTGCCCTGAAACTGGTTGCTTGATATTTCAGGAATCTCTGACTTAATCAGAAGTTCCTTTATTCGTCTTTTTGGGCCTGTAGCTCAGTCGGTTAGAGCAGTGGACTCATCGCAAAAGGTGCGTTCATATCGAAAGGTATGAAATGAACGGGATGAATTCAGGGAAACCTTAACCCGTCCGACAGGACGGACTGGCAACCCTGAGCCAAGCCGGGGGTACACCCCCGGAAGGTGCAGAGACTACCTGGGAACTGAAGTGTTCTTAATAACAGGCTAGAGCGTCCCGTACCCCAACGTCGATCGAGGGTAATGAGATAGTCCACTCCTTTTGGAAACAAAAGGGCAAAGTGAATCCATTGGTCGTAGGTTCGAATCCTACCGGGCCCACCAAATTAAGTTACATCAGTAAAAAGAGACGATTATGAAAGCAGAAGAATTGTTCGGCAGTAAGGGGCCACTCCGTCATAAACTTCGCAGAGAAGAAGACTTGGTACTGCATATTGGAACGAGTGTCGATTCTGCATCAAATTACACCGTATTTTATTTCGTCGTTGGATGCCCCAGACATTAACAATGTTCTACTTTATATGCTTTCCATTGTTAAATGTTTTGATGCAGATTATCTTGAACGGATAAAAAAGCTTTTTGAGCAAAACAGATATAAACTGAACGTAAACGGCGTTCAAATCGAGTATTCCCAGAAGTTTCCACATAGTAGTCTTGAAACATCCGGCTGAGATATGCCCCAGTATCTTTGCCGTATCTACCTACCTAACCCAAGTTTACCCTGCCAATCATCATAGTTTCTATTCAACCGGTACAATATCTAAAATTAACGGATTAGCGCTAAATGAAAATGCTGAAATAGGTCTACCATTTAGGCTATCGTACTGACTTGTCCACGTTGCTCGGAAGAAGCTTTTGTTCGAACAACAATTTCCACATTGCGGCCCAGCGCGGTCAACAGCCGGAAAAGGCGTTCAACAGAGTATCCCCGGAAGTTCCCACGCAGTAGACGTGAAACATCCGGCTGGGACATACCCAGTATTTTTGCCGCATCCACCTGCTTAATATCGCGCTCCCGGATGATCGTGTCAATACGAGTTACAAGGTCCGCCTTTAGCAAATGTACTTCGGCATCAGGGCGGTCTAAATCCACGAATACATTTCCACCACCGCGCTCAATTTTTACTTCTTTGGTCTCCATCGGTCTACCCTTCACTATAGTTGTTAGCGTAATGTTGTTGGGCTGCTTTCAGTCTTCGCTTGATCAAATCAAGCTCGTGTTTTGGCGTTGCAATGCCTCGTTTGGCCTTCTTTTGGAAGGCGTGCAGCACATAGACGGCAGCCTTGAACCGAACCGTGTAGACTGCTCGGAAAGTGTTCCCATCGTAGCGTGAGACAACCTCCAGGATGTTAGCGCCCATCCCTTTAAGCGGCTTGGCATCCCGGTGCTTGAGTCCCACCTGAGCTTGATATAGCGCAAAACCTACGTGGTCCCGCACCTCAGCAGGGAATTCCTTCAAATCCGCCTTGCTTGCTCCAACCTACTCCAAAGGTTTCAGTAAGTTCGTGTCCATGTAGAATTATAGTAAATCCGCCATATTGCCACAAGTTCAGACTCAACAGATCTAACTTAAGGCGCGAGCCGGACGATGTTCCAATCGCCGTAATCCCTAGTGTACAACAACCG
>LXNI01002568.1_pt1 | contig 12229 bp, 10 predicted proteins | sample 809091 | NCBI WGS metagenome assembly LXNI01 (sample SAMN04870527, study PRJNA318959) | sponge metagenome | biome: 01000161; feature: marine sponge reef; material: water | host: Sarcotragus foetidus | place: Greece: Milos, Mediterranean Sea | collected 2013-05-29 | depth 5-7 m | reverse complement strand
CCTCCATCCTCGCGAATGGCGGCCCATGACTCGGGGTGGAAGTGGTGGCTAGCCTTCTCCTTCCCGCCGGACTTTCACCGGCTGCACTCGCACCAGTTCGCCTGGCGCACTTCGGCATCGCCGTTTGCCCCCCCGGAATCGACGCGAATCAATGCGTCACCACGCCGACCGGCGTCCAATCTGCGGGCTTAACCACACCGTGGGCGGACGAAGTGCGATGGGGAGCACCTGATCGGAGTCATGGCGTTGATGCGCGCCGCGCCCAATTGGGGAGCGTTCAAGCGTGCACTCCAACGTGCTTAGCCGTATACCTCGGCCTGTCGCATGATGACCGACAGGATGGGGGCCGAGCGGTCCGCCGGCACAGGGGTCTGGTGAAGGGACGCGAACCACTGCCGGACGTCGCGGGCACCGTAGGCGCACTTGCGAAGCTTGAATGCATCAACCAGAGCTTTGGTGAGACGAAGCGTTGCCATAGGTTTTCCTCCTGCACTTCCTGTTGCAGCCGGGGAGAACACTCGGACTGATTCCGTGTTCTCCGGCCTATTCAGGAGGAAAAAGAAACCCTATGTCAGTATGTTAGAACCGCAGGTGCGCACCGTGGTGTAGTCGGCGTAGCCGAGCCGAGCGATGGGGCGGAACTTCGACTGGTCCACTCGGCCGTCGGTGATGATGGAATCGTCGATATGAATGCTCACGACCTGGCCCACCACGATCCAGTTGCGGAAACGCGCGGGGTCGTCGGCCAGCAGTTCGATCACCTTGTGGAGCCGACATTCGAGGTGGATGGGCGCACCCTTGACCCGGGGCGGGCGCACGAGACGAGCCGGCTCGGTCTCGAGCCCGGCCAGCGCGAACTCGTCCACGCTGCGCCGCACGTGGCTGGATGAGAGGCGCATCGCCTCGCGCTGCTCCCAGGTTGGGAGGCTGGCGACGAACTCGCCGGTCTCCTGCTCGTTCTGCAAGCTGTCCCTGGCACCGCCCTCGACGTGCGAACCGCTCGGCGCATACATCACCTGCGGCGGATGATCGCCGCAGGCGTCGAAGTAGCTGAACGGCGCAAGGTTGAGCACGCCGGCGTTGTCGATCGTGGTGATCCAACAGATGGGGCGCGGCACCACGCAGGACTTGAAGGAGTCGTGCGGCAGGCCGTGATCGTTGGGCGCGGTCTCGTAGAACACTAGGCCTGAAACTACGCCTTCGGCCTCTGGATGAACTCGACCGTGATGCCGTCGGGATCGCGCGTGTAGACAACGAGGCCGCCCTTGTTGGGCCCGGCATTCACGGTGATCGGCGCGCCCATGGGCTCGGAGCCCGCGGCGCGGACGGCCGCGATGGCCTCGTGGATGTCGTCGACGTCGAAAGCGATGTGCGCGAAGCCCGCGTCGCAGGGGCGCGAGTCGACCCGGCCACGGTCGGCCGGGCCCAGATACTCGATCAGCTCCAGCCGGTGGCCCGGCGCCTGCAGGTAGGCCACTTCGATGTCCGCGCCCTCGACGCCCACCACCTTCTCGATGAACTTGGGGTCCCGTGGCGAACGGTTCAGTAGCTCGAAGCCCAGGGCATCGCGGAACAGGCCGATCGCCCGGTCCAGGCTGGAGACCGTGAAGCTCGTGTGGTTGGTCGAGGTAATCGTGAAGCCCGCCATTGTCGCTGTTCCTCTCTCGTGGCCGCCGCCCCCTACTCCCCCGCCGGTGCGGCGACTTGGAGCCCCGGGCGGACCAGATCGCCCGCTGCGGCCCGCCGCTCGTAGCGCCGGGCGGGCGCGTTCACGACCGGGGCGAGCGGTGCCGCGTCGTGTGCAGCGGTCCGGCGCGCGGCCGGCGCTGGTTCGTAGAGCGTCGTTCGCTGCACAGGCGTGCGCCCCAGGCCTTCGACCAGGGCCTCGATCTCCTCGGGCGGGAACTCCTGCCCGTGGCTCGCCCCGGCGGCGCGGGTGATCGATTCGTTCATCAGCGTGCCGCCGATGTCGTTGACGCCGGCCTTGAGGCAGGCGGCGGCGCCCTCGCGACCCATCTTGACCCACGAGGTCTGGATGTTGCCGATGAGAGGGTGCAGAGCGAGCCGCGCCACTGCGTGCATCAGCACGGCCTCGCGCCAGGTCGGCCCGCGCCGGGCGCGCCCCTTGAGGTAGAGCGGCGCCTCCATCGCGACGAAGGGGAGCGGCACGAACTCGGTGAAGCCGCCGGTGCGCTCCTGCAATGCACGGACGCGCGCGAGGTGCCGCGCCCAGTGCCGCGGCGCGTCGACGTGGCCGAACATGATCGTGGCGGTGCTGCGCAATCCCAGCCCATGCGCTGCCTCCATGACCGAGAGCCACTGGTCGGTCGCGATCTTGTCGGGGCAGATAACCGCCCGCACCTCGTCGTCGAGGATTTCGGCGGCGGTGCCGGGGAGCGAACCCAATCCGGCCTCTTGCAGCTCCGCGAGGAAGTCCGGAACCGTGCGGCCAAGCGTCGCCGCCCCCTGCCAGATCTCCAGCGGCGAGAAGGCGTGGACGTGGATCGCGGGCTCCGCCGCCTTGATGGCGCGGCAGATCGAGAGGTAGGTCTCGCCGGTGTAGTCGGGATGGATACCGCCCTGGAGGCAGACCTCGGTCGCACCGCGATCCCAGGCCTCGCGCACACGCCGCACGATCTCGTCCAGCGGCAGGTCGTAGGGGCGGCCGCGCAGGTTCTCGCTCAGCTTGCCCTTGGAGAATGCGCAGAACTGGCAGCGGAAGTAGCAGACGTTGGTGTAGTTGATGTTGCGGTTCACCACGTAGCTGACCTGTGGCCCGCTGACCCTGGCGCGCACCTCGTCGGCAGCGGCGCACACCGCATCGAAGGCCCCACCGCGCGCGGCGAAGAGCCGCACCAGTTCGTCCTCGCCGAGCCCTTGGCCAGCATCGGCGCGCGCCAGCAAGCGCTCGACATCGGGCGCCACGACGGCCGGTGCCGGCGCGGTATCCTTCGGTGGCGCCTCGCCCGCACCCGTGACCCAGGGATCGGTGCGGGGATAGCCCGTCGAATCGACCATCTTCAGCACCCGCTCGCGCAAGGCCGGATCGAGCCAGCGCTCGCCTGCATGCACGTATGACGGATAGATCGTGAGCCTCTCAGTCAGAAACTTGCCAGCGGCAGCCGTCTCGCGGGCGAGCGCGTCGAGATGCGGCCACGGCGCCTCGGGATTGACGTAGTCCTGCGTGACCGGCGAGACGCCGCCCCAGTCGTTGATCCCCGCCGCCACCAGCTGCGGCAGTGCGCCGGGGCTCAGATTGGGCGGCGCCTGGATGCTCGCCTCCGGACCGAAGAGGATGCGCGCCGCCGCGATGGTCCAGAGCAGCTCGTCCAAACCCGGCTCGGGCGCATCGGCCATCCGCGTCCCCGGCTTGGCCCGAAAATTCTGGACGATGATCTCCTGGATGTGCCCGTGCGCGTCGTGGACTTCGCGCAGCGCGAGCAGCGCCTCGATCCGCTCCTCCCGCGTCTCGCCGATGCCGATGAGGATGCCGGAGGTGAAGGGCACCGCCTCCTCGCCCGCCAGGCGCAGAGTTTCGAGTCGTGCCGCAGGCCGCTTGTCCGGCGAGCCGTAGTGAGGCCCGCCCTTGGCGGACAGCCGCTCGGATGCGCTCTCCAGCATCATGCCCTGCGACGCCGAGACCTTGCGCAACGCCTGCAGGTCATCGCGGCCCAGCACGCCGGGATTGAGATGCGGCAACAGCGGCGTCTTCTCCAGCACCAGCTTCGCCATGTCGGCGAGGTAGGCGAGCGTGCTCTCGTAACCCAGAGCCTCCAGGCCTTCGCGCGCCGCGCGGTAGCGCAATTCCGGCTTGTCGCCGAGCGTGAACAGCGCCTCCTTGCAACCGGCATCGGCACCGGCCAGCGCTACCCGCAGCACCTCTTCCGGCGTCATGAACGCCGTCTCGCCCCGCCGCGGCGGGCGGGCGAAGGTGCAGTAGTGGCAGACGTCGCGGCAGAGATGGGTAAGCGGGATGAAGACCTTGCGCGAGTACGTCACGATGTCGGGGTGCGCCCGGTCGCGCAGCGTCGCCGCGCAGTCGAGCAGCGGCGCCAGGTCGTCCTCGGCGGCGAGCGCGAGGGCTTCTGCCGCATCCGGGCGGCGGCCGTCCTGCACCGCCTTGAGCAAATCGCGGGTGGCGTCGTGCATCCGCTTCAGGCCGCGTCGGTAACCAGGAGACGCCCGGCGATAGCGCTCTCGCGCAGATAGTCGAGAGTGCGGCCGCCGGCCGGTCGCGCCATGAACGCGCGAAGATCGTCGGGCGTGTCGATATCGAGGCCGAGGCCCGGCAACGGGAGGATCGTCGGCGCGATGCCTTGCGCCCACGCCGCCTCACGGTGCGGCCCGAAACTGTCGTGGCCGAAGGCGAAGGGCAACGCCCCCGGCGGCGAGCAGAGCACGCTGTTGGTGCCGCGCCGGTCGTGCGACGGCACCAGTGTCACCGCCGGCCCGCCTTCGTCCCCGCACGCGTGTGCCGCCAGCACCGCGTTGATCTCGTACGGGCTTGCGCCGGGCACGTCGCCCGGCACCTGGAGCAGGCTTTCGGCCCCGGCACGGCTCAACGCCTGGGCGGCTCTTTCCACGGCTGCGCTCTGCCCATCGTTGGAGGGCTCCTCGAGCATGCGTGCGCCGTAGCGGGCGGCGAGCGCGCCCGCTCGCTCGTCCCGCGTCACCACGATGATCTCGGACAAGGCGGCCACCTGGGAGAGAGTCGCCAGCACGTCCTCGGCCATCGCCTCGCACAGTAGCCGGCGCTCGGCAGCGCTGAGAAAACCTGCCAGCCGCTGCTTTGCGTGGCCGAAGTCCTTGATCGGAAGGACCGCGCCGATCGTCACATCGCTACCCCTTGGGCTATCCCCTGGGTCCTCCCCCGGCACCGACGAGCCCTGCACCAGCGGGCGCGACGCTAGGAAAAAGGCCGAAACCTGTCAAACCGCGCACACCGCCTGGCCAGAGCCGACCGCGCTCAAGCCATGGTCCGGCGGACGGCGGCTTCGACGTCCTCGACCTTCGGAATGTAGAGGTCTTCGAGCTCGGGCGCGAACGGAACCGGGCAGTGCGGCGCCGTAACCTTCTCGATCGCGGCCTTCAGCGACGAGAACGCCTTCTGGGCCACGATTGACGAGATGTCCGCCGCCATGGAGCAGCGCGGGTGGCTCTCATCCACGACGACCAGACGGCCGGTCGCCTCGACCTCCTCCAGGATGGTTTCCTCGTCCAGCGGCGAAACCGTGCGCGGGTCTATCACCGTGCAGGAGATGCCGTCATTGGCCAGGTTGTCGGCGGCCTGGTTGGCCAGATGCACCATTTTGCCGATCGCGACGATGGTGACGTCGTCTCCTTCGCGCACAACGTTGGCCTCGCCGAAGGGGACCGTGTAGGCCTCGTCGGGAACCTCGTCCTCGTCGTCGTACATCGCCTTGTGCTCGAAGAAGACGACGGGATCGTTGTCGCGAATGGACTGAATCATGAGCCCCTTGGCGTCATAGGGGTTGGAGGGGACGACCACCTTCACGCCCGGCACGTGGGCGAAGAGCGAATAGAGCACCTGACTGTGCTGGGATGCGGCCCTGAGCCCCGCGCCGTACATCGTCCGAACGACCAGCGGCGTTTCCGCCTTGCCGCCGAACATGTAGCGGAACTTTCCCGCCTGATTGTAGATCGCGTCGAAGCAGACGCCGAGGAAGTCGACGAACATCAAATCGACGATGGGGCGCATGCCGGTCACCGCAGCGCCGGCCGCAGCGCCGATGAAGCCGCCCTCCGCGATCGGCGTATCCAGCACCCGCATCGGTCCGAACTCGGTATGAAGCCCTTTTGTGACGCCCAGCGGGCCGCCCCAGGCATCGTCCTCGCCGGGCGCACCGGTGCCGCCGGACACGTCTTCGCCCATCACGATGACCGAGGGGTCGCGGCGCATCTCGCCGGCCATCGCCTCGTTGATGGCGGCCCTGTATGACTTTCTAGGCACAATCGGTACTCCCGTTCAGTAAGAGCTGTAGACGTCGGTCATGAGATCGGCCTCGGTAGCACGGGGCGCGGCCTGAGCGGCCGAGGCGGCATCCTGGATCCGCTTCTTCTCTTCTTCGAAGATGCCGTCGAGCTGTTCGCCGGTCAGCAGGCCGGTCTCGACGACCTTCTCGCGGAACACCTTCAGGCAGTCCTTGTCGGCGCGCAGCTTGTCGATCTCGCCATCGGCCCGGTAGGTCTGCGCATCGCCCACGAAGTGGCCGTAGAAGCGGGCGGTCTTGATGTGCATCAGGCTCGGGCCCTCGCCGTTTCGGGCACGTTCGACCGCCTCCCTCGTCGCGTCGTAGATGGCGAAGAAGTCGAACCCGTCGACCTCGACCGCTGGCATGCCGAACCCGTTCGCGCGCGCCACCTGCGAGCCGGCAACCGAATAGGTCGAAGGCGTCGCCTCTGCATAGCCGTTGTCTTCGCAGATGAAGATCACGGGCAGCTTCCAGATATTTGCCAGGTTGTAGGCTTCGAAGATCAGGCCCTGGTTGGACCCGCCATCGCCATAGAACGCCACGGCCACGCCGTTCTCGCCCTTCGCTCTCGCGGAAAGGCCGGCGCCCACCGCCAGCGGGCCCGTCGCGCCGATGATCCCGTTCGCGCCCAGCATCCCCTTGTCGAGGTCGGCGATGTGCATCGAGCCGCCCTTGCCGCCGCAGACGCCGGTGGTCGCGCCATAGATCTCGTCCATGGTTTCCTGCAGGTCCAGGCCGCGGGCGATGCACTGGCCGTGCGCGCGATGGGTGGTGGCGATCCAGTCCCGCTCGTCCAGCGCCATGTAGACGCCGGCCGCGGTCGCTTCCTGCCCGGCGGAGAGGTGGACGAATCCGGGAATCTTCCCGTCCGAGAAAGCCTCGAAGACGCTGTCCTCGAAGTGCCGCGCCGCCGCCATCGTGCGATACGCCTTCAGCAGCTCGTCCCTGCTCAGTTGCATGAATGTCTCCCTTGCTCGTGATGCCCGCCCCGACCGAAGCCCAGGACGCCACCGCCGGCCACGAGGCCCATGAGGCGCGGCGGCGTGCCTTGGTATATCCCCGTTCGTCCCGGCAAGTCACGGCTCCGCCTCGCTTGAAGCGAGCGCCGGCACGACGGAGACAAGGATGGAGCGGCAGAAAGGGCCGGTGAGGCGAGAGCGCGGACCCACGCTCAGGCGAGGAACGCCTCCACCAGCGCATTGAACTTGGCCGGGTTCTCGTAGCACATGAAGTGCGAACCGCCCTCGCCGGTCTTGAAGATTTCCACCTCCGCGCCGGGGATCTGCGCCGCGATCCAGTGCTGCGACTCCGCCGAGAAGATGCTGGCCTCCGCGCCCACCACCAGGGTCGGCCGCCGCACCCGCCTGATCACGTCGCGCCAGTCGAGCCCGCAGTGATCGTGGAGCAGGTCGGCCGCGTGCCGGCGCGGCAGCTTGCAGATCTCGCGGGCGAACCAGAGCAGCTCTTCGGCGGACAATGACGGCGAGAAGAGGCGGGCGATCACCGGCACTGTGGCCTCGGGCGTCTCCGCCGCCAGCACCTGGAGGTAGAACTCGGCCAGCGCCCCCAGGTCCGCCAGCAGACAGCCATAGGTCACGCGCTCTTCGGCCGACCAGTCGGCCTTCGCGGTCACCGACGGCGCCTGGTCCACGAACACGAGGCGCCCGAGTCGGTCCTCGCCGAAGAGGTCGATGTAGCTCCAGATGATCGACGAGCCGATGGAGTGGCCCATGAGATCGACCTGGTCGAGCTCCAGCCGCTCGATCACGGCGCGCAGATCGGCTGCGAGCCGGCTCACGCGGTAGCCGCCCGCCGGCGTGGTCGAATCGCCGTGGCCGCGCATGTCGAAGGCCATCACGCGCCGAGTCCGCGACAGCTCCTGAAGCTGGTGCCGGTAGGCCGCGCCGGTGAGCGACCACGAGGGAATGATGACGAGCGGCCTGCCCTGACCCGCCTCCACGTAGTGGAGCTTGATGCCGTCTCCGATGCTCACCATCCGGTCGACGAGCTGCGCGGTCATCTCAATCCTCCGTAGCGCAGGGGCAAGTATATCCTAAGGCAATGCTCGGGCCGGGTGCATCCCACTTCCACGTGATCGTTCGGTGAACGGCGCGGCATAGTTTGCACATTGGACATGGGCGCGCCTTTGTGGTCGATGGGGGCCGGTTCGACGGACGGCGCCCATGTATTTCGACCGCAGATTGTGGCAGTTCACGGAAGGCTTGCGGCTGCGCATCGCAGGCGCGGTGGTGCTCGGCCTGCTGTCCGCCGCCGTCGGGATCGCGCGGCTGGCCCTGCTGGGCTGGCTGCTCGGCCGGGTCTTCCAGGGTGAGAGTCTTGGCGACCTGGCCCTGCCCATCGTTGCCGTGGCTGCGGCGATGGTGGCGCGGGGCGTGCTCGAATACTGGCGCACCATGGCGGCGCACCGCACCGCCGCCCTGGTGCAGCTCCAGATCCGCGCGCGGCTCTTCGACCAGATCGCGGCCTTGGGCCCCGGCCAGTTCGGCGCGCAGCGCTCGGGCGATGCGCTGCTCACGCTGATCGACGGCGTCGAGCAGCTCGAGACCTACTTCGGCCAGTACCTACCGCAGCTCTTCGTCGCCGCGGTGACGCCCTTCGGCATCTTCGCCTTTGCCGCCTTCCTCGACCTGCCGCTCGCTGCCGCTCTCCTCGGCTTCGCCCTGCTCACGCTGATCGCCCCCGTGGCATTTCACCACTGGGACCAGAAGGCGGCGAAGGCGCGGCAGGCGGCCTACGCGGCCTACGGCGCCGAGCTGCTGGATTCCGTGCAGGGGCTCGCGACCCTCAAGTCCTTCGGTCAGAGCCGCGCGCGGGGGCGCTTCCTCGCCGAGAAGGCGCACGCGCTCTTCCGCAGCACGATGTGGGTGCTGGCGAGCAACTCTGCCTCGCGCGGCATTACCGATGCCGGGATCGCGGTCGGCGCGGCGGCGGCGCTCGGAATCGGCGCGAGCCGCGTGGCCGAGGGCGCCATCGGTATCGAGGTGCTGCTCATCGTGCTGATGATGGGCGTCGAGGTGTTTCGCCCCATGCGCGACCTGCGCGCGCTGCTGCACACGGGAATGAACGGGCGCGCCGCCGCCGAGAGCCTGTTTCGCATGCTCGGCGTGAAGCCGGCCATCGAGGACGCGGAAGACGCTGCCGACGCCGCCGGACTCGCGCCGACGCTCGCCTTCGAGGACGTGCATTTCGCCTATCCGGGCGGGCGCCGCCCTGCCCACGACGGGCTCTCGTTCTCGGTGAGCGCGGGCGAGCGCGTCGGCATCGTCGGCGCGAGCGGCGCGGGCAAGTCGACGATCCTGCGCCTGCTCATGCGCTTCGACGATCCGCAAGCCGGCTGCATCCAGCTCGGCGGCCAGGACCTGCGCACGCTCGACCGCGCCGCACTCCGCGCCCGCTTCGGCGTCGTCAACCAGGACACGTACCTCTTCCACGGCACGGCAGCGGAGAACATCCGCTTCGGCAAGCCCGACGCAAGCGATGCGGAGGTGGAGGCAGCGGCGCGGGCGGCGAATGCGCACGGCTTCATCGCGCGCCTGCCGCATGGCTACGCCACGGTGATCGGCGAGCGCGGCATCCGCCTCTCCGGCGGCCAGCGCCAGCGCATCGCCATCGCCCGCGCGCTGCTCAGGGACGCGCCGATCCTGCTGCTGGACGAGGCGCTCTCCTCGGTCGATGCGGAGAACGAGGCCGTGATCCAGGACGCGCTTGGCCGCCTGATGGGCGGCCGCACGGTCCTCATCATGGCGCATCGGCTCTCCAGCGTGATCGACGCCGACCGCATCCTGGTGCTCGACGAAGGCCGCGTGGTGGAGAGCGGGCGCCACGCCGACCTGATGACGCTGCGGGGCGTCTATCAGCGCCTGATGGCGGACCAGGTGCGCGAGGGGCTGGATGCCCCGCCCTCTGCGGCACGCGTCGCCGAGCCCGTGCTCGAGCCCACCACCGAGGACCGCCACATCGCCGCCGCCCTGCCGGGCGAGCCCGACGACGAGGTGCTCCGGGCATCGGGCCTCGGCTGGTGGAGCGCCTGGGTGCGGCTGCTCCGCCTGGTTCAGCCCTTCCGCGGGCGCGTGAACCTCGCCTTCGTCCTCGGCGTCGCCCGCGTGGTGGCCTTCATCGGAATCGGCGTACTGAGCGCCCTCGTCGTCGCCGGCATCAAGCAGGGCACGCCGGTGGATGCGCTGCTGATCGCGCTCTACGCGATCGCGCCGCTCGCGGGCGCGCTTCACTGGCTCGAATCGTGGGTCGCCCACGACATGGCCTTCCGCCTGCTCACCGACATGCGGATCGCGCTCTACGACAAGCTGGACAAGCTCGCTCCCGCCTACCTGCTGCGCCGGCGCACCGGCGACATCGTCGGCATGGCGACGCAGGACGTGGAGCTGGTGGAGTATTTCTTCGCCCACACGATCGCGCCGGCTCTCGTCGCGATACTGGTGCCGGCGGCGGTGATGGCGACGCTGCTGATCTACGGCTGGCCGATGGCGGCAGCGCTCGCGCCCTTCATCGCGATCGTGGCGCTCAGCCCCTTCTTCCTGCGCAAGCGCCTCGACCGGCTGGGCGGGCGTGCCCGCGAGGTGCTTGGCCTCCTCAACGCCCACGCGGTGGACACCATCCAGGGACTGACCGAGCTGCTCGCCTTCCGCCAGGAAGCCGCGCGGCGCAAGGTCTTCCTCGATTTCGTGCGCGACCATCACCGCCTGCGCCTGCCCTACTACCGTGACCTCACGGCGCAGATGGCGCTGATCGAGACGGCGACCGGCCTCGGCGGCCTCGCCGTGGTGATGGCCGGCACGGCCTGGATCACCGCCGGCTGGCTGGAGGCGGCGTTGCTGCCGCTGCTCGCGATCCTCGCGATGGCGACCTTCCTGCCGGTCTCCGAGATCGCCCACGTCGGCCGCCAGCTCGCGGACACGCTCGGCGCGACAAGACGCCTCCACGCCGTGCACAGCGCGCCCGTGACGGTGCGGGACGGCCCCGGCGCCGACCCGGCCCCCGGCGCACCGGCGTTGCAGATGGACGGCGTGGATTTCACTTACGTCGGCACCAGGCGGGCGGCGGTCTCCGACGTCTCGCTCGCCGTCAGCCCCGGCGAGACGCTGGCGCTGGTCGGCCCCTCGGGCGCCGGCAAGACCACCATCGCCCACCTCTTCATGCGCTTCTGGGATCCGGCGGAGGGCACGGTCCGCCTCGACGGCGCGGACGTACGAGACTGGTCCCTCGATGACCTCCGCGCCCGCATCGCGCTGGTGGCGCAGGACACGTACCTCTTCAACGACACGCTTCGCGCCAACATCCTCATCGCCCGGCCGGATGCGTCCGAGGCCGACCTCGCCGAGGCGGTGCACCGCGCGGCGCTGGACGACTTCGTCGCCGCGCTGCCGGAAGGGCTTGCAACGCGCGTCGGCGAGCGCGGCACGCGACTCTCGGGCGGCCAGCGCCAGCGCGTCGCCGTCGCCCGCGCCGTCCTCAAGAACGCGCCGATCCTCATCCTGGACGAGGCGACCTCGCACCTCGACGCGGTGAACGAGGCTCTGCTCCGCCGCGCGCTCTCGGAGCTCATGGCCGAACGCACCACGGTGGTCATCGCCCACCGGCTTTCCACGGTGCGCGATGCCGACACCATCGTCGTACTCGACGACGGGCGCATCGTGGAAACCGGCACGCACGAGACCTTGCTCGCGAAGGCCGGCCTCTATGCCCAGCTCGTCACGCGCCAGCTCACCGCCACTACTGGTAGGATAATGGAACCACCTTCAAAATCAGCAAACACGACAAAATAGGAAATTCGAGTGATGGCAACCAAAGACGATCTCGTTGATTGGCTGTACGACGCTTTAATTGCTAGCAACGGTCGCGGAAGAATCGTCGATCTCTGCAAGTATGTTTGGGAAGCTCATGAGAACGATCTTCGCGAGTCAGGAGACCTCTTCTACACATGGCAATACGATATTCGGTGGGCCGCACAGAAACTGAGAGACTCGGGGAAGCTAAAGAAAGCAGCCGTTGCTCCGAAAGGCATATGGGAGGTGGCTGAAAGTTAGTCTTCAATCATGCAGGCGGCACCAGAGATCTAGCAGAAGTCGGACGGCTGGAGTGGGCCCCTGGGGTCGGACAGTTTCATGCGGCGGTTTTGACCGGGGTGCGGGACTGCTCCTCTTCGAAGCGGTTGGGGCTGAGATAGCCGAGGGCGGAGTGTAGGCGTCTCTCGTTAT
>LXNI01002566.1_pt1 | contig 12235 bp, 17 predicted proteins | sample 809091 | NCBI WGS metagenome assembly LXNI01 (sample SAMN04870527, study PRJNA318959) | sponge metagenome | biome: 01000161; feature: marine sponge reef; material: water | host: Sarcotragus foetidus | place: Greece: Milos, Mediterranean Sea | collected 2013-05-29 | depth 5-7 m | reverse complement strand
TGCCAGTGCCGACATTTGGGGATGGTCTGAACCACTCGCTCAGGCAGGTGAACAGATGCTTCACTGGTCGAGCCGCACCGAGGCCACGATCTGGTCGAAGAGCCTGCCCACGTCGCGCTGCGGGTCGACGGGCACGCACTGCCCCTCGCCCTGGGTGGGCGTCACGATCTTGCGGCTCCACTCCGTGCCCCACCCTTGGTCAGCCACAGCCAGGAGCCCGAGGCCACATCCTTCACGCCAGCAACAGGAGCCCCACCCTCGGCGATCCCCGCTGAGCTGCCCTGGATGCGCATCCCGTCGGGGATTACGATCGTGAAGCGGAGAGCGAAGAGCCGCCACGCCGTCTTGCCGTCCCCCTCGACAGTCTCGCGCCCGGCAATGTAGGGGATGCTGCCCATGGGGTAGGTGCGGCTTTCACCCACGTTCGAGGCCTCGCCCGCCGCGCTCCCCACGACAGCGCGCACCTGGACGTCGTAGGCCACGTGCGCGCGCAGTCCCGTGAGGCGGTAGCGGTTCGTGGTCGCGCCGCTGCCGGGGATGTTCGTCCAGGAGCCCCACGCTTGCGACTCCTTGTTGGCACAGCGTGCGCATGCTGCGCCGGTGCGCGACAGCGCGGCGCTCTCGTCCGCTAAACTCTCACCATGCCCGTTTTCTCATCCACCGAGCGGTTCCAGGAAGTTGCCGACCGCCTTGAGGCCTCCGACGGCCTCGCCACCGGCGAAGACCATCACTGCCGCGACCTCTTCGACCGCTTCAACCAGACCTTCCAAGAATACTGCGACACGTCCGCCGGGATGGACAGGACGAGCGAGCCATGACCCCCAAACCATCCTTCCTCACGCGCGTTCGCATCAAGAACTACAAGAGCATCGCGGCATGCGACGTGAAGCTGGGGAACCTGGCCTTCTTGGTCGGCCCCAACGGCTCGGGTAAGAGCAACTTCCTCGACGCTCTGAGCTTCGTGGCTGACGCGCTTGGTGCCTCGCCCGAGAAGGCCCTGAACGACCGTGTGGGCAAGAAGATTCGCAGCTTGGGGGGTGCGATTTCGGAAATACGCAGGAAAGGCAGCGGTGGGTCGACGGCCGTGCGCCTCGACTTTCACATTCCGGGTGGCCTGAGCGGGCACTACAGCGTCCAGTTGGGCCCTAACGAGCAGCATCAGCACAACCGGGGCGAACCGACATTCTTCATCGAGCGGGAGGAGTGCCGGGTCGAGGGTCCGACCAGCACGGAGTGGTTTCGCGTCGCCAGGAGTCATAACGGTGCACCCCCCCCAGAGTGGTCACTGGACTATGCGCCTCCGACCGTCACCAAAGATCTTCTTTTCCTGGCGGCCCTTCGTGGCATTGAGCCATTTGACACCGCACGGGACGCCCTCTTGCGGATGCGCTTCTACAGCCTCAGTCCAGAAGCCATTCGCGAGGAGACCGAGCCTGACCCGAGCCCCCTTCTTCACCGTGACGGGCGGAACCTGCCAAGCCTGCTTGATCAGCTGAAACAGCAGCACCCAGAGACGAAGGAGCGTATTGAGGCATATCTTCGGCTGCTTGTCCCGGGTGCGCGGTCGGTTTCGGCGGTTTCCGTAGACCAGCCGGGTGGCTCGAAGGTGATGGTGCTTGAGCTCCGACAAGACCTCGATACTCGGCACCGGGGGAGTCAGTGGCCAGGGTGGCCGTTCCTCGCTCCAAGTGTGTCGGATGGAACACTGCGAGCCCTCGGAATTCTCACAGCCCTGCTGCAAGACGGCGAGCCGCATCCTTCGCTAGTCGCTATTGAAGAACCTGAAGTCGCCCTTCACCCTGCCGCAGTAGGCATCCTTCTCGGCGCAATGCGCTCCGCCAGCGAGAGCACCCAGGTGCTTGTCACGACGCACTCCCCAGAGCTTCTTCACTCTGACGAGGTTCGGACGGATGAACTCCTCGCCGTGTCGGCAGAGACTGGTGTGACCGTGGTCGGCGGCATAGACGTAGGCTCCCGCGATATCCTGGCGGATCGGCTGTTCTCGCCTGGAGAGCTCTTGCGCCTCGACCAACTCGAACCGGACGGTGCCGCTCCTCCGGCTGCCTGCGACGATACCGACCTCTTCGAACTCTAGATGCGGCAAATCGTGCCAATCGTCGAGGGCCATGGTGAGTTGCGCGCAATTCCCATTCTTGTCCGCCGCGTCCTGGAGGCGCAGGGCGTCCGCACGGGTGTCCAGGTTCTCAAGGCCATTCGCGAACGCAGGGGGACTCTGCTGAAACATGGCGGTATCGAACGCCTCGCGCAGGCTGCCCAACGGAAGGCAAGGGGCGAGGCGCGGATTCTTGTTGTTCTTGACGCTGATGACGACTGCGCCGCGGCCCTAGGTCCCCAGCTGCAGGGCCGGCTGGACCGAGAGCTCGGGAGTCGCGACGGGGCTGCCGTGCTAGCTGTGCGCGAGTATGAGAACTGGCTCATTGCCCATGCCGCCGGCCTCAGTCGCGATGGCGCCTTTCGAGATAGAATAGGGGAGCAACGAAACCCCGAAGCAGTGCGAAGTGCGAAGAGATGGCTCAGTACCCGCACCAAGCCCAGACGCTCGTCATACGACCCAGTGACTGATCAAGCCCGCCTAACCGAACTCGTCGACATCGACATCGTCCGCCAGAAGTGTCCTTCCTTCGATAAGTTCTGGCGCGAGGTTGAGAGGCTCGCGACCGCCTAAATGCCGCGCCCTGGGGCCAGCCCTCCGGGAAGAGATCGCGCAGGCGCCACAAGTCGTGGCTGTAGGGGAAGTCGACGCTCTCCAGGACGAGTACGGCCTTCAGGGCCTTCTCGGCCGACTGCTGGGAGAACCAGCACGCGTAGCGTGGCCTCGCAGCACGCGCCATCTGTCCGGCGACTTCGATATCCTCCTGCGCGTAGCGCAACCAGCGCCGCGCCTCCGCCGCGCTTTCAGGCTCGCTCATGGAGAACCCTGCCCTCGCGCAGGGCGGGGCGCAGCACGGTTCCGATGACGTGGCCCCGCCTTGCGATGTGGTCGGGCGTCGTGACGACGATGTCCTTTGCTACCGGCAGATCGCCCACGGCTCCACGCATCTTGATGGCGGCTTCCCGCCGGTCCGTTCCGTTCGGCATGACGACCAGCAGGTCCACATCGCTCCAGTCCCTTGCGTTACCTCGCGCACGCGAGCCGAACAGAAGGATGCGCTCGGGGTCGAACCCCTCGGCGATGCGCTTGACCATCGTCGACACGACCGGCTCGACATCTGTTGCGCGCTCCTGGTTGGTTGTAGCCATACCGTTCTCCCGAATGACTGGTCGCGTCAGTCGGACTCTATGTTCCCACCAGAGTCTTCGCTACGCCTCCTCGACCGGCGCCAGCAGTGTGCCCTGCTGGGCCGGAGCTTGCTGGTGGGCGAGGCTGGCGAGTTCGCCTCACGGTGACCCCTCGGGTGGCGGCTCGGCCTCGGGCACGGGCGACTACCCGGCGCGCTCGACGCCCACGGTGCGGTCCTCCTGGAACAGCGCCACGCACACCTTCGAGGGCCGGAGCGGATGCACCCCGACGAGACCGTCTGCAGCGTGTACATGAGCGGCCCGAAGACGGTGACCGCGGCCTTCAAGGCGCGCACCAAGACGTGCAACGGCAAGGTGATCCCGGTCACGCAGAACTGCCCGACGCAGCCCTTGGTCACGCCGGACCCGGCGCCCGAGCCGCCCACGACGAAGAACCGCGGCGGGGGCGTGCCCGTGCCCCTGGGCCAGTCCTGCCCCACGTACAGCTTCGCGGTGGCGGCCTCGGGCGGGACGAGTTGCCGCCGACGGCGAGCACGAGGCTCACGAAGCCGGTGACGGTCGTCTACTACACCCTGACGGTGGTGGGCGGTGCCGGCGGCGGCAGCTACCAGGCGAACACGTACGCGACGGCCTCGGCTTCAGCGGGCGCTGTTTCCTGGGGCGGACGTACACCTTCAAGCCTTGGTCGGGCGACTCGCGAGCCGTCCGCTGTGCGACGTGGCCCCGGCGTGCCCCGCTACTCCAGAAGTGGCGGGAGCAAGCGAGAAGGGACGGAGAGCCTTAGCCCCGATCCACCGAAGAAGAGGGCGCGAGCCGCTGTAGAGAGTGCTCCGCTGTAGCTGGGACAATGGGTTTTCACGAATCACTCCACAGCCACAGGGAGCACCCATTCGATGCTACCAGCGAGCAGCCCCGACCGGATACAGATCGCCTTCGACGACGACCGCCTCGTGGACCACGCGGGCCTGCTGCTCCCCGCCACGCTCGCCGGCGGCGACTGCATCGACGACGCCGATGCGCTGCGCGCAGACGGCACGGGGCGCGTGCTCGGCTGCACCGTGAAGGTGCCGCCCGCCCTCGGCACCTTCCCCGAATCCGTCGGCGAACTCCCGTGCAGTCTCCGCCTCTTCCTGCTGGTCCACCCCACGATCACCAACCCCGGAGAGTGTCGCTCGAAGAACGCCTGCAACGCTGGCGTCTCTCCCCGGCAGGGACCGCACCACGAGGCACAGAAGTTCAGCAGCACGTGCCGCCCCCGGTAGTCGGTCAGCTCCGCTACCGACCCATCCGGCGATCGCAGGCGGAATGCCGGCGCCGCCCGCCCCACCGCCGCCGCCGCCGCCGCCGGCGTCTCCCCCGTCGGGTTCAGCGATTCCACCAGCGCCACCACCCCCAGCCCAGCCTCTGCCTCGCCCCCGCCGCCAATCTCAAGAAACCAGATGCCGAACCCCACCACGCCTACGACTAGCACCGCGATTCCGAATGTGAACCCCGGCCCCGCGTATTCGCGGCGCTGCCGCGGACGTTCGTCGGGGAGGGGTCTCGGCCATCGGTCGCCGCCGTCCGGGCGCCTGGCGCGCTCGCGCTCGCGCTCGCTCGGAGCCTACCAAGGCCCCGTCGTGCGCGCCTTCAGGCGTAAACGACGTACGTCCCGAACAACTTGGCCCACAGGCACTGCCGACGACTGTCCCAAATGCACCAGATCGCCGCCACCGCGAATAGCGTTGGCCCCACGACGATCCCAACGACTCCAAGGACGCCGACCGCCGGAACTTCGATAACCAGGACTCCCAGGAAGCCCCGGCATATCCAGTCGCGAATCAACACTAGCCTGTAGTCGGGCGCCGCCCCGTCCACGTTGACGACGCGAATACTCACGAGCTGCTTGCCGGGGCTCTGTCCCCGTCGCGCGCCGTCTCGGTGTCAGAGGATCCAGAGCGCCCAGGAGATGACGACGCCCAGCGTATCCCCATCACGCCCAGTCCCGGGAGGAATGCAAGCAGGCCCAGCACGAGAGCTCCGATGCCCACCCCAAGCGACAGGAAACGACATCGATCACGAAAGCGCCAAGGCGCAACCGGAGCGGAGCAAGGTTGAGCTCAGGTGCGCCTCCTTCCCTCACACCTTCGGTCTGTCCTTCTGGATGGCTGGTCGTCTCCACGCCGCAACTTATTGCAGGTTTGGCGGGAGCCCGTGAGCATTTAGCGATATAGTCCTCTATGTAAGTCCCGGCGCGAGCCAGGCGATGTGCGCCTCCGGTATCGTGTCACGGGCACAGGAGGCCCCACCCATGCCCCAGGGAACCGGCAAGCGCGCCGGGAACGCCGCCGCCGCGCCGTGCTCCGCCACCACCCGCATCACCGCCGAGATCACCCGCGAAGGCGACCTCTACATCTCCAGGGCCAGGGAGATCGACGTGACCAGCTTCGGCGAGACCAGGAATGAAGCCCTCGACATGCTCCGCGAAGCCTGCGAGCTCTACTTCGAGCCCCCCGCCGGCAGCGTGCCCACGCTCCACGTCGAGATCGAGGTTGCCTAGGCTCACCCCCCGCCCCTTCGCCGACGTCTTGCCGACGCCTCGAGGAGCTGGGCTGCGAGCGCGCGGGCCAGAAGGGCAGCCACGTCAAATACCGCCGCGGCGACCACACCACCGTCGTCCCCCGCCACGGCCGTGGGGACATCCCCGTCGGCGTGCTCGCCGACATCCTCCGCCAGCTCGGCCTCAGCCGCGACCAGTTCCTCGAAACCTAGCCCTGTTTCACGTGCATCAAAGGGGGACTATGGTGCTCTACCGCCAGAGCTCCAGCCGCAACTCGCGGATGCCGTCGCGGATCGGGGTAAGAGTGCCGCGCGAGCCGACCCAAACCCTCGCTGCTCGCGCGGAAGCGGAACTTGGTCTCGTTTCACGTACGGTTTTCAAACCTTTATGGAGGTTCGATGTCTGGAAACGCGAGCACGACCGACCCCCGCGAGCTGAGCGAGCTGTACGCGAAGTCCGAGAAAGAGATCCGGCAACGCGCGGAAGAGCACGGTCCGCTGACCGCTGACGAGTGGCGGGAACAACGCATCAACTACGTGCACGGCGAGCTCGGCGAGCGTTGGGGGCTCTCTCAAGCTGAAGTCGAAGAGCTCATGTACAACCTTTAGTCCCGCATGGACATTGCAACGGCTCGTACGTGCTACGCTCGCGGGCGAAACCAGCAACCCCCAGAGGGAGCGTGAACCATGCGCGACGAATTGGAAGAACTGATGGCGGAAAGCTCGCGGAAGCAGGAGCAGCGGGCATCCCTCCGCGCCGAGATCCGCGAGATCTACGACCTTGAAGGGAAGCTCAGGGCGGCGACGGGGGAACTCAAGATGCGCCGCACCTACCTCGAGCACACGGACACGCACGTGCAGCACATCAAGAGGAACATCCTCACCCTAACCGGCCTCCCCAAGGACGATCCCCTCTATGAAGTGCCGGCGGACTTCACCACACAGCTCGCCCGCGAGGCCGTGAACGACCGCCCTGACCGCGAGGCGGAACGCCTGCAAGGGCACGTCGACGAACTCACCGCGCAGTTGGAGACGAAGCGCGCAGTGATCGTGGACCAGCTGCGCGAACTGCTCCAGGAAGCCGAGGACGAGCACGCCGTGCGCTGACGGCCAGCGAGCCCGACCGCTGGCCGTCCCCGATTAGCGACGGCGAGCGCCCTTCCGCTTGCGGCACTCAGACACGTGGGCACGCGCGGGCTCTATCACAGGAATCCGCAAGACCCCCGCTCGGCCCCTTCGACATCGAGCGCCTCTTCCGAGTGGTAGCGCGCCACCCGGCGCTCTGGAACCACGACACGGACCGAGAGCGGCGGCTGGTCGTGGAGCCTGACAGTCGTGCCGAGGTCCGCGCGGGCAGCGAGGACCAAGCCTCGGCGGTTTGGGCCAATGCGACGCAGCACCACCTCAACCTCGACTTCAGCTCAACTTGCAGAGCCTCGCTACCTCCTCACGCCCGAGCCAGCGATCGGCGGCCGGGCTTGGCCCAACTTCCTCGTTGAGGGCGACCTGCGGGGCGAGGAAGCGCTCGCATTCTGGGCCAACACCACGCCAGGCCTCACCAGCTTCTGGTGGATCGCGGCTTAGCATTTGTCCTCGAAGGAGGCTCAACTTGACGGAAACCTGTCGCAGCCCCTGGGGAAGCAGTCTCCTCACGCGTGATGGTGTTCATCGACGGAAGCAAACCTCTATCACTCGCTGAAAGAGGCTTACGGACGTGTAGACATCGATTTCGCGAGGCTTGGCCCAAAGCTCGCCGGTCCAGGTAGGAAACTGATACGGGTCTACTACTACAACGCGAGGGTGGATCGGACGAAGGAGGCTGAGCGCCATACCAGCCAACAGCAGTCTTTCGACAAGCTTGCCCGCGTCCCCCGACTTGAAGTGAAGATCGGTACCTTGGTATATAGGAACTTTCCCAAGGAACGTCCGGTCGAGAAGGGCATTGATGTGCGCATGGCTACGGACATGCTCATGCACGCGGTTCGCGGGAACTACGATACTGCCATCCTTATCAGCGGCGACACTGATTTTGCGGACGCGCTTCAAGCCGTGAAGGATCTCGGGCGTAGTGCGGAGGTGGCGCTCTTCGGGGTTGGGAATTCGTCGCGGCGACTCCGGGATGTTGCCGATGACGTTATTTCTCTCACGCCGCCCTACCTTGAAGGACTATGGCTCTAAGCGTGAAGAAGGGGTCGCGGTGCGACCCCTTCGTGGTTATCTCCACTGGTTGCAGTGCAAACAGTGGGGGCTGATTGACTGCTAACATGCCACGGAACCCGAACGGTCAGCGCTAGTCCCAGTCGTGAGCGTGAAGCACACGCCAACACCGATCCATCATCGACTGGCGTGAGAACCTCGACGTTCAGCGGGAGATGCGTCGCAACAACAGGACGGAGACCACGGTGGCTCCAGGGGCACGATCCCCCCGGCCGAGATCTCCGCCTGCCAAAAGGGGTACGAGACCGAAGGCCCCGAACCGATCACAACGGTAGCTTACCGGCAACGCGCAGGGAAGCCGCTGGCCGACTTGGGTCCACGCCTACTCGGAGACGCGCGGCTGTCGGGCGCATCGTCGCCCAAGCCTGAATGCCAACGAGGGACATGGTCGCAGACTCCTCCCCGTTTGGCTCTACCAAGGACTGGGCCTTCACGTCCAAGGGCGATGCCCCCGATCTCAAGGCGGGCACATCGAACAAGCCGACGGCTCTTCCTCGTCTGGGAGCTGGGGCGCGACCATCCCCGCGAGGCGCCCCGCGACAGGCAGCGGACCCGTCGCAAAGCGCGCGCCGGCGGACGTGCCCGCGGAGGGTGACGAGTGAGCCTGGAGGGCGACCTCCTGCGGCTCCTGCCGCCATGCCCTTCCCCGACCGAATGACTGACCGCCGCAGTCGGACTCTCTATTCGCACCCTGCGTCTGCCGCACGGTACCAGAGTCTTCGCTACGCCTCCTCGACCGGCGCCAGCAGTGTGCCCTGCTGGGCCGGAGCTTGCTGGCGGGCGAGGCTGGCGAGTTCCGGCCAGCTCTGGATGAGGGCGTTGTAGGCGAGCGCCTCCTGGGGCCGGTTCATCTGGTCGCAGATTGCGGTACAGGCGGTAGGCGAGCTCGCGGGCGGGCTCCGCCATGGCCCCGAGCCGCGCCACGACCTCCGAGGCCGACTCCTCGCCCCGGTTCAGGATGCGGACGAGGTGGTGCAATGACTCCCAGCAGCTCCATGGTCGCGGGGATGCGGTGGCGCGTTTGCAGTTCCTGCCGCCAGGCGCGGACGGCTCGGAAGAGGTCGTTCCAGCACTCGCCGTTGACCCCGAGGTCGAAGGGCCGCTCCGGGCCCGGTGCAGGATGGTCAACCTGTCTCTAGGGTGTGGGCCCTGCAATCCAGCGACGGCGAGCGATGGTGTAGCCGCCCAGCACGATGGCCAGGGTAGTTACGCCGAGGGTGGCAGCCAGCGAGCGCTGGTGGTGGTGGTGATGAGACCGGTGCCGGTATCGGAGACTTCGGGGTCGTGTCGTCGTCACCCATGTCATCCATGGGCTCTGCGGGCTCCTCGGGCTCGGACGGCTCCGCAGGTGCGTTGCCGTCCATTCTCTCGCCCATGTCGTCCTCGGGATACTCGGGCATCATGGCAGTGGCGCTCAGGTTGAGGTTGGTGCGGATGCCGCCGGCCCACGTCCCTGTCCTGGACACCCTGAAGCCCCAGTTCCCCGGGTCACGATCACCCGGACTGGGGCTCCAAGGCAAAGGGGCACTCCCGCCTTGAAGAGCAACGGAAGCACCAAGGTGATCGTTGATCGAGTTCGTGGAAGAAATCAACGATGGACGCCACTACCTCACCCTTGCTCGACCGGTGCGGGGCCGATGTTGGTGACGACGTTGTGCGAGATGGTGCCGGCGCCGCTGCCCGCAGTGACGCGGAAGACAGCCGCACCGGACCTTGACGGAGCGAGGTACGTGAACGACGCGGTGCCGTCGCTCGTCCTGCCTGCACCTGCGCCAGCGATGACCGCGCCGTCACCCTCAACCTGGGTGACGGAGGTATCGATAGCGCCAACGAGAACGCCTTCGTCGTCCACAACCGTGACGGTCACGGTGGTCGAACTCAGTGCGTCCACGCGCGCAGGAGCGTTGGTGCTGATCTCAGCTGGCGCGCCGCCAACATTGATCTTAACCTCCTGGTCCTGCGTCAGATTTGGTGCAGCGAGACCCGCGATGTGCACCGTATGGACGCCACGCGTGGCGTCAGGAGCCGGAGCCGGATTGTCTGGAACCTGCACGTAGAACACGCACTTGCCAGCGGCGTTCGTGCCGGCGTTCGGGAACGGATCGTAATCCGTCTCCACGCCGGCAGTCGCCGGGTTGTCACCAATCGGGACGTTATTGCATGCCGGCAGGTTCTTGGTCGGGTCGCTCGAGTGGATGAAGTCCCGCGCGACATTGGTCGCGGTGATGTCAACGGACTTCGCAGTCGGGCCGACAACACCATCGTTGTTGGCGTCGCCACCCGCAGCCGTCTGCGCCCTCGTGTTGACCACATGGCCAACGACGGGGTTGTCGCTCTCAGCTGCCTGCGGGAAATACCCGTTCCAGCCGCTGCCGTTCCAGCGCCAGATAGCGGTCACGCCGTCAAGCGCGCCCTCGGAGGGAGCGTCCCCGTCGTCCCCGTTCCAGACGAGGTTATGGGTGCCAGGAGCCAGCGGCATGCCCCACGGGTCTGCGGGAGCCGCAGGCTCTTCTGCCGGAGCCTCGCCGATGGCAACGATGATGGGCTGCTGCGACGTCACTGCGCCGTTAGCGGCCTTCGTGCGGACGAGGAACTCGACGACGCCCGGTGTGGACGGCGCGATGTACGTGAACGACGTGCGCCCGTCGCTCGTGTTCCCACCAGCGATGTCGGCGATGATGGCGCCGTCGCCAGCGGTGTGGAGCACCTCAATGGCGACCCTGCCCACGCGGACATCCTCGTCGTCGAGCACGGTGACGTTCACCGTGAGTTCGGCAGAGGGGTCGATCCGCTCGGGAGCGTCGTGTTCGATGGTCGTCGGCGGGCCGCCAACCTGGATCTCGACGCTGACATCGCCAGCACCTTCAGGCTTGAAGCCAGCAATCCCAATCGTGTGCGTGCCACGAGCAGTGTCGGGCGCCGCGCCGGGGTTGTCGGTCGCCGTCACCTGGATGACGCACTTACCAGCGGCATCGGTACCAGTGGACGTAGCCTCCAGCTCAACATCGTCGTCCGGGTTGTCGGGCGTGCTGTTGGGGTCAGTCTCCGTCACAGCGGTGTTGTCACCGCACGACGGGATATCACCCAAGGCTGCGGTAAGGGTGCCCTTCGGCGCCGCATTGTCCTTGTTGACGTCTAGGGCGGTGCCCACCGGCACAGCCAGCTCGGCCGGCGGAACCACGCCGCCGATAGCCTTGAGACCGACATTTGCGTCCGTGACGGGGTTGCCACCGGAGTCGGTGACTGTCACGACGATGAAGGTGGACTCGCCGACAGCAATTGCCGACTGCTCCGATGTAGCCGTGATAGTGGCGGGCGGGCCGAACATGGTCACCTCGGCCGTGTTGCTGAGGGCCCCGGCAGTCATACGGACTGTCACGGTAGCGACATCTGGCACACCGCCGCCTGTGAGGACAACGGCTGCATAGCCAGCGCCATCGGCATCGGTACCGCCGGTGTCGGTAGAGGTGGAAATGCTGCCAACCTGGGCACCACCGCTGGTGTAGGCGATACCTCCAGTCGCGTCAGTCCATGCGGCCGGCTGGTCAGCAGCAGCACTAAGTGTGCCGTGGGTCGCAATGATGGTCAGGCTCTCGCCACCGATGCCCTTGCCCTTGGTGTCGGTGAGCCGCATCGTGATCGTCGTCGCGCCAGCATCAGCCTCGCCCTGCCCAGAGTTGATCGAGGCGGGGGACGGCGTAACGGAGATGTTCGACGGCACCGGCGCCACCGTGACAGCAATCGTGTCAGTGGTGACCGTCGGAGCCCCCGATGCGGGGATCGTCGTCTGCCTGACGAAAAGGACACCCGCGCCAGAGTCGTTATCGATCTTCAGCGCGACCTGGATACCAGATTCGGTACCATCGGCATCACAGGACGGGGCTGTTGCCGTTCCCTGGATGCAGAGTATCTCCTGGCCGTTGTTCGTCGCACTGGCATGGATGAACGACGCCGATGCTCCACCGGTCGAAGAGATTTCGAACTGAACGTATTCGGTAGTCGCGGCGTTGTGGATGTAAACGGTGTCGCCGTTGTTCTTCGTAATAGGCGGAGTGAGGTCGGAAGTGTCCGTCGCGTCCCGCACTCCCGCCTCAGCCGTCTGCGTGTTGGTGAGGACGCCGCTGAACGCGACGGCCGCTACCATGGCTACAAGCGCCAGGAGCGCGGCGGACTTCCAGCCGGCGATGGCGCTAATGAAATTGCTCTTCAAATCAGGTAC
>LXNI01002565.1_pt1 | contig 12236 bp, 11 predicted proteins | sample 809091 | NCBI WGS metagenome assembly LXNI01 (sample SAMN04870527, study PRJNA318959) | sponge metagenome | biome: 01000161; feature: marine sponge reef; material: water | host: Sarcotragus foetidus | place: Greece: Milos, Mediterranean Sea | collected 2013-05-29 | depth 5-7 m | reverse complement strand
AACAATCGCATGGAGATGACCGCGGTAGTGAAAGGACTGCAGGCCCTGCGCGAGCCATGTTCAGTCACGCTGGAAATTGATTCTGAATATGTCAAGAACGGCGTGACGCGCTGGATGAAGAAGTGGAAGCGCAACGGCTGGATGACGACCACGAAGGAACCGGTCAAGAACCGGGACTTGTGGCAAGAGCTGGACGCCGCCACTGCGCGGCACCGGGTGAGCTGGGTCTGGGTGAAGGGACACGCCAACCACAAGGACAACAACCGCTGCGACAAACTCGCGAGGAAGGCCGCCCGGGCCGAGAGCTCGTCCCGCTCCAAGTCCTCGGCTTGAGATGTTGCGAGACGATCCCCCGAACGGTGTTCCGGCTCCGGAGCCATTACTTGCCTCCGCTCATGCTTTGCGGGTCTGTCGTAAGATGAATCTCAGATCGTGTCGCGGCAATTCGCATCGCTGCTGGTGAGGCTGGCCAACGGCGTGAGCTTGGTCCGGCTCGCTTCCGTGCCAGTCATCATCCTGCTGATCTGGAAATCCAGCGATGGCGAGGCATCGCGGTACGCAGCCTTCTGGCTGGTCGCGGGCCTGCAAGTCGGCGACATGCTGGACGGTTACCTTGCTCGCAAGGGCACGCGCCAACTCGCGGTGCGCAACGACTTCGGCGAGGTGATCGACCCGATCGCTGACAAGATGTACCTTGGCGCAGCGTTCATCACGCTCGCTCTGACGAACCAGATCGCTGCTTGGACCGCGCTGCTAGTCGTTGCGCGCGACGTTGGCATCATCGCCGGCTGGTCATTCGTCTACAAGCGCTACGGCATTAGGCTGCTGCCCAATTTGCTGGGCAAGATCACGGATGGCAGCCTGGCCTTCCTGCTGTGTATCGTGCTGCTCAGGCCGGATAGCGGCGCGATTACGGCCGTGACGCAAATCGTGGTCCTGCTGGTGGTGGCCTCTGGCTATTCCTATGCCCGATTGGCGACCCGGCGCGCTTCGGCGGTGACAATCCGCCGCCTGCGCGCACTGGCCATTGCGAAACGTCAAGATCGCGCCCGGGCGGCCAAGACCCGCATCAAAGGCGGCGTCGGCACGACGCCGTAGAGCCCGGAAGCCGGGCTCATTCCTCGGGTAGACTTCGTCCCGCACCTGCCGCGCCGGTCCGGTCGATGCCGAGCCGCTGCATGTCGGGGCCCTGGGGCGCTGCCAATATCGAGTCAGGGGCGACGCGCCCGGCGATGCGCCGCGTGCCTGCCACCAACACTCCGCCGAAGATCATCAGCACGGCGAGCAGGCCGCACAGGATGAACGTGTCCAAGATGATGTTGGCCAAGTTGTCGTGGCGCTTGGGATCTTCGACATGCTGGGTGACCTCGGCCCGGTAGCGCACGCGAGCGAGCAAGAGTTGCGCGGCATCCGGCGATTCCTGGCCGAGCGCGACCGCGATCAGGGGACCGTCCTGCTTCGCAAGCCAGCCATCGATCTGCTGGAACGCTTCAACCTGTCCGCGCGCGATCGGATTGGAGGGATAGCTCCACACGATCATCGGGATCTCACCAGCCTCCGTAGAGAACTCCCCGTAGTAGCCCTCCGGCGAGAAATGGAACCCGACCACCGACGGGGTGAGTTCCGGGGCGAGCCGCTCCAGCGAGACCGGCCCCAAGATTAGGCGCCCCGTGCCGGGGACCAGAGCCTCGCCAGGAATGTACTGCAACACCGGCGGATCGGCCGTAGGCTTGGGCCGCGGAAGATAGGCTAGCGCAAGTTCGACATCTTCCTCGTCGGGCGGGTCTCCGCGCAGGGTAACCACGTAGTTGGCAAACTGTATCACGGTAAAGTCGCCCTGCTCTACGGCCCGCTCGCCACGTTCCACCGCGACACCATCAGCGGGCCGGATCCACGCGTAGGCCGCAACCGCCCCGGTATCGTCATAGAATTGCAGCGCCCGAAATAAGACCGACCGTCCATCCGGGGCGCGATATTCTGCCTCCTCGGCCTCTTCCAGGCCGAATTCCTGGAACACGGGCAGGTCAGCGGGTTCAAACGGCCGCGGCGCGAGCCTCTCGAACGGCCCGAGAGCCTCGTGCAGCAGTTCGGCACCGACAGGCCCGCCGGCCGCCAGTGCCAAGCTCAGGAGCAACGCGGGGCGCAGCACCGCGCGGCGTGCCTCAAGCCACAGCGCTGCCATGGCACCTCTTGTATTTCTTGCCGCTGCCGCACGGACAGGGAGCGTTGCGGCCGACCTTGTCCCCGCGCAAGACCTGCTTGACGGAAGTCGACTCGGCGGTGGCACCCGCCCGGTGCGCATGCGCCAGCTGCTCGCGGTTGCGCCGCCGAGCAATCTGCGCTTGCTCTTCCATTTCCCGAACAGCTTGGGCGGGCGCGGCGCGGCGCTGGCCGCCGTTTGTGGCAGCTGCCGACTCCGCCGATTGCACCGCCGGCCGCTCGGCAGGCGAGGATTCCTCCTCGGGCGTCCTGATGGTGAGATGGAACAAGACCTTGAGCGTCTCCTCGTCGAGGGTGTCCATCATCTGCTGGAAGATGTGGAAAGACTCCTTCTTGTATTCGACGAGCGGATCCTTCTGCCCGTAGCCTCGCAGTCCGATGCCCTCCTTGAGGTGGTCCATCGAAAGCAGGTGGTCTTTCCACTGCTGGTCCAGCAGCTGCAGCATGATCATGCGCTCGGTGTAGCGCATGCGTTCGACGCCGACCTCCTCAGCCTTAGCTTCGTAGCGCTTGCAGATCTCCTCGGTGAACTCGTCCGCCAGCCCTTGCCGATCCAGCCCGTTCAGGTCGAGTTCCTTGAGATCCATCCCGAAGTGCGTATGGATGTCGCTGTGCAAGCCCGCGATGTCGTACGTGTCCGGATGCGCCCTCTCAGGACAGCGGCCCTCCACATAGCCGCCCACCGTGTCGCCGACAAGTTCAAGGATGCGATTGCGCTGGTCCTTGCCCTCGAGCATTTCGCGCCGCCGCGAATAGACGGCCTCGCGCTGCTTGTTCATCACGTCGTCGTACTCGAGCACGTGCTTGCGGGACTCGAAATGCTGGGTCTCGACGGCCTTCTGCGCTGCTTCGATGCGCTTGGTGATCAGGCCGGATTCGATCGGCACGTCCTCCTCCATGCCGAGCTTGAGCATGAGCGCCTGCATGCGGTGCCCGCCGAAAATCCGCATCAGGTCGTCTTGCAGGGAGAGGTAGAAGCGCGATTGGCCCGGATCGCCCTGCCGCCCGGCCCGACCGCGCAGCTGGTTGTCGATGCGGCGCGACTCGTGCCGCTCGGTGCCGAGCACGTAGAGGCCGCCAAGCTCGACCACCTCGTCGTGCTCGGCGTTGGTCTGCACACGATATTCCGCGAGCGTCTTCTCCCACATATCCCGGTTGTCGGGATGGTCCGGGGAGATGCCCTTCCGCCGCAAGTGCTCGCGTGCCAAGAACTCGGGATTGCCGCCCAGCAGGATGTCGGTGCCGCGACCGGCCATGTTGGTCGAAACGGTGACGGCGCCCTTGCGACCCGCCTGGGCGATGATCCTAGCTTCGCGCTCGTGGTGCTTGGCGTTGAGCACCTCGTGCGGCACTCCCCGCCGCTTGAGCATGCGGGAGAGCAACTCGGACTTCTCAATGGAGATCGTGCCGACCAGCACGGGCTGGCCGAGCTGCTGGCATTCCTTGATGTCCGCAACGGCGTTGCGCCACTTCTCCTCCACCGTGCGGTAGACGATGTCGTCGTGCTCGGCCCGGATCATGGGCTGATTGGTGGGCACGACCACAACCTCCAAGTTGTAGATCTTGCTGAACTCAGCCGCCTCGGTGTCCGCCGTGCCCGTCATGCCCGCTAGCTTGGAGTACATGCGGAAATAATTCTGGAAGGTGACCGTCGCCAAGGTCTGGTTCTCGCGCTCGATGGTGACCCCTTCCTTGGCCTCCACGGCTTGGTGCAGCCCGTCCGACCAGCGGCGGCCGGGCATTAAACGCCCCGTGAACTCGTCGACGATGACTACCTTGCCATCCTTGACGACATAGTCCTTGTCACGCTGGAACACCACGTGCGCCTTGAGGCCCTGCTCGATGGCGTGCTTGGTGTCGTAATTCACCAACTCGTTGATGTTGCCGATGTTGAGAGCCTTCTCGACCTTGGCCTCGCCCTGCTCGGTGAGCCAAGCCGAGCGGTGCTTTTCCTCAAGAATGAAATCTCCCGTATACGTGCGCTGACCGGGCTCGTCGCCTTCGATGGTCTCGCCCTTCTCCAGTTTCGGGATCACCTGGTTGGCGGCGTAGTACTTGTCGGTCGAAATCTCGGACGGCCCGGAAATGATCAGCGGAGTGCGCGCCTCATCGACCAAGATCGAGTCGACTTCGTCGACGATGGCGAAGTCATGCCCGCGCTGGACATGGTCTCCGGCGTCGAATTTCATGTTGTCGCGCAGGTAGTCGAAGCCGAACTCGTTATTGGTGCCGTAGGTGATGTCCGCCCCGTAGCTTTCCCGGCGCTGCTCGTCGGTGAGGCCGTGGACGATCACGCCGACGCTCAGGCCCAGCCAGCGGTAGATCCGCCCCATCCACTCGGAGTCTCGCTGGGCGAGATAGTCGTTCACGGTCACGACGTGGACGCCGCGCCCGGAAATGGCATTGAGATATACCGCCAGGGTGGCCGTGAGCGTCTTGCCCTCGCCGGTCTTCATCTCGGCGATCTTGCCCTGGTGCAGCACCATGCCGCCGATCAGTTGCACGTCGAAATGGCGCATGCCCATGACGCGCCAAGAGGCTTCCCGGCAGGTGGCGAAAGCCTCGGGCAACAGATCGTCCAAGGACTCGCCGTCACGGTAGCGCTGCTTGAACTCGTCGGTCTTGGCTTGCAACTGCTCGTCAGTGAGGGCTTCGAATTCGGGTGCCAACGAGCTGATGTGGTCAACCCTCGGCGCGAGGCGCTTGATTTCGCGCTCGTGCTTGGTCCCGAAGACCCTAGCTAGCAGCGTGTCGAACATTGGATAGAGGCACCTGGGGCACCAAGTCTCATTGTAGTCTTGGCTCCTGTGCCCAAAGCCGAACCAAGCCCGAGAGAGGGATCAGGGCTGTGATCCGCGCGGCGCCGAGCCTTTCTTGAGGTAGCCGTAGTAGCCGAGATCTTGGCCGGTGACGTGCTTGGTCGCCCAGATGATCTGGCCGACATGGCCCGCAAAGTGGGTCAGCACATGGGTGATCGCGTGCAGCACCGTCACGTCATAGACCTGGATGCTGCGCGTCTCCAACAGGGAGTCGGGCGGCAAGGCCGCCAACACGGCGTCCGCCTCGTCCACCGTGCCGCTGAGGCGCTCGGTCAGCACGGCCGCCGGGAGCGGCTCACGCGTCGCAAACTCCCAATCGCGATCGCGGCTGTCGGGCTGTCCTCCCACGCCGCCGAGGATCCACTGGCGGACGTTGCCGGACAGGTGCAGCACCAGGTTCCCGATCGAGTTCTCGATCGCGTGATCGCGGTGCCAGATCTGCTCCGCAGACAGCCTGCCGAGGCAATCGCACACCCGCTCGCAGCCCCGTCGGAGTTCCTTTCGGGAGACCCGCAGGAACTCTGCACCAGTCTCCATGTCGGGAATTCCAGGCTAGGCGTGCCGCGCGTTCACTGCAGGGGTGAGAAATCGGTAGCCTTGAGCCACTGATTCTCGATCCCAGCAACCAGCCTGCCGTCCTTGCGCGACTCAGCGGCAGCGGCTTTCCAAGCTGGATCAGCACCAAAGCCGGCCCACGACTTCTTGGCCGCCTCGCGGCTGTCGTGCGCGAGGATGTAGACCAGCGTGTTGCCCTTTCCGTCGCCCTCGGTCGGTGTCCAGTAGCCGATCAGCTTCATTCCGTGCTTGACGAACAGGTAGTTGGTGTGATTCCGGAAGCGCGCCATCAGGTCGGGCAGCTTGCCCTCCGCGGCAGTGTAGATGCGCATCTCGAAGACGCGCTCGGCGCCCTCGTGTCCGGCGCTGTCGTTGTCGTCAGCTAGGACGGCGATCGGAGCGAGCAGAAGGAGCGGCAACAGTGCCGCGAGGATCTTGGTCATGAGGTTCTCCTTAAAATCAGGCAGGTGCGTCAGTCGCCAGCGAGCTTGACGACCTGCTTTCCAATGTTAGCGCCACCGAGCATGCCGATGAACGCGGCGGGTGCGTTTTCGATGCCTGCGGCGACAGTTTCCCGGTACTTGAGCTTGCCGTTCCTCACCCACTCCGCCATCTGGGCGAGCGATTCGTCGTCATGCTCTCGGAAGTCGAACACCAAGAAGCCCTCTGCGCGGATGCGCTTGGTGATGAAGTGCCAAAGCAGGCGCGGCCCGACCGGAGCGTCGATGGCATTGTATTGGGAGATCTGGCCGCAGATCGCCACCCGGGACCTGACGTTCAGCAGCTGGAAGACTGCATCGGTGACCGGCCCGCCCACATTGTCGAAGTAGACGTCAATGCCATCGGGACTGGCCGCGCGCAGAGCGTGGAAGAAGCCCTCGCCCTTGTAGTCGACAGCCGCGTCGAAACCAAACTCTTCGGTCACCAAGGAGCATTTCTCGGCACCGCCGGCGATTCCGACCGCACGGCAGCCGTGCAGGCGGGCAATCTGGCCAACCGCCGAGCCCACCGCGCCGGCGGCACCGGAAACGCACACAGTCTCGCCGGACCGCAGGCCGGCGACCTTTAGCAAGCCATAGTATGCGGTCAGGCCGGGCATGCCAAGCACTCCCAGATACGCCGACAGCGGTGCGGCACTGGCGTCGACTACGCGCAATTCGTCCGCCGGCGCAGTCGCGTACTCCTGCCAGCCTAAACCGCCGGTGACGTAGTTGCCCACGGCGATCCGATCACTGTTCGACTCGATCACCTCGCCGACGGAAGCGCCCACCATTGTCTGGCCGATTTCCACCGGTGCGGCGTAGGATTTGCGACCGCTGATGCGCCCGCGCATGTACGGGTCCACGGACATCAAGTGGACCTTCACAAGGCACTCGCCAGCAGCCGGACTGGACACAGGCACCTCTTCCAGGCGGAAATCTGAAGGTTTGGGCACGCCCACGGGCCGTGCCGCCAGCACGATGCGTCGGTTGTTCATTGGCAAACCGAGAGTTTAGCAAGCCGCAAGGTAGCGATCTGGCTGCTAGTGTCGCTCTAAAAGCGCCGCGAGCCGAGCCGGCTCACGTCGAACTCGGCGGTCTTGGCCACGGCCATGACGGCCATTACGCCCGCTTGGACGGGATCTGTCACGACCAAATCGGCAGCGTCAGGGACTGAGCCTGCCATGTTGAGCGAGATGACCAGCAACCCCTTGGACTGTACGGCACGCACGGCGCGCTCGATCTCGCCACCCATCAAGGCACCTGCAAGGACCACCGCTTCCACACGCGGGAGGCGGGCAGTCGCCAGCACCGCCTCGGCGATCTTGCGCTCGCCAACTAGGGGAATCGTGTCCACAGAAATGCGCTCGCCGCGCAGATTGTGACGATCCGCTTCGGACACGGCTCCTACTACGACCTGGCCTACCTGCGAGCCGCCACCAATGATCACGATACGCTTCCCGAAGACGTGATGGTGGGTGTGTTTGGTCTCGACCGAGCGCACCCCTTCCAGGCCGGCTAGAGCATCGACGAGATCCTCCGATGGGCGCGAAGTCGCTATTTCGATCGCGATCGTCTCCACCGGCTCTTGGGCGTCAAGGATGGCTATCCAAGTGATGCGCCCGCCGGCACCGGCCACGGCCTCGGTGATCAGTCGCAACGCGGCCCCATCGCCCTCCACCTCGATTGCGAGGGCCAATGTGTTGTCGGCGTCCGTTCGCATGCCAGGCCTCGCCCCGACTCTCAGAATTGCACAAATGCGCCAGTCGACGATGCTGCCGCGATGGCCAATCGCGTATCTGGACGCAAGTGGCTATGCCATGATGGGCACCAGAGATGGCCTCTCACATCCACGAACGGGCGGCAAGCACGCTGCTGCGAGAGCTCAGCCGAATCGTCTCGCACGAGGTGCGCGATCCCGCAGTGACAGAGATCCGTGTCAGCAAGGTCGATCTCTCGCCAGACAAGCGGCACGCACGCGTGCTGGTCGCGTTCTGGGATCCCAAAGTCGGCGAAGACCCGGACCCGGGCCCGCTGGAAGCGCTCGAGCGGGCCGCGCCGTTCATTCGCAAGGCGCTGGCCCGCAGCTTGCGCATGCGTCACGTGCCGGAACTGCAGTTCTCATACGATCTGGCCGAGCAACACACCAAGCGCATTGAGACCTTGCTCGAGCGCATTCACAACAGAGCGAAGAAGAAGGGGCTGGCGGTAGTGCTCGCGGCTCTTGCCTTGCAATCAGCGGCACCGCCCAGCGCGCTGGCCCTTGAACGGCTCGAGTCCTCGGCAGCAATTATGGGCAGCGAGTTCCGCATTGCCTGCTACGCGGCGACCAAGAAGCTCGCAGCCGGAGCGGTCACCGCCGCCTTTGACGAGGTCCGGCGGGTGGATTCATTGCTGAGCAACTATAAGCAGGACAGCGAGTTGAGCCGGATCAATCGCGAGGCCGGTCTCGGCGAAGTGCAAGTCTCGGAAGAAATGGCGGCACTCCTAGATCGCTGCCTGCGGTATTCCGATGCCAGCGAGGGAGCGTTCGACATCACGGTCGGGGCGCTAGTCAAGGCTTGGGGATTTTACGACGGAGAGGGCAGCACACCCCGCCCTTGGACGCTGTGGTGGGCAAGAAGGAACAGCGGCTTCCAGCACCTGCACGTGGACCGAGCAATGGGCACGGTCCGCTTTCTTCGCACAGGTCTGCAGCTGGATCCGGGAGGTATCGGCAAGGGTTATGCGGTGGACCGAGCCGTCGCGGCTTTACGCGAGTATGGAGTGGAGCGGGCTCTGGTCAGCTCAGGTACGAGCAGCATCTATGCGCTGGGAGCACCGCCCGACAGCGCTAGCGGCTGGAATTTGGACCTGCGGAGCTCCGACGCCGTAGACGGCGCATTCGTGACCGTCACGCTGAGAGATGAAAGTCTGTCAACCTCCGGTTCCTACGAGAAGTTCTTCAAAGAAGACGGCACACGCTACGGGCATATTCTCGACCCGCGCACGGGGCGTCCCGCACTAGGTATGACTGCCGTGTCCGTCATCGGTCCAAGCGCGATCGACACCGAGGCATGGTCGACCGCGCTCTACGTCAACGGCGCCGAATGGGCCCGCAAGCATCGCGTTCCACAGGGGCGGGTGCTGCTCTGCCCGGAGGGCGCGCCGTGCGGCTGGCTCGCCAGCCAGTGAGGCTGGCACCAACCGGACTTCAGTTCAGATCTGCAGCGGCCGGGACGGCACCAGCCGGCGGGCGCTGCGGGTCGCGGAAGAAATCGACGGCTGACGCCTTGTGCACACACGATACTGTGCAGGCCGGAGCGCACGCTTTCGGCGTGAGGTAGGCATGCCGGATGTCTGCGACGGTGTAGTCAGAGAGCGGGATACCGGGCGTGCCGCGCTGCTGCGAACAGTAATGCACGAGGCCGTCCTCGCAGATATAGAGGTAGCGCGCGCCGGCGCGGCATTTCCACTTGTTGGTGCGGCCATCGACCAAGTTGTCTTGGAAATACGTCAAACGGCTGTAGCCGCGCTTGGACAGCGCCTTGACACGCTCATATACCCGCCTCTCGTCCTTGCCCAGCGGCTTTAGCTGGCCATCCCCATCGTGGATCACGCCAATCGTGCTGGTAAAGCCTAGCTCCGTGGCACGCTGGGCCACTGTGTATGCGTCGCGCGGATCGGGGATGCCGGAGCCTACAACGGAGTTGATGTTGATCTCGAAGTCGGCATGCTTGGCCAGCATCTCCAGCTTCCTGTCGAGCACGCGCAGGCTCTTCATCGACGTCTGGTCGGGCTCGACGTTGTCAATGCTGATCTGCAGATATTCCAAACCGGCGTCGTTGAGCTGCACAATGCGCTGTGGCCCCAGCAAGTAGCCGTTCGTGATCAGGCCCGCGATCATCCCGCGGGAGCGGATGTGGCGAATCAAGTCATCCAACTGCGGATGCAACATGGGCTCGCCACCGCTCAGCGTGATGACGCTCACTCCAAGATCGGCCAATGCGTCAGTGCGCTCGACCAACACGTCGAATGGAACCGGTGACGAAACATGGTCGTACTCGTTGCAGTACGCACATGCGATGTTGCAGCGACGAGTAGGGATCATGTGCGCCAAGACCGGATGGTCGGTATCGAGTAGCGCTTTGGCGATCATGCGGGCTTCGCGAAAGCCGCGATGGAGACCCAGCATCTTGCGGCGAACGCGCGTGCGGAAAGGTACATTCGGCATCACAGTCGCCCGGCAGCGACGGACGAAACGCCCGCTGCGACCTCAAACGTCAATTATAGTGGCCGAGCACAGGCAGCCGGTAAAGGCAGGGCACGCAACGCGACGAACTTGCACGCGGTCGAGAGCATGGTGTAAAGTTAGCCCTTAGAAGCGGGAGTAACTCAGTTGGTAGAGTGCGACCTTGCCAAGGTCGATGTCGCGGGTTCGAGTCCCGTCTCCCGCTCCAGTCTACGGTAGGCTCCACACGGGGCGAAGTCGCGGCGCGGTAGCCAAGTGGTAAGGCAGAGGTCTGCAAAACCTTTATTCGTGGGTTCGATTCCCACCCGCGCCTCCAATCCGTAAGCGCTAGAAAAAGCTTTAATTAGATTCATTTCAATCACTTACACGCGTTGTGGTGAATGTCCCACGCGTACCGTTCGAGAGCAGTCGAGAGCAGTCGGGGCCATTCGAGAGCACCTGAAACGCAAGTGGTGGTCCCAATATGGTCCCGCCAGCCGATGTCGCGTACGGCCTCGCGACCGAGAGGCGTGGGATAGCGGCATGGGGAGCAAGCCCGAGCGAATACGCTCCAAGACGGCTTGGTGAGGTGCACGTGGCATGGCCGCCTCTGATTGCTCACTTGGCTCATGTTTCGGTGGGCGTCCAAGGTTCGACGTGGCACCGAGTGGAAGGAAGATCTTGAAGTTCTACAATCCAGACACATCTGATCGGTTGCGATACTCGCTAGCTCCTACATCGCTTGCGGTCAGTGCTGCATCAGAGTTGGTGGAGAAACAAGCTGCAAACCGGCACATCTCGAAGTATCTCGATGGCGAGTTCCCAGATAGGCCCTGGAAGGCAACTCGCAGTGCTGGGGCGGGTGTGCAATCGGGTCTGAACGTAGCGCGCCACTAGGCGCAAGTGAGACCCGACGATTCGAGATCGGCATGGCCGACTGATCCATACCGGCACCGTCAACATCCCACTGCGCGTGCGACGATCACAGAGCGTCACCTATTGGACGGTATCGACCTAGTGCGCGGAGCGTTCGTCAACCGGCGCAATCGGCTCGTGATGGCGGGAGCTACGGTGTGCTCAGGCTCGGGGGCGTCGAGAGGTCTTTCAAGGTCAATGGCAGTTAGATACGCTGGCGACAGGGATGGAAGCCCAAGGGACGAGACTCGGCTGTGACGAGGCTCGGTGTGCAGCACGACGGGCCGGGCGGAAGGAATTCCCCTTTCCGGCCACGTGAGCGCATGGCCCGATTACACTGCTGGCGCGGTGGTAAGTAGCGACCCCGACCACTCGTGGCAGTTGTTGGATGGTTTTCGTAGTGTGGCAGAGAGAGTCCTGCGTGTGTGCAACTGCCATCTGATGGCACCCGGTGTGCCGCACTGGTCCGGCGCGGTCATCCGACGCTGTGCGCCCCGGAGCACGCTGACCGAGCGGCGGGCCGCGGCCAAGCGCGAGTTGTGGCTGAGCCGTGCACTGGAGCGCCTCGACCGCTGCAGCTGCCTGTTGCTCGATGAAATCGGCTGTCTGCGCCAGGACCGCAATGGACGTACGGTTCGAGTTGCTGGCACAGCGCTATCAGCGGCACAGCGTGATGCTGACGTCGAAACTGGTGTTCTCGCAATGGGAAAGCATCTTCCCGGACCGCATGACGGCGGTCGCAGCGGTGGGTCGGATGGTGCAGCACTCGGAAATCCTGGAACTGGACAGCGCCAGCTGGGATCAGCCTGGTGATCAGCGCAGTCGATGGCGGGCCTGCTGCTAGCTGCCGCTCGCCGGGCGGTGCGGGCGATGGCGATCTTGGGGGGTTACTTGTACCGCCCGAACGCCCCGCCCCCGGGCCATCAAAAGATCTGGGAGGGCTGGACTCGCTTGACCATCATGAGCGAGGCGTATGAGCTCAGAGACTACTTCGAGCCGCCTCTCAACGCCTCCCAAGAGTAGCCCGGATCGTGACTT
>LXNI01002564.1_pt1 | contig 12238 bp, 14 predicted proteins | sample 809091 | NCBI WGS metagenome assembly LXNI01 (sample SAMN04870527, study PRJNA318959) | sponge metagenome | biome: 01000161; feature: marine sponge reef; material: water | host: Sarcotragus foetidus | place: Greece: Milos, Mediterranean Sea | collected 2013-05-29 | depth 5-7 m | reverse complement strand
CGCTGATCCGCCTGCAATGTTACGAAGGGCTGGATGAGAATAAGGCGCTCTACGAGTGGGAATACGCCAAACAGATGCTCTACACACAGCTGCTGCGCGACAAGCTAAGCGACTTGCTGGCTGCGGCTGATACCCTGCGCGCAGCCGCCGACCGCCTGGGTGAAGAGGACGACGTCTTCTTCAGCGAGCGTTTCTTGCTGGCGCGCCCCTTGCTGGCGGCGCTGCTCAGCGACGAACCGGTCGTCCTGCTCATCGACGAGATTGACCGCGCCGATGCCGAGTTCGAAGCCTTCCTGCTCGAAATCCTCAGCGACTTCCAGGTCTCGATCCCGGAGCTGGGCACGGTAAGCGCGCGGCATCACCCCAGCGTCGTCTTGACCAGCAACAACACGCGCGAGTTGTCTGAAGCGCTGAAGCGGCGCTGCCTGTATCTCTTCGTCGATTACCCCAGCCACGAAGCCGAACTCAATATCGTCAAGATGCGCGTGCCCGAATTGGACGACAAACTGGCGCGCCAAACGGTCGATGTCGTGCAAGGCATGCGGCGGATGGACTTGAAGAAGAACCCGAGCGTCTCCGAGACTATCGATTGGGCGAAAGCCCTGGTCACGCTCAATGCCGACAGCATCGACCAAAAAACGCTGGAAACCACTTTGACGGTCCTGCTCAAGCACGAGAGCGATGTGCAGAAAGCCCGCCGCCAGATCAGGGGCGGAGACGATCGCTACGAAAGCCGGGGACGACCGCGCTCCGAGTGGAACTAGCAGCGGATCAGAAGCTGGTAAATAGAGCGGAAGCGGCTACACTTAATCGGCTGATTCATCCGGCATTTATGGACCAAATGAACGTATCCAAATTGCTAGAAGAACGTCCACAAGGCATAACCCGTTCGATATCCCGCTTTCCAATTTCCCTTTATCGGCTGGGTTGGGGCGGCGCCCTGGGTTGGCTGCCCATGCTTGTTTTGACAACGAAGGGACGTCGAAGCGGCGCCCCGCGTCATGCCATGGTCGAGTTTCGGCGGCATGGCAGCAAGTACTATGTCTTTTCTGGCTGGGGCGAGCGAACGGATTGGTACCGCAACTTGCTCCAGCATCCGCGCGTGACGATTCAGCATGGCGCCCACGTATTCGCGGCCGACGCTCGGCCCGTGCAGGACAACGCCGAAGCGTTGCGGGCGCTCTATCTGTTCACGCGCAACTCACGAATTTATGAACTCGTTTTCGCCGGCATGAGCTCGGCGCAGGCAGCCGACCTGAACACGCTGGCGGATGTCGCGCAAGAGTTCACGCTAGTGCGCCTGGAGCCGAATGACGACCAGCCCGAGCTGCCCCCGGTCGAGCTCTATGACGAGCATACGCGCCAGCTGGCGAATGTCTTCGCGCTGATCATCCTCATCCGCATATTGCTCTTCTTGATTCGCCTCGCGCTTCCCTATCGAGACGACAAGCGGGGAAAGAACTGATCGCTCGCGCGGTCCGGTCGAGCTGCGGGCAAACCCGCATCAAACCTCAAACTCAATGCCCTGCGCCAGCGGCAGCTCGCTGGAGTAATTGATCGTATTCGTCTGCCGCCGCATATATGCCTTCCAGGCGTCGGAGCCGGATTCGCGTCCGCCGCCCGTCTCTTTCTCACCGCCGAACGCGCCGCCAATCTCCGCGCCGCTGGTGCCGATATTGACGTTGGCGATGCCGCAATCCGAGCCGGCATGACCCAGAAATGTTTCCGAACTCGCCAGGTCGCGCGTGAAAATCGCGCTCGACAAGCCCTGCGGCACGGCGTTGTGCAGGGCGATCGCCTCATCCAGCGTTTCGTATTCCATGATGTACAAGATGGGCGCGAAGGTCTCTTCACAGACCAGCGGACTCTGCGCCGGCATGCGGATGATGGTGGGCTCGACGAAGTTTGCGCCGATATCGGGGAGGCGTCCGCCGCCGGCCAGCACTTCGCCGCCATCGGCCGTCGCCCGCTCGACCGCCGCCAGCATCGCCTCGACCGCGCTCCCGCTGACCAGCGGACCCATGAGCACGCCATCAGCCATTGGATCGCCAATGGGCACGGTCTCGTAGGCGCGCGCCAGTCTGTCGCACAGTTCATCGGCGATCGAGCGCTGCACGATCAGCCGCCGGGTAGTGGTGCAGCGCTGGCCCGCCGTGCCGACGGCGCCAAAAACGATCGCCCGCGTCGCCAGATCAAGGTCGGCGTCAGCGCTTACGATGATGCCATTATTGCCGCCCAGCTCGAGGATGCAGCGCCCGAGACGCCCCGCCACCGTCCGCGCCACATGCTTGCCCACGCGGATCGAACCGGTGAAGCTGATCAGCGGCAGGCGCCCGTCGTTGATCATGCATTCGCCGACCACATCGTTTGCGCCGATGATCAAGTTGAAGACGCCGTCGACGCCATGTTTCGCCATGACCCGATTGCAGATATGCTGCACCGCGATCGCTGTCAAGGGCGTGGTGGGGGAGGGCTTCCAGATCATCGTATCGCCGCAGACCGCCGCAATCGCCGCATTCCAGGACCAGACGGCCAGCGGAAAGTTGAAGGCGGTGATGATGCCGATCGGTCCCAGCGGGTGCCATTGCTCGTACATGCGATGCCCGGGACGCTCCGAGTGCATCGTCAAGCCGTAAAGCTGACGCGACAAGCCCAGGGCGAAATCGCAGATGTCGATCATCTCCTGCACTTCGCCCAAGCCTTCTGCCCGGATCTTCCCATTCTCCAGCGTGACCAGCTCGCCCAGCGGCGCCTTGTATTCGCGCAAGGCATTGCCAAGGTCGCGGATGACCTCGCCGCGCTTGGGCGCCGGCAGCAGGCGCCATTTCTCGAAGCCCGCCTGGGCCGCGGTCACCGTCGCGTCATAGTCGGCGGCAGACGCTTGGGTTACTGATGCAATCACCTCGTTTGTCGTCGGATTGATCGACGCTAAGTCGGCTTCAGCGCCCGGAATCCAGCGGTCCGCGCTGCTGCAGGCGCCCGCATTCACTGACTCAATCCCAAGCCGTTGTAGTATGTCTCTCAATTGTCGAGCTCCTTAATTGCTAATGCTTCGCTAGTCAAGCCGGTTCTTGCATATAGAGAGGCATGACGCGATCGGCGGGGAAAGCGCTGGCATCGGTCTCCCGCAAGCGGCGCCATGCGATTTCGGCCAGGTGTCCGGCTCGTCGAATGCGCTGGGCTGCCGGAGCGAGATCAATCCGCGCTCCCGCCTCCCGCGCCCGGCCAAGCGCGGCCAAACCGGCGGGCGAAACCTCGCCGCTCAATCGAATCGGACCGTCATATTCGGCCAGCAGCCTGTGCCAATCACTGATTTGCGGCGCGCGCCGCTCGACCCAGGCATCGAATTCGCGGCGGTATTCCGCCCAGATGACGCGATTGCGCCCGGCGGACACCGTAGCGATAAGCGGCACATCATCTTGTCGAAGGCATTGCGCAGCCAGGACTGTCTCCAACGTCGTGACCGGTACCAATGGCAAGCCACGCGGCGCCGCCATGCCCTTCGCCATAGCCACGCCGATGCGCGTTCCCGTGTAAGAACCCGGACCGACAGAAACAGCCAGCGCCCTCAGATCGTTCATGCTCAGTTCGGTCTGCGCCATGGTCCGCTCAATCAAGGGCGCTAGCAGCGCGCTGTGCCGCCGGCCCGCCTGTAGAGTACATTCGGCTGCAAGCGCGTCGCCATCGTGCAGGGCGATGCTCAAGATCTCAGTAGCCGTGTCAATCGCCAACAACATGTCGGCCTCAGCGCGTCTCGCCTAAAGCCAGCCGCAGGTCAGTGAGCAGCGCGCTGTGGCGCTCGCCACGGGCGGCAAATTTCAGGGCGCGTTCTTCATCATCTTCGCGCATTTCAATGTCAATCCATAGATGCTCGGCCGGCAGGATCTCCTGAATGCGCTCGGGCCATTCAAATATGACAATGTCGCCGTCCTCCAGAATCTCATGAATGCCCAGCGTCTCGGCTTCTCGGAGACCGCTGATGCGATAAAAGTCGAAATGATACAGCCTCGCCCTGTCCATTAGCCGCTCATGCTCATGCGCCAAGTTGTAAGTCGGGCTGGTCAAGGGAACGGTCGCGCCCCAGCCGGCGCCGATGCCGCGACTGAAGACGGTCTTGCCCGCCCCCAGCTCGCCCGACAGGCAGATGACATCACCTGGCGTCAGAAGCCTCCCCAAGGCGGCGCCCAAGGCTTCGGTCCGGCCCGCCGTTTCGCATCTCTCAAGCCATTCTTCTTGCCACCCAGCCATCATGTCAAATTCCGGAAGCGCCGGTCTCCCGCGCGATTATACACCGCGCCAGCGAAGATGTTGACCGCTCGCTTTTGCTGGCGGCGCTGCTCATGACGGCGAAGCTGTGTAGCGCCGTTTGACGACAGCGCGTCAGTTCGCTTGAGCGCTGTATGCAATTGGGCTATACTGCCAGCAAGACTCGCTGCATTTCGTTATTCCGGGATCGAAAACGCATGGCGCGCGATTATCGCAGCGGCGCTCTCGAGGCGGCGCTCCGTCGGCTAGGCATGGTGGTCGAAGGCGTTAAAGCAAGCGTGGTCGTCAGCGATGAAGGCTTCGCCATCGCCGCTTACCCCGGTGAAGCTGAATCAGGCGCAAGCGACGGACCGCTGAACGCGGCGCATCTGGCCGCTGTGTCCGCGACGCTGGCGGCATTGGCTGAACGGAGCCTCGATCGGCTGACGCAGGGCGATATGGGGCGCTTGCTGCTGGAAGGGGAGGCGGGCGCCTTGCTCAGCTTTCCCGCGGGCGATGTCACTTTGGCGCTCCTGGTGGCGAAGGACGCCAGCATGGGTCATGTGCTCTTCGCCGCGCAGAAAACCGCCGCCGAAATCGATGCCATCCTCGCGCGCGCCTAATTTGGATTGCCGCCGACTTCATCGTCAGGAATTGCGACCTTGAGATTAGCCCGCTTCTGCTTCGGAGAAGGCGGGATGAAAGCGCGTATGCCCGCGAAGGCTCCCGGGAGCGCGCTCGTCCAGAACCGCCACCATGAAATGCTCGTGGGGTCCGCCGGGCTCAACATAACCCGAGCTGAAACCGAGCGGCTGAGCCGGCTGGAAACCGAAGCGCGGATAATAGCGAGGGCTCCCGACCAAGAACAGCAATCCGTAGCCCAAATCGCGCATTGCCCCCAATCCCGCGCGCACCAGCGCTGAGCCGATGCCGCGTCCTTGATAGGGCGGGTCAACCCCAATCGGACCCAATGCCGGGCAATGCTGTACGCGGTCGCCGTCGGTTACGGTTAGCAAACTGTAGGCGGCGTGCCCGACAAGCTCGCCATTGCGTTGGGCGACATGGGAAAGCAGCAGCGCCCCATCGGCGCGCAATCGATTCACCAGCACGGCATGCGCTTCGCCCTCAAATGCGGCTGCTTCGATTTTGAATATCGCTTCAATGTCTGCTGGTGTTTCGGTTCGAATACTGATCGCCATGAATGCCCCTATTCAACGTGGTCGCGCCAAGCATTCGCAATTCGGTTGCATTGCCCGCGCCCATGTACCAGAATAGCGTAGATATATCAGGCGCCTAGCATATCATCGACACGGGAAAGTAGTTATGGCCAGCCAAAAATACCTCTACCTCACGACGACGGGACACCGCAGCGGCAAGCGCCACGAGATCGAAATCTGGTATGTGGAACAAGAGGGCTGCTTCTACATCGTCTCAGAAAAACGTGATGCTTCCCACTGGGTTCAGAATATTCGCGCGAATCCCGCCATCCGCTTCCGCCTGGGGAATGACTGGGATGATAAAACGGCGGACCGGGAAGGCTGGGCATCATTTCCTGTCGATGCCTCTCTCATCTCCGCGGTCAAAGCCAAGATGGACGCCAAGTATGGCTGGAGCAATGGGCTGGTCGTTGCGATTTGCGGCGGTTGAAGCTGACGGCTAGCGCGCTGGCTGTGCGCGGCTGACATCACATGATTGCGCTTACTGCCGCGGCTTGAGCCAGCGCGTTGACGCATCGCCATCGGCCACCCAGCCGTAGAGCCCGCCACCCAAATCCGCGCGCCACCAGCGATGCTCATCAGCGCACACGGGACCGCCTACGAGGCTGAGCGCGCTGCCGGGCGGCGCCATGAAGACCCGCGTGGTGGCGGTATCCGGCGATGTGTGCGCGGAAAGTCCCGGTCGTAGCGACTCTGTCACCACGGCTGGCGCGCCGACCTGCAGAGCCGTTTCCAACAGTCCATCACAACTCGCGTCGATGACGAAGTCCCTGGAAGCCTCCGGTTCGCGCTCGCTCACATAAAAGACGCCGGCGGCATAATTCCCTTCAGCGGCGCTGCCAAGCCAAACATCGTATAGCCCCGGCAGTGGGAAACGGAATGGGATGCCGGGATTGGCGCCCAGGTGATCATCGCTGCAATGCCAACTGCCATCGGCCGCATTCACCAATAGCGTCATATCGGCCCGGCTGTAAACCGCGAACCAAATCTCGTTGAATGAGTCGCTGAGATAGACGCTGAAATCGGGCGCTTCCGCGACGTAGCCGCGACACTGCTCGCCGTCGATAAAATCGGCGACTGGATTGCGGCCGCCGCCAGTGAACTGAATCGTGAACGGCGAAGGCTGGAAACCGGGCGACAGCGATGTTTCGCCGTATAATGGATCGCTCCCGGGGTCGGGTCCAGTCGCCGTCGTCGGCAGCGTCTCGGGTCCGTCTTCCGAAACATAGAGGGCGCTCTCGTCATAAGCCTCCGGGGCGTAACTGCCTATCCAGATGCGGTAGCCTCCCGGCGGCGCATTGTGGAAGACCAGCGCCGGATTCAATCCGTTGGTATCGTCATTGCAAGCCCAGCTGCCATTGGGCAGGTTGATGATCAGAGTGCTGTCTTCTTCACTGGCGGCCAGAAAGGTGATTCGGCTGAAATCGCCTGTCAACTCAATGAGAAAATCGGGATCGCTCGCCGCATAACCGAGGCAATTGTCGCCCAGGCGCAGCGACTTCACATCGATATCGCCGCCGCTAAGCGCGTCGTATCGGGCGGGGACCGGCGTGAATCCGGGCGCCAGCGCATGGCTGCCGTAACGTGGGTCGCCCGCCGGGTTCAGTTTGCCTTGCGCCGAACTGAGGCTTGCCCACATGACCGCGAGCAGCAGGGCAATTGTCATTCTATGAGATAGGCTACGCAAGACGATCCCTTTTGAGCCGTTCCTGCTGCAAGTTCAAGCCTGCACAATCCGGCGAAAGCGCAAAGCCGACACGAGACCGTTCACTTCGCCAGCTGCGCGGGAACAATTTTGCCAAGCGCGCCTTAATAGTTTACCATTTGAGTTGAAACCCCACCGCAGCTTAGCAGCAAGGTCCGCGCTAATGCAGAAACGAATGATCGAATTCATCCGCGCCCTGCGCGCCGCGGGCATTCGCATCTCCCTGGCGGAAAGCCAAGACGCCATGTTCGGCGTCGATGAAACCGGCGTGCGCCAGGTGGCGACTTTCAAAAACACGATGAAAGCCGCCCTGGTGAAGAACCACCGCGACCAGCCCGTTTTCGAGTATTTCTTCCCGCTGTTCTTCAAGAACAACAAACCACCGCTACAAAATATCCTAGAGCAACTGACAGAAGACCAGCAGGCGCTCCTGAACGAAGCGATGCGCTCGCTGATGGGCGAGTTGGATGCCTTGCGCGATCTGCTTCGGCGTCTGCTGGAAGGGCGGGATTTTAGCGAGAAGGAGTTGCAGCAATTGGGCGACTCTTCGGGATTGCCACAAGGCGATGAGATGTACATGCGTTCCTGGTTCGAGCGGCGAATGAACCGGCAGGCGGGCATCACGCAGCTCGAGCGCATGCTTGATGACTTGCTGGAAGAACTGGCGGCGCTGGGCATGAGCGAAGAAGCGCTGGCCGAGTTGGAGGAGATGCTGCGCGAAAATATGCAGGGCTTGTCGGAGCAAATTTCGCAGCACGTCGGCGCGACGTTGGCGGAACAGATGGCGGAGCAGGAACCGCGCGAGCGCCCTGATCTGCTGGATGTGCCCTTGCAGCGCCTGTCCGGCGGCGACATAGAAGACGTGCGCGACGAGGTGCGGCGGCTGGCGGCGCGCTTGCGTACGCGGGCGGCTCTGCGGCAGAAGCGCGCCAAATCGGGTCAATTCGACCCGCGCAAGACGATCCGCAAGAACATGCGCTACGGCGGCGTGCCGATGGAGGCGCAATTCCGCAAACGGCACAAGAAGCCCAGCTTGATCCTGGTCTGCGACTTGAGCACGTCAATGCGCTACGCGGTGGAATTCCTGCTCACGCTCGTCTATGAACTCTCGGACCAGGTGCGGCGCACGCACAGCTTCATTTTCATCCACGATCTCGTCGATGTCAGCACGACCTTGGCCGAGCTCCCCCCGCGCGAAGCGGTTGCCCGAATCATGGCGGAGAACCCGCCCGGCTATTACAGCACCGATCTGGGCAACGGCCTCGGCCGCTTCCAGAAAGAACATATGCACCTGATCGACAGCCGCAGCACCATCATTTTCTTCGGCGACGGGCGCAACAACTATAACGATCCGCGTCTGGACATCGCGCGGGAGATGCAACGGAAGGGCCGGCGCCTCATCTGGTTCTGCCCGGAGCCGCGCCGCCAATGGGGAACGGGCGACAGCGACATGTGGGAATACAGCATGTACGCCGACAACGTCTTCCTGGTCAACAATCTGCGCCAATTGGCCGACTCGGTCGATCGTATCCTCGCGGATGGCTAGCTGTTTAGTCTCGACGCTTACCGAAAGCGCCTTTCGTAGCTGAAGTTGATCCTGTGATACAATCGGAGATATGGTGACAAGACGAATGGAGATATGTGGATGAGCCAGGAACCCATCCGCAATCTGGAGGACCTGCAGCAATGGCGCGAGCAGATACTGGCGATTGCTCGCCGGCATCGAGCGCGTCGAATATCCGTGTTTGGCTCAGTAGCGCGTGGGGATTCTCAAGCCGATAGCGATATCGACTTCCTTGTTGACTTTGAGGAGGGCTATAGGTTGACGGATCATATCCGACTATTGCAGGACTTGAGGGAATTGCTGGCATGTAGCGTGGACCTTGTTGATCGGCGCGCGCTGCGCTCAGAGATTCGAGATACAGTACTGGCGGAAGTTCAACGTCTGTGAGCACGGATCCTCGACTGAATCTCAATGATATTCTCGATCGCATTAATCGAATTGAACGATACACATCGTCCGGTCGCAGTACCTTTATGCGGTCTGAATTGCATCAGGACGCGGTTATTCGCAGTTTTGAAGTCATTGGTGAAGCGGTAAAACGCCTGGACAAGACTCTAATTGCGAATCAGCCTCAAGTTTCTTAGCGAGACTTTGCCGGATTTCGCGATGTTCTGATTCACCAGTATAAAAGGGTTGTGCTGGAATCGGTTTGGCTTTTCGCTCAAGAGGACTTGCCCGCTCTAAAGGCCGCCGTTCGCGCATTGCTCATTGATTTGGACGATAGGGACTGTAAATCTTGATGAGGTCACGCTTCATTGATTAGCCCAATCAAGCATCAAATTATAGCTTTGTTGCCGGTTTCATTTGGCGGCTCCTGGAGAATTTCAATTTGCCGTGGCTGATGGCTAGCGCTGGCGCTGTGATACACTGAGGGGCGAAGGCAGGATCAAAAGCGAAGCGACTCAAATGGCTGAGGCGACAACGGTACGCAGTCTGGAAGACATCCGCCGCCTGCGCCCGCAGATCATGGAGCTGGCTCGTCAATATCGCGCGCGCAAGGTATCCGTCTTTGGCTCCTGTGCGCGCGGGGAGATGCGGGACGACAGCGATATCGATTTCCTGGTTGACTTTGACGAAGAATACTCGCTGTTGGACCACGCAGGTTTACTGGTAGGGTTGGAAGACTTGCTCGGCTGCAAAGTTGACGTTGTTCCGCGGCGAGCGTTGCGTCCCTTTCTTAGAGACACCGTGATAAGCGAAGCGCAAGAACTGTGATGAGACCGCAGTCGGACTACTGCCACGATATAATGGACCGCATCGCGAGAATTGAGGAATATGTCTCGTGTGGACGCGACATATTTATGCAATCCAATATGCGTCAAGATGCGGTCATATATTGCTTTCTGGTCATCGGCGAAGCAGTCAAGCGGCTCGACGAAGAACTGACCGCGACGCATCCATACATTCCATGGCGCCAATATGCCCGCTTCCGCGATGTGCTCATTCATCAGTACCACAATACCGAAATTGCGATTGCTTGGCGGGCGGCAGAAGACGACTTGCCGGCCTTGAAAGCAGCAGTCACCACGATGCTCTCCTCGCTGGACGATAGCGAACCAGGGGCTTGAGTTTAGCCCATTCATCCGCGTGTTATACTGTTCTCATCTATAGTGTGGTCGAGGTTTGATATGGTTGTCAACATAAGCCCCCGCATGAGCGTCGCCGAGTATCTGGAATGGGAAGAGCGCCAGGAATTAAAGCATGAGTACATCGACGGAGAAATCATTGAGATGACCGGCGGGACGCTTCAACATACGCGGATTAAATCCAACATCGGCGGTATGTTATTCACGCTACTCGACTTCTCCACATTTATTCTCTGTAACAGCGACATGCGCCTCCGCGTGAGCCGGACGCGCTATGTTTATCCCGACTTCAGCGTCGTCCGCGGCGAGCCGAGAATGGAGGACGACAAAGAAGTCACGCTGCTCAACCCGGTTTTCGTAGTTGAAGTTACGTCGCCGTCCAGTGTGATGCGTGACCGAGTCGAAAAGCTTGACCTGTATCTGGAAGCGCCCTCGATTGAAGCATACTTGATCGTCGACCAAGACCGTCCACGCGCCGATTTGTACTCGCGCTCAGATGATGGCTGGCATCTACGCATATACGGCAATGCAGAAGATGCGATTCCGCTGCCGGCGATTGAATGCCAACTGCCGCTAGAGTTGGTCTATCGCGGCATCCAGTTTGAAGAGGCCTAGGCTATCAGGCGCTACTTCAAATCCCGCCGGTGCCAGTCATCGCTGAATAAATTGAAATCGACCTCGCGCTGCGGGTATTCGGCGATAATGTCTTCGTCGATGTCGACTCCCAAGCCCGGTTTCTCCGGCAGCGAGAAATAACCATCGACCACCTCCGGCATACCCACGCCGACTTCCTTGACCGGCGGGTCGGCAAAGTCGTTGAAGTATTCCTGAATCTTGAAATTGGGCGTGGTCGCCGCCACCGCCAGCGCCGCCATCGTCGAGCAGGGACCGCCGACGTTGTGCGGCGCCACCAGCACATAATACATCTCGGCCGTGCCCGCCAGCTTTTTCATATTCATGATGCCGCCGAAATGAGTGGTATCGGTCTGGATGATATCGGTCGCGTTCAGTTCGAATAACTCGCGGTATTCATAGGGCGTGTGGATGCGCTCGCCGGTCGCCACTGGTATGCCCAGCCCCAAAGCCACTTCGCGCACATCTCGCAGCGCCCGCAGATTCTCGGGCGGCACCGGCTCTTCCACCCAGCCTGGTCGAAACTCCGCCAGATCGCGGATGATCTCGACTGCGGTCACCGGGTTGAAGCGCCCATGCATTTCGATCAGCAGTTCGACATCCGGTCCCACGGCATCGTAAACTGCTTCCACCAGCGAAATCGACAATAGCTTCTCTTCGCGCGTGAATTCATAGAAGCCGCTGCCGAAGGGATCAAACTTGAGGGCGCGATAGCCCTTGTCAACCACTTCTTTCGCCGCCGCATTCCAGGCTTCGGGCGTTCTCTCGACCCGATACCAGCCGTTGGCGTAGGCTTTGATCTTCTCGCGCATAGCGCCACCAAGCAGGCGATAGACCGGCTGATCGAGGGCTTTGCCGATGATGTCCCAGCAGGCAATCTCGAGCAGGGCGATGCCGGTCATGGCGATCTCGCCGGCGCGCCCGTAGGTCTCGCGCAGCATGCGATAACACATATCTTCGGTGTTGAAGGGGTCGCGCCCTAAGGCGAAATCGGGCACGGTCTCGTTGAGATAGCCGATCACCGGTCCGACGCCGCCGACTGGTCTGGCTTCCGCCCAGCCGACCAAGCCGTCGTCCGTTTCCACCTTGACGAATAGCAGATTCCGCCAGGGCGTGCCCATCACCATCGTGCTGACATTGCTGATTTTCATCTCTTCCCCCTAGGGTTCTCCCCCTTCAGTCCCCCCATCAGGATCTGACAGGGGACTGAGGAGGGTTATACGACCGGTATCCCCAAATCAGCCGCGCCGACTTCGCCCATGACCGCATCGCCGGCGTAGCGCTTGAT
>LXNI01002563.1_pt1 | contig 12238 bp, 11 predicted proteins | sample 809091 | NCBI WGS metagenome assembly LXNI01 (sample SAMN04870527, study PRJNA318959) | sponge metagenome | biome: 01000161; feature: marine sponge reef; material: water | host: Sarcotragus foetidus | place: Greece: Milos, Mediterranean Sea | collected 2013-05-29 | depth 5-7 m | reverse complement strand
CATCCTCGCGAATGGCGGCCCATGACTCGGGGTGGAAGTGGTGGCTAGCCTTCTCCTTCCCGCCGGACTTTCACCGGCTGCACTCGCACCAGTTCGCCTGGCGCACTTCGGCGTCGTCGTTTGACTCTTCGGAATCTACAAGAATCGAGGCCTTACCACGCCGATCGGCGTCCGAATTCTCGTGCCGAACGGCAGTTAGGCATGCCAATGACCTGTTGCTCCGCAAGTTCGGCGTCGGACATGTTCACTCTCTCGTTCAGGGGATTTCGGTTGTCACTTCTTGTTACCGAAGCATCTCAAACCTGAGCGTGCTCAGACGCGTCTGATGCTGCAACCGCAGCGACTCGGATCGACGAAGTGCGAACAGGTGTGCAAGAGCACGTCATCCATCCCCATGATGTCCGGCAAGCGAGGCACACATGCCGGCCAGACGCCGGCGCAGGCGCAAGGGCTTCTCCACTGTGACCGTCTTACCCCAGGTCACGAGGTGCCAGCACATTTCGTCGAGACCGCCGGCCTCGAAGTGCACTGTGACCGTGCCGTCGTCTTGCTCGTCAACGGTTTGATCCGGGTGGAACAGGAAGGACGCCGCATCCGGCGCGGCGGCTGCGTCGAAGCGCAGGACCACCTTGGAGGGCTTCTCCTGGAACGTGCCGAATGAACGTCGGGCGTAGCGCTGCAAATCGAACGCCGGGTCGCGTTCGAAGCGTTCGTCGAGCAGTCTGGCATCGCCGATGCTGGTGAGGCGCCAGAGTCGGGGCTCGTCGTTCCAGTCATTGCGAGCGACGAGGAATGCGCGGTTGCCGTAGATCAGGCCGTAGGGCTCGACGCACTGGCGGCTGGTCTGCCCGGTCGAGCGCGCGCGGTAACGGAATTCTACCATCCGGCAAGTCAAGATGGCCTCGCGCAGGAGCGCAAGCAGATCGGCATCCATGGGCTGCCGCGGCCCCGGTCGCATGGCCAGACCCTCGACCTGCATCAGGGCCTCGAGATCGGCCTCTCGCTGTTCCGACGTTCCATCTCCTTTGGCGGCGCGCAGCTTGGTGTCGATTTCCTTCAGCTTGACCGCCTGTTCTCGCAAGCCGGTTTGCTCCAGGGCCGCAGCGGCGGTGCCGAGCGCCGACAGTTCCTCGGGGGATACCCTCAGCAAGTGGCGCAGGACACCCGATTGCAGCCGCCAGTGCAGCCTGTTGTCGTCGGCGGGCGCGGCCTCCAGCGGCCCGAAGGCCCATTCGACAGCATCGCGCATCCGCTCTGCGGTCCGGCGGCTGACCGACAGCTCCTGCTGGATGTCCTCAAGTGTCACGCCGGCGCGCGATCCCTGGAGTCGGACGGCCAAGTCGATGATGTCCTTCAGGCGCTCGTAACGCATCCGTTGAACCTTCCGCTAAAGTCGCAGACTTGCTTCTTGTCACCATAGGGGGCGTCACCGTTCCGCAGAACCGCTACGGTCTGAAGCCGATCGCCTGCGGCCGTTCCGGCTTGGCAGCGCACTCGGCATGCAGCATGTCCGCAAGCGCTTCCGGATCTTGCAGAACGCCAAGAATCTCAGCCTTGTTGCGCACCACTGCGAAGTCGCCGGGCGTGAGGGCTGCGAGTGTTGCGAGAGACTGCGGCGGCGGCAGATCGAAATAGCTGCGGAACGCCGCCTCGGCCTGTCCCGGAGCGAGATAGTCGAGCGTCACCTTGAAGACGAAGCGACGCAGCGTCGCCGGGTCGAGACGGTCCCCGAAATTGGTCGTGCAGGCGAAGGGCAAGGGATGGCTCTCCATCCAGGTCAGCATCTCGTTGACTTGGCTGACCTCCCAGTTGCGCTGGGCGAGGCGCCGGTCTGCCAGGAGAGAATCGGCCTCGTCGAAGACAAGGAAGGCGCCGGCATCGCGCGCCTCGGCGAAGGCCCGGGCAATGATCTTCTCGGTCTGACCGACCCACATGGACACCAAATCGGACGCCCGCTTCTGCACGACCTCCAGGCCGAGCCTCTCTGCGAGGTAGCGGACGTAGGCGCTCTTGCCGGTTCCCGGTGGACCTTGCAGGCAGAGCGAGAAGCGCCGTCGACCCGACTCCGCGAGGCTGTCTGCAAGGGCCGTGGGATCGGTGTCGGCCCGGATGAGCGCAGGATCGAACCCGGCCGGGGCTCTTTGGGGAGGCCGGTCGCAGGAGAGGAGACGGGCCAGGCTGCGGACCCCCGTGCGCACTGCGGCGATGTCGCCTCCCGCGAGGCTGGCGGCAGCGGTCGCACCCGCCGCAACCCCGGGAGCGGCGTCGAACTCGGAGGCCAGAGCCGTCACCTCCTCCGGCGCGGCGGCGATGTCGTGTCGGTCGAGCTGCCGCGCCCAGACCCGAGCCCGTACTGCCGCGGTTGGCGGACGCAGTTCAAGGGCGAACATCATGCGGCGCAGGATGGCGGGGCTGACCACGTCCGCGTCGTTCATGGTCCACAGGGTCGGCGCCGGTGTCTGCTCGAGCAGCCGGTGCATGAAGACCTTGGACGTGGCTTCCCGGGACCGAGAGGAGCGCAGCGGTCCGAACATGCCGAAACCGCCGAATGAGTCTTCCAACAGATCCTCCATCTCGTCGAACAGGAGGAGAGAGCCACTGTTGTTGGCGATCAGGCGCTGTGCCAGCCTGAGTTCCTGAAGCCTCTGCTTGCGTGAGGGCTCGTCGCCGTCATCGTCGGTTTCGCCGACACTGTAGAGGGTCGCACCGAGCCGGGCGGCGAGCGACTTGCAGAATTCCGTCTTGCCGGTGCCAGGCGGCCCGTAGAGCAGGACGTTGACGCCCGGCTTGCCGTTGTCCAGTGCGCCTCTCAGCAGTTTCTCGACGTGGTCGCGATCGGCGGCGACATGGCCGAAATCCGTCCATTCGAGGTCGGCCGGCGGCGCGATGTCCAGAAGCAGACGGGTGACATCGATGCTCCCATCGCCAGGGGCAGTGGCGAGGCGATGGAGGCGGGACGGAATTTCAAGATCGCCGTCGTTGTCCATTGAGACGAGGCCGGAACGAACCAGGGGAGCGCCGTCCTGCAGACGGGATTGGATCGTGTTTGCCGTCAATCCGAGAATCAAGGACGCCGCCCAGCCGCGTGGATTGAGTACGTTCATGGATGGGCCCGGAGACTCGAAAATGTCATCGATCATGGACTCGAAAACTGCGTGGGTCTCGTAGCGCAGCAGCAGTTCGAGGATGTCGATATCGGTTCGATTGAGCCCTGCCGTCTTCCCCAGCCGCCGGAGGCGCAGGGCGGTGCGGTCCCGTCTCGCCGGAATGTCCGAGCATTCCTTCCGCAGGGACTCCTCAACGCAACGCAGCTTCTTCGTGGAGATTTTCTCCTTTTCCAGGTCCGACCTGAGGTGCCTCCTCCGATGCCGCCTCCTGGTGCCCAATGCGATGCGATTATCCCTGTCGTCGATCCAGTCGATTAGCTCCCGTGCCTCCGGATCCCGGCGTTTCAGGCCCGAGGCGATGTTGGCGAGATACGAGGTGAGCAGTTTTCTTTCGTAGGCGGTCAGCATGTCTCTCTCCACTTCGGCGTTGTGAGAGACGATAGCGGGTGGATACGTCATATTCGGTCGTATACGAAATGGGGAGAATGGTGCGCGATCGGTAACCGCGCTGGCGGCAAGCCGGTCGGGTTCCGCTCTTCGCGCGAATCGGCAGGGCCGGAACTCCATGGCTGACGGTCGTCCGGGCTCGGGCTCGGGCTCGGCGCGCAGCAACGGCCCTGACCCGGCCGGCAACTAGCTCGGACGACGTTCCGCCTCCCAGGGCTCTTTCCGCTACCGAACCTGGAGAGTCATGATAGGATCGGAAGCACAAATAGGCCGAGCATTCGACAGGTTGACAGCTGCTCGCGCGCTCGAGGCCGCAGGCATGGACCGCAAGAAAGCCGAGGCCGTTGCCGGCGCGATCGGCAAGAGCCAAGGCGGACGCGCGACGCGCGACGATCTGCCTGTGTTGATCGGCGGACGGGTTCGGTGCCGATCGAAGCGGTAATCCATTGAACTTGCTGGATTGCGAGTGGTCAGCTATAGACGCGCTCAATTGCATAATTCGCTCCCGCAACTTCCCCGTCGACGTACGGGAGAAATCCCAGTCCGCCGGAGGGCGAAAGAATCTCGATGAGAAACCCATCGCAGTAGTTTTGCGAATTCAAGAAACGCCTCTCGAAGAAGGGAGTGACCTCTTGCAGCCCTTGTCCTATCAACTCGCTGAAACTACCTGCTGGCCTGCCTGCGTGCTCAATGGAATTCGTTTTCTCCTCCGCGAGAACAGGCTTGAGACCCCCGTATACCGGATCGTGCATTCCCTGCTTCAGGATCGCGGCGTGGTCTATTACGAAGAAAGGGATCTGGAGGCGTTGAAGGAAGTTTATTGGCGCCTTGAGAAATACACGGGACTCGCCTTTGAACATCAGCAGGGTGGCAAGGTAGAGCCAACTTTGCGATGCCTTAATCTAAATGGCGATCAAGTCGCAATTTGCGATGTCTGGAATGGGGATCATTCAATACTTTTGACTAAGAGAAAGGGCAATTGGCTGAGGGCCTTCGATCCGTACTGGTATGCCCGACGAAAGCCGGACAAAAAGATCGTCCGGATCGTGTGCTTATGGCATGCCAATACTGAAATTCTGCAGAGCCATCTCCTCGGCGGCGCTCTTCCAGCGCACAAGAAAGCATTCGAACGGGGAGAGGAATATCCCATCGGTCAAAACCTGGAGACGCGATTCATGACTGTTATCCGGAGGAGATAATAGCGTCCATACGCATTTCGTACGGATAGGTTATCGGGATCGGCGAGTTGTCGAGGCTCCTTTGCGCAGCGCAAGAGCCACCTCTACGCAGCTACTGAGTTCCTGGACCTGCTCCTTGGAAACCCACGCTATCTTGAAAAAGTAGACTAATATCGCCGGTGCACCGCCTCGATTTGGAAACCTTCGCGTCCGCTATCCTGTGTTTCGCCGGCACCCGTTCCTTCGACTCGGTGCCGTTCCTGTTCTCCGTCCATACCGAGCGCATGGGCAAGCCGCTCGTGCATGCGGACTACCTGCACGAGAGCGACGACGATCCACGTCCGGAGCTCGCAGATCGTCTGATCGAAGCGCTGGAAAGCAAAGGGAGCGTCTGCACGTATTCGGACTACGAAAAGCGGATGCTTCACGAACTCGGCGAAGCGTTGCCGGACCGGGCCGAGGAACTTCGTTTGATCGAAGCGCGGCTGCTCGATCTGCTCCCGGTCGTGCGCAATGGCTAGTACCATCCGGAGTTCCGCGGCTCATTTTCGATCAAGAAGGTACTGCCGGCACTGGTACCCGGGATGGGTTACGACGACTTGGCCACACCCGCATGCGGCGCGGCAAACAAGGTGAGACTCCAGCGTCAATCACGGTGAGACGGGGATGGCCGGCCTGGAACGGAGGGAGGGCGTAGCCCGACTGGAGTTTCAGGCCGGCGAAGAAATTCTCTGAGGCCTCCTGGCGACGGTGGCCGGTCGGGCAACGCTTGTGCTTTCCCGAGTCGAAGGAGAGCGCAGGGGTGCCCGGCCGCCACGTCACCGATTGCCAGAAGAGGCTATTCATGAAGCTGAGAAAGACCGACACAACCGAAGTCGCTGCCGCCAAGGCGGGGTTCAGCCGCGCCACGGGCTACCGTCTGGCCGCCGATCCGCCGCTTCCGAGCCAGGAGACCAAGCCACGGGGTCGGCGCCGGCCGGACCCGCTGGCCGATGTCTTCGACACCGTCGTCGTGCCGATCCTGGAGAACAGCCCGGGCATCCGCCCGGTCGGCGTGTTCCAGGAGCTGATGCGCCGCCACCCCGAGCTGGACCCGGGCGTGCGGCGCACCCTGGAGCGCCGGGTTCGCCTCTGGCGTGCCGAGCACGGCCCGGAGCAGGTTGTAATCTTCCGCCAGAAGCACGAGCCGGGCCGGCAGGGCCTGTCCGACTTCACCCACATGGGGGAGCTTGGCGTGAGTGTAGCCGGTGAGCCTCTGGATCACCTGCTCTACCACTTCCGCCTTGCCTGGTCGGGCTTCACCCATGCCCGGGTGGTGCTCGGCGGCGAGAGCTTCACGGCGCTGGCGGAGGGGCTGCAGGACGCGCTGTGGCATCTCGGCGGTGTGCCGCGCGAGCACCGCACCGACAGCCTGTCGGCGGCATTCTGCAACCTGCGCAAGGACGAGGCAGACGACATGACCGAGCGCTACCAGGTGCTCTGCGAGCATTACGACATGAAGCCGTCGCGCAACAACCGCGGCGTGGCGCACGAGAACGGCTCGATCGAAGGGCCGCACGGCCATCTCAAGCGTAGCGTCGCCGACGCTCTGGCGCTGCGCGGATCCTCGGACTTCGACGACCTCGACGCCTATCGCAGCTTCATCGCCGAGGTCGTCGGCCGCGCCAACGCGCACCGCTCCAAGGCGATCGAGGCCGAGCGCGCGACGCTGGGCGACCTGCCGGCGATCCGGACCGACGATTACGAGCCGGCCAGCGTCAACATAACCTCGTCGTCCGGCTTCGTGCTGCGCCGCGTGTTCTACACCGTGCCCTCGCGGCTGATCGGCCACCGGCTCGGCGCACGCAGTATGCATTTACCGTCGAGCAGATCCCGGTGGACCGGCAAGGCCGCGTCAACCTAGCAGCGCTTGAAGACATGCTCGGCAAAGACGTTCTCGCTGTGTCGGTCATGGCTGTAAACAACGAAATCGGGACAATCCAGGATATTATGACGATATCCGGCCACGTTCGCCGGCACGGAGCTGTATTTCATTGCGATGCGGCACAAGCGCCGATGGGCATGCCGATCGGCGGACTTGCTACGCATGCGGACTTGTTGAGCCTGTCCGGTCACAAGATGTACGGCCCGAAAGGAGTCGGGATCGCCTTCATCGCGCGCAGCCTGCAAAATCGGATCGAACCGCTAATTTACGGGGGCGGTCAGCAGGACGGGCTTCGCTCAGGCACGGTTCCGGTGCCGCTCTGCGTGGGCATGGGTGCAGCCGCCCAGTTGCTGAACACTGAGGAGGCTCAAAGAAAACGTGGCGATCTGCGCCGCTATCGCGGTGTCTTCGTACGTGGCCTGACGGGTTTGAGCTGGCCCATTTGGCCAATTGGTCCGCAAGGTGAGGCAAGGCACCCCGGCAATGCGAGCATTTGTTTCCATGGGTTCGCCGCACACGAGATACTGGGAGCGGTTCAACCCCGACTTGCGGCTTCAACCGGCTCCGCATGCTCATCGGGTATCCCGGAGCCATCGCACGTCTTGCGGGCGATCGGCCTCGATGGGGACGACGCTGAAGCAACCGTACGTTTCAGCCTGGGCTTCGGAACGACTGATGAAGACGTTGAACAAGCGGTGGCGCTGATCGAAGGAGTCTTGGCAAAATTGTCGAAGGCGGGGCTGGAGCGTTCGGCCTGATCCGCGCGGAGCAGTGCGAAAAACGGGAATTCGATTTGGGAATAGCGGGAGATGGTGGCGCCTAGTGCGACATGTCGTGTTACAGGGCGGCCGGGAAACTCCTAATAGTCGATGCCTTCAATGATGGGTCCGAAAACTTCGCGGTGATGCCATTTCAGGGATTTCCAATCCGGATAGTCTTCCGTTTTCTCGGGTAGCATGATCGAGCAGCGCGAGAACTGCTCGAGGGATTGGTCGCTACCGGGGCCGACCGCTGCAGGCGCTGTAATGACCGTGTACTTTGGCGAAAGGGTAAATGCGCCAGCATCGAATAGCCGATGATGCAAGGCACATAGAGAAAGCCCATTGCTTACCTTGTCTCGGTCGCGGCCACCGGCCCGGTGCCACTTGATATGGGCCGCATCCAACGCCACAGGGGCGTCATGCAGGCGAACAGAGAAGGCGCATACGGCGCACCGTTCGCCATAGGCGTCCAGAACTGCCTTGGAGAACGCCGGTTCGCGCGACCTGCGCCGAACTTGCTCGAATTCCTGTGCGGTTCCTTGCCTTTCCTTGGCGCGGGAATCCCACGCGGCGGGCTCTGTGAAGTCAGTGTTGATCCCGACTGCGCGCAGTATGTCATCGTGCAGGGTATCCGGGAAATGGGCGTCGAACAGTGAATACGCAATGTCGAGAGCCGTTACCTTATCCTGCCGGAGCGCGAGGAAGACATCGGTTGGCAAACCTCCCTGCGCCCCTTCCCGACGCAATGAGCCGATATGCGCGTGGCCGCTCAATGTCTCGGTGATGCGGTCGGCTTCCGGTACTTCCCAAACACCATCGCGCCGAAGATGCCAGAATGGCAAGTCCGGGTTTACGCGCTTTCGCGGTGGCCCGAAACGGCGGAGCAAAACCCCCAGTTCGCGGGCGATCTCGTCGTAGGGCGCCAAGCGCACCTCGTTCCGAAGACACCGCCCTATTGCCCATAACGCAAGCAATGGCTTGTTCGGAGCCCGCCATCCTTGCGCGTGCCAGACCTTGAGATTGGCGAACAGACTATGCAGTTCGCCGGGCGTCATGGACGACGTTCCACGGCTCGCCGCCTCACCCCGCTTCCAGCCGGCCCAGCCAATCTAGCCGCGAGCGCAAGGCGGGTATGGGGTCGAGCGCCATCACGGCGAAGGGCTCGGCGCGGGCAGTCGCGCGGCTGAGGCCGGAGAGCGTGGTCTCGAAGATGTGCTGGCAGGGGGCGGCGCAGAGTCCGCGTCCCGGTGCGTCGCCGGGACGCCGGCATTGGCAGGTTCGGGTATGCCGGCCGTGACCCTCGGTACGCCGAGGGCGCCTTGGGTATCGGCATAGAGGACGGCTGTGATTACGATCGTCGCGCTCTCGGGCGTGGTCGGGCAAGGCATCGGCCATGGAGCCCTGCTTATGTTCCCTTCCCTGCCAGCCGCAAGGGCCTAGAATCAAATACATGGCGGAGCTTTGACGGGGCTAGATGACGGGGGCCTGCATGGTGGCGGCGCCCGCCGTCTCAGTGCGCTGCGTTGGGTCGTGAGACGGCGGGAACGAGTGGTGAGCTTTAGCGTGCACGGCAAAGGGGGCTGGCACGACACCTTCTCTGTAGCGTATCGTGGACGAAGTATCGGAGGAGTCGATAGTGTTAGTCGCATGGTGAGGAATAGAGTCATCGACGCGATTTCAGCAACGCATTAGCCTGTCTACAGAGCGTTTCAAACCTGTCTTTCGTTTTGTCGGACAGGCGTGGCCACAACACATCAATGTTCTCAAAAAAGTACCTAGCTGGGCGGTAATGCCCAAATCGTCCGGACTTGAAGGGATTGTCAGAGAAATATTCTTCCAGAGACCGTAAGATCCGGGGCATGTGCTCGTTCAGCCGAGGTGTTTCGATTGGTTTCACAATCTCATTCTTGAACTCTTCGTTGACAAGAGAGACGTAAAACTCCCGGTCAAAAAGATCCTCTATATCTGCCTCATCCGAGTTGACGAACTCCGCGTAGGTTATCACATTCTTCCTCTTAAGAAGCTTCTTCTTGTACAAGTCTGCGATTACCGCGCGATCACTGGCCTGGACGTCCAGCAGTGTTGCGACGTTCATGCCGTGCTGGGGCGCCAAAAGCGCTACAAAGGTTGGAACCTTGCCGCTACCGCCGACCGGCGTAAGCGTCCAGTCTTCGGACAAGCCGGTGCGTCCCTCCCGTTCGAGCTGCCCAGATACTGCTCGCAGATAGAGCAGGTCTGACGGACCCTCGATTACGAGGGAGTTGGGGCCGATGAAGAGCGTTTGGTGAATATCGTATCCAAGAGCGCCTTGCAGCGGAAACAGGCTGTCGTTGGTTGCATCGAAAACATTGGTCAGGACTTTGGTGCCGTCACGCTCTTTGGGGAGCTGTTCATTGGAATCGATACCGAGATCTTGCACGATTCGAATTCGCTCGAACTTGTGCGGATCGATCATAAATGGCGAATGTGTCGAATAGATTAGCTGATGTTGGGCGAGCTCCTCGTCAAAATAGTTGAGCAGGTCACCTTGCGCGCGGCCGTGGAGAGATAGCCCCGGCTCGTCAAGCAAGAGAATGACATTCTGTTTCTGCCGTTTGACATCTTCGTACCAGGCAAGAAACGAGAAGAACCATATGAACCCGCGCGAACGTGTTCCTAACGGGGTATGCGCCCAATGAACCGAATCGTATACCTCCCCCCAGACATTGATACCCGACTGCATGCCCTCCGGATCTTGTGGTTTGGCCTCGCGGACATCGAATTTCATCTGGATGTGCTTGTTCTGCGACCAGTAAGTTACAATACGGCGTGTCAAATGATTTCCAGCGCCTTCTAGCTTGTTCTTCAGTTCGGTTGTATTCTGTGTTTCCACCAACTCGCGGAGGTTGAGTCTGGCTAGATTGATAAGTCCAATGAGAGGGCGGTCCGATTCCTCAAGTTGCTTATTTTCTTCGCGCTGAATCAACGCATCTAGATTATCTCGCCCTTTCATCTGGTAGTACTCGTCAAAATACAGAAACTTAGGTGCACTCGGCCACAATAAAGAATTGAAAATGTAGTATGCTAAATCATTCTTTTTCACTTTCTTTACTAATTCTTTGCATACATTGATGGCGTCGTTCTCTTCTGCGTCATCAAGGGCTTTTTCAAAGGCTTCCCAATCGGTGGCAGCTTCCAGTGTTTCCCGCAATCCATCGGGAAACTCGGAATTACTTGCGAGATGGTTGCGCGCCGCCTGATCGTTGGCGACGAGGTGATATACGCTCCTTCTCTTACCGTAGTACGTCTTTCGGCGGAATGTATCGCTCTTTAGAACCTTGGTGCCGAACACTTTGGCGACGGCGGCCTTATCTTTGGCCTCAAGTTCGTATAGGCAATCGACAACAACCGCCTCGGGACGGTCTTTATTCTCGACTGCGAAGCGATAGTCTTCTACTTCGCGTTTTGGATAGTCGTAGGTCGGGTCGAATCCACTGTCCTCGGGAATGATGGGATTGGTTCTGTAGAGCGCGGTGAGCAATGCGGTCTTGCCGGATTCGTTCTTGCCGACCAGACAGGTGACTAGATCGTCTATCGGGATCGGGCCGGAATCCCAGATGCTTCTGAATTCCCTGACGGTGAATTCCCTGAGTTTCATTGTTCGACCCTTTCCTATGGTCCGAGAAATTGCTCGCCGTTGCAGTGAATGAGATAGGCTGGCGCGTCCGCGCACCATACGTCCGTCTCGCAAGAAGTGTCCCCGAGATACTTGGTCATGACGGCTCGTCTCGGAAATGGGGTCACGTATACGAGGCCCGGCGTGGCGCCCTCGAACCATTCAGCCAGCTCGTTGTGCCGCGTGGCGGCCAACGGTCCATGACTGGTGATGGATTTCGCCGAGCCGCAGCCAGTCATTGGCGGCGAGCCCGTCGTCGTATTCGGTCATCGAGTCCGACCGGGGGACCTCGTCGGCGACGTTGGACGTGGGCTCTTGATCGGGCATTGGGATCTCCCTTCTTGCTCAAGAAGCGTCTCGGAGCCGTCGAGCTTGTCGAATAATTGGGCTGGCAGACAGTAACCGATGGCGCTGCGCTGGGTCCATGCGCTGGAGAGGCGTGCGAGCCGGAGAGGGGCTGGCGGCGAGTGGGTCGCGAAGCCTGGCTCACGGACTTTTCATCGGAGACGCGCCCGTTCGGCGCGTCCGGCGAAGCAACGATTGCGAGGCATTCGCCGAACGCGAATAGCCAGCTGAAACGTCTCTTTCGACAGCAGCCTATGCTGTCTCTGATGGCGCGATGTGCGTTCCGATGCTGTCGCCGACGCGTGACCCCGATGCCTTCACAGATTCGTTCGCCAAGTGCGCATATCGCGCGGTGGTCTGAACTTGCGTGTGACCGAGGAGCTTGCCGATCATGGGATCTTCGTCTGCGTCATCAGGTACATCGCCAGGAACCAGGTGCAAAGGGGCAGCTTCGTGCTGGCCAGGATCGTGCCCGCGGTCAGCGAGACCTGGTGCCGGCAGCTGCGGCACTGATGCAGCGCCCGGCTCTGGTGGCGCCAGTACCCGGTAGACTCGCATCGGGGGCACACGAACCCGTTCGGCCAACGCCAACGAAACAGCGCCTCGGTGCACTTCTCCTCGCTCCCATACTCGTCCATGAACTGCACCAGACTGTAGCCCTTCTGAAACTGAACCCGATTGCGTGCCATCGCCCGCTCCCAATCTTTCAACTACTTGGGACTATATGGGACCGACTGGCTCACCAGATGAGCTTCGTACGTAATCAGGAGCGAAGTTGATCATCGATCTGAAGTGGTGTATTTTGACCATATGGGTACGCC
>LXNI01002561.1_pt1 | contig 12246 bp, 11 predicted proteins | sample 809091 | NCBI WGS metagenome assembly LXNI01 (sample SAMN04870527, study PRJNA318959) | sponge metagenome | biome: 01000161; feature: marine sponge reef; material: water | host: Sarcotragus foetidus | place: Greece: Milos, Mediterranean Sea | collected 2013-05-29 | depth 5-7 m | reverse complement strand
CACAGGCTTGGCCGGCGGCGTCTCCGCAGCGGCGGCCGTGACGAGGCCCCCGAACAGGAACGCGGACAGCAAAGCCGCGAAAACACAGCTACGCGCAATCCCGAACTGAAGCGCCGGCAGGGCACGCTGCGCACGTTGCGCACGTTGCACACGAAGGGCAGCACACCGAAGAAGACTGTCCAGCAGCCCGGCGGGCCTCATTTCGGCATGTTTCCCACTCGCAGAAGCGACGACCCCGCGCAACACATTCGTCATGACAACGCTCCAGCACCGCGGCCGACGGTCCGCCGGATGCTCGCGCGTACCGGCAAATCATCGTCCGTTTTCCTTCGCAAACCGTACCCCAGGCGCGGCGGCAATGGAAGTTATCCAGATCGGACCGTGGCGGCATCGGGTCGCGTCGCGCCGGCCCCGGCAGCCGCTCAAGCGTCGCGGCGACTCCACCCCGCAGGGCTCTCCAGAGTCGATTTCCCAACCGGGTTGCAACCGGACTTCCGCGCCGGACCGCATGGCGCGAGCTTGGATTGACCGCACTTGACCACGGCCAAGGCGTTCCGGGTCGAGATCGGCCGCGCCCGCGATCGGACGGAACTCGTTGTAGGTGAGGGCCACAAACCGCAATTATTTGCTGAAGTCCGCGGTTGAGGCGGTGCACCGGGAGCGTGAGGCCGACCGGGGAACCGGACCGGATGCGCGCGAGCGTGACGAAAGGCCGACCGGGAGAAGGCGGCGCCGGCTCTGGACAGGGCCGCGCCCTCGGCGCCGGACCGGGACGCAGGCCGCGAGGCACCGCAGCGCAAGGCGCCCGAGCCCGAGCCGCCAGCGAAGACCAGGAGGTGCGAAATCGACCTCGGGCCATGGACAAGATGCCCGGCGCGTCTTCCATTCATGGAACGCACCGGCTTGGGTTGAGTGGGGCAGGTCACCGCTGCCCTGCAAATCGCCGTGTCCGGTTCACAATCCGAGCCCCCCCGGTGTATCACCCGAAGGTCGAACGCTCCGGCGCGATCTGCGTTACAGTCGGGTTCCTGGCCCTCGATCTGTCCACGAGTGAAGCGGCCGGGCGCGATCCTGTCGCACGAAGACGCCGGGAAGAATGGTGAGGGAGTCCGATGGTCGTTTGGAACCTCTGTCCCGCTGTCGAACGAATTCCCGACAAGGTGAGCGGCGCGTGGCTGTTTCGCGGGACCCGGGTGCCGGTCTCCTCGCTGTTCGAGAACCTCCGCGACGGCGCGACGGTCGAGCAGTTCCTCGACTGGTTCCCGGGGGTCGAGCGCTGGCAGGTCGAGAGCGTGCTCGATCATGAGACGCGGGGCTTGCGAGACGCCGCCGCTTTATGAGGGTGCTGCTCGACCAAGGCACGCCGGTTCCGCTGCGCAGGCACCTGTCGGACCACCGCGTCGAGACGGCTTTCGAGCGGGGATGGTCGAACCTGCGCAACAGCGCGCTGCTCGATCGCGCCGAGGCGGAGGGCTTCGAGTTGCTGGTCACGACGGACCAGAGCCTGCGTCACCAGCAGAATCTCGCCGCGCGGCGGCTGTCGGTGCTGGTCCGGATGTCGACGTCCTGGCCGCGCATCGAGGCGCGCGTCGACCGGATCGTGGCCGTAATCGAACGGATTGCGCCCGGAGAGTGCGTCGAAGTTCCGATCTGAATGTCGATCCGCGCGGGCTCGGCGGGCGCATTGCCTGAGGACAGGAACGCATGAGAGCGGCGGCGGATGCACGTGACGGCGGCGGTAACCTCATGCCGGTTCCTCGCCCAGGACCTCCGCCATCGCCTTGCGCCCGTCGCCGACGATGTCGTCGAGCTCCTCCTTGCGCTCGGCGTGGAGCAATTCCTGGCCTTGGAGCGTGGTCAGCAGGTAGACGCCGCGGTAGATGTCCTCGATCAGCGCAAGGTAACCGGGCGGGATCGCGGCCTCGGCGGGGCGGGCGAGACGCTCCTCGGCGGCGGCGAGCGTCGCGGCGCGGACGATCTGGCTGGCCGGAATCCCCTGGCGCAGCGCCGCGTCCTCGACCAGTTGCCACTCCGAATCGGAGAAACGGATCGTGCGCGAGCGGCGGGGATCGCCCGCGCGCTCGCCGGATTCGTTCGACTTCCTGCGAGCTTTCCGAGAATTTCGGGCCATGCTGCTGCTCCCTTTCGGCCTCGCCGAGTGCCGGCGCGGATCGAAACCGCGCCCAACACTCGATCCGCCCGGCCCGCTTCCGGCCGGAAACCCGCGCCATCGTCGAGGCCGTCGCGGCCCCCTCGGCCTCCCGGCCGACGCTATAGACGACCCCCCGGAGAAGGTGGAGCGCTTGCCCGGACGGCGCTCGCAGCGGGGTGGTCCGCCCGATTCCGGCGCATACAATCGGACTACCGAGCGTATTGCATCGCCATGCGCCGGGCAATCGGGCGGCTGGCGAACAGGTCTCGATCGTCCTGAATGGGCGTCAAGCGTCGCCAATGGGCGCCAGGCGTACCGGTACGGATGTGTGCCGGGCGGCATACGCTCTATCCGCAATGCTCCGGTCATCTTCAGTCGTCGTCAGGGGTACTGGAGCGCACTCGAGGGCACACAAGGGTATCTGTTGCAGGGCCTTGCAGCGGGCTGCGTCCGGTGTGAAATCTTAACGGCCTACAGGCCGTCAAAGCAGCATATCAGGCAGTCGAAACGGATGGGGAAATCGCCGCCGGAGAACCCGGCAGGGTGGAGCCGTGGCGGCGTTTGAGCGGACGTCATTGCTGACACCACGGAGCGAGGAAGTGTCGAGCGCGATGACGGCGGTCTCCGCGGGAGCGCCATCACGAAGATCGGCGGGAGTGCCGGGAGCGATGCGACCGGCAACGGACGATGGGCGCGACAGTCGGGATGGATCGTTGCATCGGCAAGTGACCGGACGGCCGATCACCAGGGTCGATGGCGCTGACGGAAGCGGTGAGCGGCACGCTGCCGGTGAAGCCGGTCACGAGTTTCGTCCCGACGTCGCTTATGGCAATCGCATCGGCGAACGGCGAGCCGCCGAAGAGAGAGGTTTCGATGAGCGGGCGCGGTGACCATCAGCGATCGCGTTTGCGCTGGCGATGCGCGAGCCTTGCGAGCGCGAGCCGGACCACGAGCGCGGCGCGCAGCGCGCGCGAGTATCGGTGCCGCCGCGACACCGTCCGCGCGAAGGAAACGGACCGCGCCGTCTGCGACGACGGCGCGGTCCGCGAAGCGTTGCGGTCAGGCTGCCATGACCGGGATGCCCATGCGCCGGGCCTTGTCGACGAGGTTGCCGGTGATGCCGTTGCCCTCGAACGCTACCAGGCCCTTCGGCATGAGGTTCAGCAGCTCGTCGTTCCTGCGGAACGGAGCGGCGCGGCCGTGCTTCTCCCAGTCGGGCTTGCAGACGATCTGGTGGACGCCGTTGCGCTCGGCCCAGCGCGCGGCGATGCGGTCGACGCCGGGGCCGCCGCCGTGCACGATGACGAGGTCGCCGTACTTGGCGCGCACCCTGTCGAGGCGGGCGATGACGGCGGCCGGGTCGATGTCCTTGCCGCCGGCGATGGCGACGAGGGTGCCGGCGGGCAGGTGCGCGGCGGTCTCGCGGTCCTTTCGGGCGCGGCGGTAGTCGCGGGCGTCGATGGCGGCCGAGGTCAGCGCGCCGGTCTGGCTGGTGTGGCTGCCGTGCCGCGGGCGCCAGACCTCGCCGGTGGTGTTGCGGTATTGCTCGGCCAGCGCGTCGCGCATCTGCTCGAAGGCGTCGCGGCGGTCGCCGAGGTTGCGCGCCCGGTCGGTGGTCAGCTCCAGCTCGCGGGCCTTGACCTCGGTGCCGTCCTGGGCGCGTTCGAGGTCGCGCATCTCCGGCGTCAGCCTGTCGACGGCGCGGTCGAGGCGTCGCACCTGGGCGTCGAAGGCGTTGACGATGCCCCACAGCAGGTGCTCGCGCTCGTCGGCGATCTGGAAGCCGTCGGGCGCGGCGCCGTCTGCGACGATGCGGAATGCTTCGCTCACGGCGCAGAGTGCGTCGTCGCGGTCCCAGATGTCGCGGCTGTCGACCTCGCCGCGCTCGGGCGTCGCGCCGAACAGGGCGGCGTTCTCGCAGATGGTCGCGGTGACGGAGGTCTCGGCGAAGGTGTCGATATCGAAGGTCATGACGATGGCTCCCTTTGAGCTTGCGTTGAATCGTGCGGGGGGCTACCCCGCTGTGATGGATTGTTGGGACACGCTCGCGCAGGGGAGCCACCGGGGCCGCAAGGCATGGCGCGGCGGTGCGCGCGAGTGGTGCGGGCGCACAAGCGAGCGCAGCGAGCGCGGAGCCACGGTCGCGCGCGCCGCCGCGCCTAGGCGCGCAGCGCCGTTGCCTTGCGAGTCCCGGCCGGAGCGCAGCGGAGGACCCGCAAAGCGGGTTGGCGGACCGAGCAAGCGTGGCACAATGATCGATCACAGCGAGAGGCGTATTCTCTCCACCCGCTCCGACTCCATGGGCGGTTCGGCGGGCACGGCGGCTGCGGTTGACGCACCGGCCTCGCGGCGGCCCCCGGGGCGGTGACGGGCTCGAAACCGGCGGCAAAAGAAAAGGGCGACCGCGTGTACGGCCGCCCGAGTTCGGAGAGAGGATGAGGGAGACCCTAGAACGGAATGAGGTCCGCGTTCTCCCCCTGCGGCGCGGCACCGTTTGCCGGGACGGTCACGTCGTCCGCGGGCGCCTGCGCGTCGTTTCCGTCGGCCCCGATTCGCTTGTCCAAAAACTGAAGGCGATGACCGGGGACAACCAGGATCTCGGTGGAGAAGCGGTCGCTGTCCTCCCCATCCTTCTTCCAGCGCCGCGTCTGGAGCTTGCCCTCGGCGTGGACCAGGCGGCCCTTCTTCGCGTGCCGCTCCAGCATGTCGATGAGGCCATCCTGGAATGTGACGACGCGGTGCCACTCGGTCCGGTCCACCTTCTCCCCGGTCTGCTTATTCAGATACGACTCGTCGGTCGCGATGCTCAGATTGGCCACGCGGCCACCCGAGGCCAGGTGATTGACGGTGACGTCGGCGCCGAGGCGGCCGATCAGTTCCACGCGGTTGATTCCGAAAGCCATTGCGGTTCTCCTCAAGGTCTCGATGTTGACGATGGTCGACCGGGCGGGACCGGAGGCTTCTCTCTCCAATCCCCTCCCGCTCACTTTCCTGCTTCTCGACTCCTCCTCTACTCGCCGTCGCGGCCCGCGAGGACCTCGCGGATTGCGCGCGGATCGAGGCCGGCCTCGGCGAGGAGTTCTTCGCCTTCCGGGGCGTCGCTGTCGGTGTCTGCGTCGTGAACGAATTCGTACATCGGATTTCTCCCGTGCCGGCGCCCGGACATCCGGCCGAGGAACCCGCTCCCTCGACCCTCCCGGGCGCTCGCCCGGAATCCGCTTTGCTCTTCCTCTCCCGGACCGGCGCTACGGCGGAAGCGGCGGCCGGCGGTGCGGGACCGTCAGCTCCACGCGGCCCAGGACGCGATCTCGGGCGCGTCCGCGATGACCTCGATCTGATCCCTGTCGAGCTTCTCGAAGGCGAGCCAGGCCGCGACCTCCATCTCGTCGTCGAGGACGGCCAGCGGCTCGTCGGCGCCGCGCAGGAACACGGCGAAGCGCGGCGGATAGAGCGGCATGCCCCGGAAATGGGCCGACCCCTCATACGACCGCTTCGCACACGGGGCGCATCGTGCGTCGCCCTGGGACTGCGCCCCGCACGCCGTGCACAGGCCGGCGGCCCGCCGTTCTGCGTAGAGCTTCCGCGAGCGCGCGTTTTTCCGCTCCGGGCACTTGGCGGCGTCCTCGATCGCGGCGCAGGGCGCGCAGCGCGACAGGCCCTCATGGACCGGGCCGCCGCAACGGGTGCAGAGCCCGGCGGCCCTGCGCTCGACGTACTGCCGGCGCTCCGCCGCCTGCCTCCGCTCGCGGCAGGGCGCGCAGGTCGTTCCCCCCTCGGCGGGCGGGCGCTTGCCGCAGCGGATACAGAGACCCGCCTCTTTCCGCGCCTTCTGGCGCCGTTTGCTCCTGGCGCGGCCGGCGCGCCGTTTGGCGGCCGGGTCCGCGCCCCCGTAGGGCTTCCCGGCTGCCTTGCCGGCGGCATAGCGCGTCCGGTCCGCCGCCCGGCGCTTATCCAGGCAGTCCTCGCAGGCGGTGCGCTCCGGCGCGGCCGGGGCCTTGCCGCAGGGCACGCAGATGCCGGCGGCGCGGCGCTCGGCGGCCTCGCGGCGGGCGCGCTTGCGCTCGTAGGCTTTCGCCCTGGCGGGGTCGCGCCTGGGCCGGCCGGCGGCCCGCAGCCGCGCGTCGCGGGCGCGGCTCGCGCGGTTCCTCTTCTCGGCGCAACCGTCGCACACCGTGCGCTCCGGCGCGGGCGGCTGGACTCCACATCGCGGGCAAAGCCCGGCGGCGATGCGTTCTTCGGTGCGCCTGCGAAACCGCTCGCGATCGCGCGCCTTGCCTACTTCCGGATCGGCATAGGCCATCCTGATTCTCCATGTCGAATTCGGGATCGGGACGGAGGATGCCCCCCGGATCGGGGTCCGGGGCATGCGGCCGGCGCCCCGGATCGTGGTCCAGGTCAGGCGGGCCGGCCGGACGTCCCGGCAGCGGGCCCGTCAGCCGCGCTGCTTGCGGTCGCACAGGAGGCCGGCGGCGACGCTGCCCCATGCCTGCCGGCCGCCGCGGGTCTTGAGCCCGGTGCAGACGATGATCTCGGTGCGGTCCGGGCGCATCGCCTCGGCCTCCCTGCGCGAGACGACCACGCGCTTCGCCGCGCGCCGGCCCTTCGGCGCCGCCGCCTCGGGAGCGACGGGGAGGATCTCGCCGTTGGCCAGCGCGCGGAACTTCTCGACGACGAAACGCTCGTCGGCGAGACCGGTGCCGAACAGGTGGATCAGGTAGGTGGACGCCGTGTTGCCGGGCATCGCCATCGTGGTCATGGTGCCGCTCTCCATCGTGCCAGTGGTGGGACGGCGGCGATGCCTCTCCCGGACATCCACGCGCCGCGTCCGCTTCCGGCCAGGCTCCACTCTCGGCGGGGCGGGCCGGGTTCGCGGACGGCGGCCCGGTCGCGGCGTACCCCCCGGATCGAGAGGATCCGGGGGTCTGCGGTACGGGTGGGCCGCGGAAGAAGTTTGGATCGTGCCTGGCGGCGGCTCCGAGGCTTCAGCCGTTTTATTCGGCGATTGCGGGAGAACCTGTATCGAAGGGCGAATAAGGGTGAAGTTTCCGAACCGTTGGCGATAGTCGTGCCGGTGCGAGGTTCGAACGGCCCCGGTAACATCGGATGCGGAGGGCGAGCCCCGAGATCGGGTCTGGGAGCGGACTGAGATGCCGCGCACCAGCGAAGTCGCGTTGAACGGGCACCTGGCCGAAATTCTCCGGGGCAAGCATCCGCTGTGGCGGAACCACCTGGGCGTGGAACAGACCGGCGTTTTTCCCGACCATCCGCGACTGCGTCCCGACATCCTCGTCCAGCCGCCGAACGCGCAGCCGGTGGTGATCGAAACCGAGTACGCTCCGGCGGCGACAGTCGAAGAGGACGCACGAACCAGGCTGGGGCTGGTGCCGCTGAATTCGGCTGACCCCATCGAGCAGGCGATCGCTGTCCGCATACCGGAGACGCTGCGCCGAAGTCAGGCCGATCTGGCGAACCGGATTGCGACCGCCGATTTCGACTACTGCGTATTGTCGGGCGATTCGTCGTCGCCGGTCCGCTGGCCGACGTCCGGCTGGCTGACGGGAGGCATCGACGACATCGCGCGGTGCATCGAGCACGCCATGGTCTCGCAACGATTGGTGGACGAGAGCATGCTCGTCCTGGAACGCGGCGTTCGCGTCGCCACCAGGGCGATAGAGGATGCCGTCGACAGCGGTTTTGCCGACATCGAACAGGACATGGGCCGGGTGCTCAATCAGCGCCCTGGCGAGCAGACCAACCGCATGGCGATGACCATCGTCGCCAACGCGCTGACTTTCCATTCGACCATCGCCGGGACTCACGACATTCCTTCCGTCGCTCAGCTTCGGGCCGATACTTCCGTTTCCCTTCAGCTGGCGATGCTGGACACTTGGCGGAGAATCCTCGACGACATCAACTACTGGCCGATTTTCAAGGTTGCGTCCGACCTGCTGGCGCCGATACGCGCTCCGACGGCGAACCGGATTCTGGATGCCCTTGTCTCCGCCGCCGACCGGCTCGCCGATCTGGGCGTGACGACGCGGCACGACCTTTCGGGCCGGATGTTCCAGAACCTCATCGTCGACCGGAAGTTTCTGGCAACGTTCTACACGCTGCCGACGAGCGCGGCGCTGTTGGCGGAGTTGGCCGTCGGACGCTTGCCGGCTGACTGGAGCGATCTCGCCGCCTATCCGGACCTCCGCATCGCCGATCTGTCCTGCGGCACCGGCACGCTGCTGTCGGCGGCCTACCACGCCGTCCTCTCCCGGTATCGGCACGCCGGGGGCGACGACAGCGACGTGCATCGAGCGATGATCGAGCGTGCGGTGGTGGCGGCCGACATCATGCCGGCGGCGGCCCACCTGTGCGCCTCGCAGCTGTCGAGCGTCCATCCGACGGTCGCATTCGATAACACGCGCGTCTACACGATGCCTTACGGGATCGGCGCCGGCGAGCGGCGTCACAGCGGGGCCGCCATCGGTTCCCTCGACCTGATTCCCGCCGAACAGGTCCTGTCCTTGTTCGCGACCGGCCAGCGTCAGGCCCGCGGCGCCCAGGGTGACGTCGAAATCAGGGACATTGAACTCCCGCACGAATCGGTCGATCTCGTGATCATGAACCCGCCGTTCACCCGGCCCACGAACCACGAGATCACGGATGTTCCCGTACCGTCATTCGCTGGCTTTCGGACGACTGACGACGAGCAGCGCGCGATGTCCACCCGCCTGACGCGAATTCGTCAGGCTTTGGACAGACCCGCAGGCCACGGCAATGCCGGCCTCGCATCGAACTTCACTGATCTGGCCCATGCTAAGGTCAAGTCCGGCGGTATCGTTGCGTTTGTTCTACCGATCGCCGCCATTCAGGGAGCCTCATGGGCTCCGGCGCGACGGTTGCTTGCCGAGCACTATTCCAACGTGGCGGTAATTGCGATCGCTGCTAGCGGCAACACGGAGCGCGCTTTCTCGGCGGATACGGGCATGGCAGAAGCGCTTCTGGCCGCAACCAAAGGGTCTGAAGAGGACGAATTAAGTACCGATGCTCTGTTCGTGAATCTTCGTCGTCGTCCATCCAGTCTGCTGGAAGCAGCCGAAGTGGCCAGAATGATCGCGAGACTACCGAGTGATTCGGCGTCCGGACATATCCGGGCGGGGAGCCAGGAACTCGGCAGCTATATTCGTGCGCCGCTTTTTGAAGGAGGGTGTGCGGCGTTACGCGAATCCGCACTTGCCGATCTGATGGTCGCGCTTCGCTCAGGAGAGCTGAGAATGCTGCGGTATCGTGCCCGTCATTCGATTCCGGTAACGACATTGGGCGCTTTGGGTCGACGTGGCTTGTTGCACCGGGATATCGGCAATCGAAATGACGATCATCCACCCTTCAGGGGCCCGTTCAAGATTCGACCGATACAGGGTTTTGCGAGTTATCCTGTGCTTTGGGGTCACGATGCCGGGCGTGAGCGATGTTTGGCGGTGGAACCGGACAGTGAAGGCGAAGTGCGGCCCGGCTGCGACGAACGTGCAATCGAAGCCTGGCAAACAGCAACGGAACTCCATTTTACTCTCGATTTTCGACTTAATTCCCAAAGTCTGGCCGCCTGCCTTACCCCGGAGTTGTCGCTTGGCGGGAGGGCTTGGCCAAATTTTCGTCCAGACCGGGAAGAGTGGCAGAGCGTTCTCGCTCTCTGGGCAAATTGCACCCTTGGTTTGATGTCATTCTGGTGGATGGGTTCCCGACAGCAGCAGGGCCGCAGCGTGCTGACGATCAGCGGATTGCCGGATTTGACGGTCATCGATCCACGAGGCTTCCCCGCCGCCAAACTGGAACAGGCCAAGGATATAGCCGAGCGGTTCAGCAACCTGCCCTTGTTGCCGGCTAACGAAGCGTATCGCGATCCTGCGCGCCAGAGCCTGGATCGTTCTGTGTTGATCGAGCTGCTCGAACTGCCCGAGGAAGCATTGCAGCCGCTGGACAATGTACGGAGGCAATGGTGTGCCGAGCCGTCCGTTCACGGCGGCAAAAGCACCGCCCCATGATTGAGTCATGGCCGTCACCTACAGCCATGACGCAGACCGACCGCGCGTTGACGCCGCTTCGTGATCTTCCCGGTCCCCGGGGCCTGCCTGTGCTGGGCAATCTGCTTGAGATCCGTTTCGACCGTCTCCATCTGACTCTGGAGGACTGGGCGGAGCGATACGGGCCGATATACGCGATCCGCATCGGGCCGCACCGCATCGCGGTGATCTCGGACCGTTCGGCCATTCAGCGCGTCCTGATGCAGCGCCCCGGCGGATTCCGGCGCACCGCGATGCTCGAATCGGTGGCCGCGGAGATGCGCCTCAAGGGCGTGTTCGCGGCCGAGGGCGAGGACTGGCGCCGTCAGCGGCGGATGGTCGTCTCGGCGCTCAACCGCGCGAAGCTCAAGGACTTCTTCCCCCTGCTGGCGGTGACGGTCGGGCGGCTGCGGCGGCGCTGGGAGCGGGCCGCGGGTCGGGGCGAACCCGTGGACCTGTGCCGCGATCTGATGCGTTTCACCGTCGATGTCACCGTGCAGCTCGCCTTCGGTGTCGATGCGAACACGCTGGAGACGCCGGGCCCGGTCATCCAGCGCCATCTCGACAAGGTCTTCCCCGTGCTGCATCGGCGCGTGAACGCGCCCTTCGCCTGGTGGCGCCTCGTGCGCCTGCCCTCGGACCGTGCGCTCGACCGCGCGTTGGTCGCCCTGGAGCGGGAGGTGGGGGCCATGGTGCGCGAGACGAGGCGGCGCATGGCGGTTGAACCCGAACGCCACCGTGCGCCGTCGAACTTTCTCGAAGCCATCCTCGCGGCGGTCGAGACAGAGGAGTCCGGGTTCACCGATGCCGAAATCTTCGCCAACGCCGGCACGCTGCTGCTCGCGGGCGAGGACACGACGGCGAACACCATCGCCTGGACCGTGCACTGCTTCACGAAGCATCCCGGGCACTTCGAGCGGGCCCGGCGCGAAGTCGATGCGCTGGTCGCGCCCGAATCGGCCATCGCAAGCCTGGAGCAGACGACGAGGCTCGCCTTCCTCGACGCCTTCTTCAACGAGGTCATGCGGCTCAAGCCGGTCGCGCCGCTGCTGGTGTTCGAGCCCATCGCAGACACCGCGCTGCTCGGCTGCCTCGTTCCCAAGGGCACGCCGCTCATGCTGCTGACCCGGCGCATGGCGACCCGGGACGAGAGCTTCGCCGACGGCGCCCGCTTCGACCCCGAGCGCTGGCTCGTTCCCTCTGGCTCGGACGAACGTGCGCACGATCGCCGCGCCTTCGTTCCGTTCGGAGGCGGACCGCGGCTGTGCCCCGGGCGCAACCTTGCCCTGCTTCAGATCCGGACGGTGCTCGCGATGCTGTGCCGGAACTTCGAGCCGGAGCCGGTGCGCGGCGGCGGCGATGTCGAGGAGCATCTGGCGTTCACCATGATGCCGACCAACCTGTCGGTGCGCTTGAGGCGGCGGTGACGGGCGCAGACCCGGCGAACTCTACGCCATGCCGGGCGCGCGCGGTTGCCGAGGCAAGGCGCGATTCTTCCCTTGCGGCGGCGTTTGTCATACGGTACGCGCAGTCGGAAGGAGCGATGCTTCGCGCGGTGCAAGTGGCATCCGGGCGCAGCATCCGGCGACCCATCGGGCGGAAGAATTTGGAACGGTGCCATGATGACCATGTTCAGCGAAGGCCGTGCGACGACCCGTTCGGCGATCGGAATGCTGGCCACGACCTGGGCGGCGCTTCGCGCATCGGTGGCGGGCCGGTCGGGCGGCCGGGCCACGATATTTCGCTTGACATCCGCGGATGAGGTTCCGGCTATAATCGCCGGTCGCCGGTCGCCGGTCGCCGGTCGCCGGTCGCCGGTCGCCGGTCGCCGGTCGCCGGTCGCCGGTCGCCGGTCGCCGGTCGCCGGTCGCCGGTCATGAGCGTGTTCGTCTGGCTGCGGTGTCTGGGCCGTCCGTCTTCCTGGCCCGGACCTGAATCTTCCTGCGCCGCGATTGCCGCGCGAGGCGCATCCTTCGCCGCGCTGCTGGCCCTGTCCCTGCTGGTCTCCGCCCCGGATGCCGGCGCGCAGCAGAAACTCGTCAG
>LXNI01002559.1_pt1 | contig 12259 bp, 9 predicted proteins | sample 809091 | NCBI WGS metagenome assembly LXNI01 (sample SAMN04870527, study PRJNA318959) | sponge metagenome | biome: 01000161; feature: marine sponge reef; material: water | host: Sarcotragus foetidus | place: Greece: Milos, Mediterranean Sea | collected 2013-05-29 | depth 5-7 m | reverse complement strand
TTCCTGGCCTACTACTACAACAAGGAAGCCGAATGGGGCCGCGGCGTGGTGGTGACCTACAAGTGGGACAACCTGCCGCCGGGCGTGGGCGTGCTGGACATCGAGCTGGGCAAGATGCCGGATCAGGCCTACCACGAGTGGATTACCGACACGACGGTGGACGATGGCTCGGGCTGGGGCTACCTCCGGGAGACCACGTACAAGTCGGCCACCGAACTGGTGCAGTACCTGGTGGACAACGTGAGCAAGAACGGGCTGATGCTGTTGAACGTGGGGCCGAAGCCCGACGGGACGATCCCCGACGAGGCGGTGTCGGCGCTGAAAGGCATCGGCGACTGGCTGCGCGTGAACGGCGAGGCCATCTACGGAACCACACCGTGGTGGACCTTCGGCGAGGGTCCGACGCAAATGTCGGTTTCCGGGGCCTTCAGCGACACCAAGGAGAAACTGGCGTACCAGGGCAGCGACATCCGGTTCACGGTGAAGGGCAACGTGCTCTACGCGATCTGCCTGAACTGGCCGGAGCCGACTTTCACGATCGAGTCGCTGAAAACGCTGTATCCGAACGAGATCCGGTCGGTGGAATTGCTGGGTGCTGACGGCGAGCTGTCGTGGCGCACGACGGCTGAGGGGCTGGAGATCCAGCGGCCCGAGCGTCGGCCCTGCGAACACGCCTACGCGTTCAAGATCACGCGGAATAGGTCGATGTAGGGCAGCCCGTTCGGTCGTCGACGGCGGGCGCCTGCGAATTGGGCCCGCCGCTAGCCGCGCCGCTGAAGCCAGCGCCAGATCCAGCGCACCTGTTCGTCGCGATGGGTTGATGTGCTGGAGTGGTCGAGAAATGGGAAGACGTTGATCTCGCGGGGTTCGCAGGTGAGCCGGTTGAACGCTCCGAATACCGTGGACGGCGGGCAGATGTCGTCCCACAAGCCCACGCTCACCAGCGTCGGGCAGCTGATGCGGGGCGCCAGGTTGACCACGTCGAAGTAACTCAGCGTCCGGAAGGTTTCGTCAAAGCGGTCCGGAAAGGCACGGCAATAGGCTGGAATCTCGCCGTAGATCGTATTTACGAGGCCCGGCGGACCGGCGATCTGTACGGCTCGCGGGAAGTCGCAGAGGTACGGGACCTCCGGCATGGCCAGCGCCACGCTCGGTTCGAGGGCGGCCGTGGCCAGGGTCAGCCCGCCGCCCTGGCTGATGCCGGTGCAGCCGACACGGTCAGTGAGCACGCGGGGAAGTGACTGGACATAACGCACGGCTCGCACGCAGTCCACGTAGACGCGACGGTAGTAGTAGGTGTTGGGCGACTGGATGCCCTGGGTCATCCAGCCGAGGGCGTGGCCGCGGGGATCGGCGTCGGGGTCGGTGCTGTAGCCGGTCTGTCCGCGCACGTCGACCGCGAAGACTACGAAGCCCTGCAGCGCCCAGGCCGCGGCGTCGAATACGGATCCGCGGTTGCCGGTGTAGCCGTGGAAGATCACCAGGCCAGGGAGTTCGGCGTCACCGTCGGGGATCAGGAGCGAGCCGGCCACGCGGCCCTGACCGTAGCCGGCGATGGTGACTTCCTGAACGGTGAGCCCTTCGACCGGGTAGTCCACGGGAGTCGCGGTTGGATCGAACGGGTGGTCCTGTTCGGCCAGGGTGCCTGCCCAGAAGTCGTCCAGGTCGTCCGGGGCGGAGGGCGGCGGGACGTAGACGCGCAGTTCCTCGAGTGGCCAGTCAATACTTGGCATCAGGCTTCACCGTGCCCTTTCTCGTCGTGACAGATGTCTGCTAGCCGTGGGCGGCTTCGTGTTGGGCGATCAGTTGCTCGGGGGTGATTCGGGCGACGACTTCGCCAATCAGATCCAGCGCCGCGGCCTCGGCCCTGGGAAAGCGGACGCAGGACTTGCCCATGTTGAGCCGCTTTCCCGACTGCTTGTAGGCGTCCACGAACCACTCGGTCAGATCGGGGTCTGCGTAGAGGCCGTGCAGGTACACGGAGATGTGGCGCTTCTGCGCGGCCAGGGCGGCCACGCCGAGGGCCTGCCCGTTGTAGGTGTTGGGGAAGTCTTCGAGCGGGATGGCGTAGCCGATCATTCCGTACTGCATGCACTCTTCGAAGCCGTCCGGCAGGTTGGCGAGGATGACCTCGCGCACCTGCTGGATGTCGGCCCGCCGGTTCTCGGGGAGCTCGGCCAGGTACTGCTCAACCGTTGCAGCTTTGCTGGAGACCATTGGCTGATTCCTTTCGGGCTAGAGGCCGATGGCCATGCGGGTGGTGAGGGCGCCGTCGACGTAGAGGGTCGTTCCGTTGACGTAGGAGGCCTCGTCGGAGGCGAGGTAGACGACAGCGGCGGCGATTTCCGGTGGCTGGCCGACGCGACCGGCCGGGATTGTGGTGCCAATGGAGGAGGCGTCCATGTTCTGGTCGGCATAACGGTCGACCTGGATGGCGCCGGGGGCGATGACGTTACAGGTGACCCCGTGCGGGGCGAGCGCCAGGGCCAGGGCACGGGTGAAACCGTTGATCCCGCCCTTGGTGGAGGCGTAGACAACGTTTTGAACGAGGTGTACGTAGCCGTGGACGGAGCTGATGTTGATGATGCGACCGGATCCGCGCTCGACCATGTGGCGGGCGGCTTCCTGGCTGCCGGTGATCATGGCGATCAGGTTGATGTTGAAGATATCCAGCCAGTTCTGGGTGTTGCCTTCGAGGAAATCCTCGCTCAGGGTCCAGCCGGCGTTGTTGACCAGGATGTCGAGCTGGCCGTAGCGCTCGATCGCGCCTGTCACGACGCCACGGGCGGTGTCGGGGTCGCGGAAGTCGGCCTGCGTGATTTCGACTTCAGCGCCTTCGGCCTGCAACTCATCGCGTAGCTCTTCGGCCCCGGCGAAGCTGTTTGAGGCCGACACCACCAGGCGGCAGCCTTCCGCCGCCAGCCGCCGCGCAATGCCCTTGCCGATGCCGGTTCCCCCGCCGGTAACGACGGCGACGCGTCCTTGCAGGTCTGCCATGGTTTCGCTCGCTTGAACTGCCGCTGGTGATTGCGCGCATTCTGGCATTGAGTGCGGGGCTGTGAACCGTTCGCGGAAAGGTGTGACAAGCTTCAGCCAGCCAGACTGCGACGATGATCCGTGCCGGCTAGCCAGGAGATGGGGCGCCGAATGACCCGAGCGAGGGCTTGGCTGGCACGGTGGGCGCTGCTGGCGGTGCTGCTACTGGCGGCGTGCGGGGAAGCGGCGGACGGAGCGCCGGCAGCCGATGCCGACGGAGCTTTCGCTGAGCGGCGGGCGCAGCTGATGGCGGAGATTAGGGCGTCGGACCGCGAGATATCGGAGCCGGTGCTGGCCGCGGTGGAGCGGGTGGAGCGGCACCGGTTTGTGCGGCCGGAGAACGTGGACGAGGCCTATGAGAACCGGCCGCTGCCGATTGGCGAGGGGCAAACGATCTCGCAGCCGCTGATCGTGGCGATGATGACGGAGGCGCTGGGAATCTCACCCGGTGATCGGATTCTTGAGATCGGAACGGGATCGGGCTATCAGGCCGCGGTGCTGGCGGAGATGGGTACGACGGTGTACAGCGTGGAGATCATCCCGCCGCTCGCCGAGTGGGCCGAGGAGAACCTGCGTGGCTCGGGGTACGGGGACGTCGTGCAGCGCACGGATGACGGCTACTTTGGCTGGGAAGGGGAGGCACCGTTTGACGGAATCCTCGTGACCGCGGCGCCCGATCACGTGCCGCAGCCGCTGATCCGGCAACTCAAGGTAGGTGGGCGGATGATCGTGCCGGTGGGTCCGCCGGGGTTCTATCAGACGCTCTGGCAGATCGAGCGTGCGGAGGAGGGCGTGGTGGCGACGAACCTGGGGCTGGTTCGGTTCGTGCCGCTTACCGGGGAGATGTCTGCCGAGGATCCGTAGCGCGCCAGAGCGGCACCGCGGAGGCGTAGGCGAGGGCCGCGCCGAGCAGCGTCCAGGCGAAGCCGATGGACACGATCAGGATGGCGGCCACGAAGGCGGCGGCGACCGAGGCGGTCCCGTTGACGGCCCAGGCCCAGGAGATGGCGGCTCGATCTACCGCGAGTGCGCGGACGGCGGACGGCATGACCGTGCCTAGGGCCAGGGAGGGCATGGCCGCCAGGACGCCCACGGCCACGCGAACTGCCAGGGGCGCGCCGAGGGCCAGTGGCGCCGCCAGCAGGAGCCCGCCCAGGATGAACACGCTCATTGCGGCCATGCCGGCGGCTGTTTGTGGGTGAGGCCGCCACCAGCGCAAGGACAGGCTGCCGAGGCCGGCCCAGGCGAGCATGGCGGCGATGCCGGTGGCGAAGGCGACGGTTGGGGCGTCGAGCACCAGGATGAGGCGTTGCAGCAGGGCGATCTGGGTTGCGGTGAAGGCGACGCCGGCGGCGGCGACGTAGGCGAGACGGCGAAGCCCAACGCGGCTTGCGCCACGGCGACGTCGGCCCATGAGCGGCGCGACCATGGTGAGCGCGGCGGCTCCGGTGGCAAGGGCAGCCAGAGGGACCAGTACCAGGAAGCCCGCGCCGCCGAAGGGCTGCCAGGTTCGACCGGTGGTGGACAGGACTTCGCGCCACTGGGTCCAGTCGAAGTAGTGGAAGAAGTAAGGGCGGTCGTCGGTGACGGATGTCCACGAAGCCGGTGTGGGATCGCCCCGGACTACGGTTCGGAAGGCGCGGTGGAGTGAGGTGTCAGGCAAGCGGTTGAAGCGGTTCGACTCGGCTTCCTGAAGTTGCACGTGAAACACCCAGTCGAATCCATCGCGCTCGAGGCCGTTCGCCAGCGCCTGGCGTTCGGCCGCCGTAAAGGGCGTTGGACTGGCGACCGTGGTGACGACTTCCAGGGAACGCCACGCGAGGACGTGCGCGGCCGGGTCGTGGATGCCTGCCAGTCGGAGGGCATCGAGCAGGGATGCCCACATGCGCACGGACTCGGACGGGGTGGCTTGCAGCCAACGGGTGATGACCAGGCGGCCGTTGGGTCTCAGGGCGCGGAATCCCCCGGCGATGGCTTCGCGAGTGAGGGTGAACGTCTCGCGCAGGCCGAAGGTGCCGGCGGCAACACCCTGGAAAGACTCACGGAGCGGCCAGACCACCAGGTCGTAGGTGGCGGCTGACTCCAAGGCCGAGCGGGCGCCTTGATCGAGGATGCGGACGCGGTCGTCGTTCAGCACGGTAGTCTCGGCGACGTCCTGCCAAGCTTGACGAAGCGCCGCGTCGGGCTGGACGAGGTCGATAGCGCCGACCCCGGCGCGGACCAACACGGCGGTGTCGAATGCGCCGATGGGGTCGAGTAGCAGGGCCGAGTTGGACGGGCGACCACGGACGGCATGGGCGAGCGGGACGTGGTCGAGGGCCTCGGTCAGTGGGATGTCCAGCGCCGCGGCGTTAGCACCGTCCACGGTAAGGCCGATTTGGGGCCTGGGAATCGGGCCTGCGTAGTTCAGGCTCAGGCCGGTAGCGTTGCGGAAGCCGGCGTTCTCGAGGATGTCCACGCGTGAGTTTGTGGAGAGCTTCGTGTCGAGATGACGGGCGTCGGGTCGTTGCAGCGCCTGGGCGAGCTGCGAGTGGACGGAGACTCGCGGACCTGACGGGGCAATGACAATGGCTGCGGCGATTAGGGCCAGACCCAACAGGCCCGCGCCCGATGCAGGCAGCCGTGGCGCCACAACCATCGGCGCGGCCACCGCCAGCGATGCGGCCAGCAGGATCGTCGCGGCCGATCCAACAAGCGCAAGGAGCGGTACGGCCAGGGCTGCGCCGGCGGCGGACCCGGCCAGACTCGCACCGTAGGTCGTGCCGGCGCCGGCCGGTCGATGTCGCAGCACGGCAACGACGGCGACGCCGGCGCAGGTGAACGGTACGGCGGCCACAATGAAAAAGAGCGCGAGCCACGCAAGCTGGCTGGCGTCGGCACCGATGCGGTAGGTGTCCAGCGGAATGCGGTCGGCCGTAACGTAGGCGCCAACGGCGGTGAGGGCGAAGAGCGCGCCAGCCCAACTGATCGCGGCTTGCGGCGCGGCTTGAGCTACACGCGTGGAAGTTGCCGTGAGGGTCCCGGCCGCGCCGATACCGAGCAGGGCCATGGCGATCGCGACGAAGGCGAAGTGGTGGCCCTGGGCAATGGCGTACACGCGGGTGAGCGCGATCTCGAACAGCAAGCTGGCTGCCGAAACCAGGATCAGACCTGCGGTGAGCCTGTACTTCACTGAACCTCGACTGTCGCGATGTCCTGCTCGGTAGATCGTCACACGCGAGGTGACCCTTGCCCGCGCATGGTCAAGAGACTCGAGCTAGCTCAATCGGCACGAGCCTTGCGCACCTGACCCTCACGTGCCGGCGCTAACCGCCTCCTTCAGCGAATCTGAGTTCAATCTGGTGCCTGCCGGCCGAAACCCGGACGCTGACGGTGGTGGGCGTGCGTTGCACGCCGGCGTCAGGGTCCTGGAGGTCGTGGACCCGATCGTTGACGACGAGCGTTTGCGGCCGTTTCGCATGCCGATCCAGGGTCACGTCGGCGTCCACGCCGTCGGGAAGTTCGGCAGTCAGCACCAGGCTCGTCGCGGTTCGTTCCCAGGCCGCCTTGAGGTCGCCGTGGGGCGTGGGAACTACGCCCCTGGCCCAGTTCAGCACGCCGGGCCGAGGACGGATCCGGCAGGTCTGAAACCCCGGACCGGTTGGGGTTACGCCCAGGAGGTCGGTGGTAAGCGCCACGCCGGCTGCCACCGCGCCCATATGCGTGAGGCTGCGCGGCGCCGCCCGACGCATCTGGTGGCGCGTGGCCACCTGATCGTCCGCAGTGATGGGGTTGTGATGCGACAGAAAAGGACCCCACGCTTCCCAGACCGTGGGGTTGTCCATGAGTTCGAGCATGGGTCGATAACGCTCGCGCACTCCCTTCAGGGCCTGCTCCGACAGCCCACCGCGCAGCAGCGCGGTGAGAACGTCGCCGAAGTACGCGGGACTTGCTGGCGCCAGCGACGGATCCTGCGCGTGGAGCCTGGAAGCGATTCGCTCGGCCTGTTTGGGCGTCGACAGGCCGTGGATCACGGCAAGCGCGTTGCCGTGTTCGCTGGCAATCCCCGTCAGCGCCCCGTGGTGGTGGCTGTCTTCGAACAGGCCGCGCTCGGGGTTCCAAAAGACGCGGCGAATCTGTGCCCGAACCGATTCAGCGATTTGGTTCCAGCGGCGCGCGTCCGCCGACCGATCCAGTTGCTCGGCCAGCCAGGCGGCAGCCTCCAGGCCAATGGCGTAGAAGATGTTGGTGGCCAGGTTGGCGCCGCGCAGGTCCACGGGCGCCCAGTCAAGCCAGTTCCAGCCGGGCAGGTCTCGCAGCAGGCCCAGACTGTCTCGGTACGGTTCGTACCAGTCGATCTGCCGCTGCACGCTGGGGTACAGGTCTATGGCAACGTCGCGTCGCCCCGTATAGAGGTAGTGCTCACGCGCGTTGAGGCTCCAGGCCAGCAGGTGCTGGGGGATGAAGGTGCGCGGATCGCTTCGGGCCGGCGGAAAGTTGATCGCGAGCTTGCCGTCGCCCTGATCCGTGGCTGGAAAGGTTCGGAGCAGTTGGTCGGCCAGCGGCAGGTCGCCGTAGGCGACGTACATGCCGGCGATGCCATGACGCGGGTCGCCGGCGGCATATTGCACGCGCTCGCGCCAGGCGTCGGCCGCTAGCGTGTCCTCCATGTTCAGATAGACGGTGTCGGCGCAGGCCGTCCACAGCTTGGTGAGCAGGCGATCGGCGCAGGCGAATGCGCCGCGGCGCTCGGCCGGGTACTCGTACGCGTTGAGCGAGATGCCGCTGATGCGGACCGGGGTGTCGGGGCTGCGGAGGGTGAGGTGCAGGTAGCGAAACTGGCGGTAGGTCGCCACCTCCCAAACCTGCTCACCGGCGCGGGTCAGGTAGCGGTCCGCAAGCGCGAGCCTGGATGGTACGCGGTTGTCGACCAGCAGTTGGTCGTAGGTCAGGTCCAGCTTGGCGCCCGGTTGGGCGTCCAGCCGTATACGTGGAAAGCCGAAGACCTGGCGACCGAAGTCGAGCACCAGGAAGGGCTGGCGGATGCCGTGCCCGGCGACAAGGGCGCCCTGGAACACGCCGGCGGTGTCGTCGCCGCTGAGGACGGCTTCCGGCCGCTCCGCGCAGGCGTGTTCCAGGGGAAGCCGGAGCTCGGCGGCCAGGAGGCGCGCCACGTCGAGCCTGGATCGTCGCCGCTGTTTCGTGGGCGGAGCGTAGGGGAACGCTGGCGATTCCTGGTCGATCACCTCGCCGACCGTCACCAGCCGGGCGGGCAGCACCTCGCGCTCCCGTAGCAGCGGCGTCGATCGCGGCTCCAGCAGGAACCAGTCCAGTTCGCGGGGCGGAATCGCCCAGGCCGGGGCCCAACCCGAGTCGTCGAATTCCACCCGCATCCAGTCGGGCGGGTCGGCGCTGGCGTCGTAGACCTCGGGGCTACCGAAGGTTCCCTCCAGCGGCGGCACATCCCGATTCCAGGCCGTGGCCGGTCGCAGCTTCCAGTGGGAGTCAGATCCCAGCACGTCACACGTGCCGTCCGGCCGCGTGATCTCCAGTTCTGCCCACAGGCCGGCGCGTTCGCCCACGGCGTAAGCGTTACCGCTCTGCGAGTGCCAGCCGTCGCCCTGGTCCGCCGCGCCGTAGTGGTAGGCGCGCACCGCGATTGCGTTTGCTCCGGACCTGAGTCGGGAGGTCACGTCGTATGTGTCGTAGCTCTTGCGCCTGGGATCGCTGCGAGCCGGGCCTCGGCCCACATAGGCCCCGTTGACGTACAAGACGTAGCGATCCGACGCCGTGACGTGCAGGCGGGCCCGGCTGGGCTGCTGGGCGAGCGTGAAGCAGCGGCGGGCGTACAGATAAAAGTGATAGGGCTTGGGCTCACCCTGGCACCAAATCCAGACCCCGGCTCGGTGACTCGACGGGGACACCCTGGCCGTCATTCGCAATCCTCCAGGTAGCTGCGACTGCGGCCGACGGCGCTAAACATAGAGCATGGCGGCGATGTCCGCCCGGAACGCAGCGTGTGACAAGCTGCGAATTGCAGGTTCCCGACGGCTACGGATTGCGCGTGTTCTGGAAGCGGCGGCGTGGGCGCGAGAAGCTGATGGCCGAGATTCGGCGGGCCGGGATCGTGCACTCGGAGCCGGTGCTGCAAGCAATCCAGCGAGTGGAGCGTCGCCACTTCGTCAGGCCCGGCGATGCGAGCGAGGCCTACGACAACGCGCCGCTGCCCATAGGCCGGGGGCAGACCATTTCGCAGCCGCTGGTGGTGGCGCTGATGTCGGAGGCACTGTCGATTGGTCAGGGCGACCGTGTGCTGGAGATTGGAACCGGGTCGGGATACCAGGCCGCCGTGCTGGCGGAGCTGGGCGCCGAGGTCTTTAGCGTCGAAATCATTCCGCAACTGGCGGAGTGGTCGGCAGCAAACCTGGGCAACGCGGGATATCGGAGTGTCCAGCTGCGCACCGCCGACGGATTCTTCGGCTGGGACGAGCACGCGCCCTATGACGCCATCATTGTGACGGCGGCCGCCATCCGGATTCCACGGACGCTGATTCCGCAGCTGCGTATTGGCGGGCGGCTTGTCGTGCCCGTGGGTTCGAACGCCTGGGATCAGACTTTGTGGGTCGTGGAGCGGACGGAGGAGGGCGAGACGTCAACCAACCTCGGCCCGGTGCGCTTCGTGCCGCTGACCGGCGACGGGCAAACCGCGGCGGGTTGAAACTTCAGCCCAACTGCTGGTCAGACTCCCGGCTCGTCGCCGAAGCGGTCGTGCTCCTGGGGCGGACCGTCGAACTCCAGGGCGATCACCGTATCGATGGGGTCCGGGGCGTAGGCCGGCAGGCCGCGCAGCCAGACGCGGTGGCCTTGCTGCTCCACGTCGACCGGAGCGTCTGATCCGAGCAGACGAGCACTCAGAATGCGTCCGCCCACGCCGCCCACCACGATCTCCTCGCCCGGCCAGCGCCAGCAGTGCAGGTAGAGCGTGTTGCCGATCTTGGTGTGCGTGCGACCCGCGCTGCTGATGCGCAGCCGGTCGGCGGTTGGTTCGCTGCCGTAGATCGACTCGCCGTACACGTCCAGCCAGCGGCCCATGGCGCGCAGGCGCTCCACGGACTCGAACGGGATGCGGCCATCGGGGTCGGGTCCCACGTTCAGCAGGTAATTGCCGCCGCCGTTGGCCGCGGTGACAAGGTAGTGGATGAGCTGCCGCGGGGACTTCCACTCGCGGTCGATGGTGGAGTAGCCCCAGGTCGTGTTCATGGTCATGCAGCTTTCCCACAGCCGATCCGGCGAGGGTGTGACGTGCTGCTCCGGCGTGTCGAAGTCCTCCGGCTGCATTGAGCGGTTGTTGATGAGGATGTCGGGATGCAGGCGCCGGACTTCGGCGTTGAGCGGGGTCGAGTTCCAGTCCTCGGGCGTGTAGGGCCAGCCGCCGTCGTACCAGAGCACCGAGAGATTGCCGTACTCGGTGCACAGCTCCAGCACCTGGGCGTGCACGTAGTCCAGGAACTCGGCCCAGCCCTCCGGATCACGGGCCTTGCCGCGGAAATAGGCCGGATAACGCCAGTCCAGCAGCGAGTAGTAGAACCCGTAGCGCATGCCGCGCTTTTCGCAGGCGTTCACAAACTCGGCCAGCAGGTCCCGCTTCGCAGCGGTCTTGGGGGCCGTGAAGTCCGAGACCTGGGAGTCCCAGAGGCTGAAGCCTTCGTGGTGGCGGGAGGTCAGGATCATGTAGCGCATGCCCGAATCCTCGGCCAGCGCCACCCATTCCTCGGGGTTGTAGTGCTGGGGATCGAAGCGGTCGGCCAGGCCGCGGTATTCCTCGGGCGGAATGCTCTCCTGGTACATCGTCCACTCGTGACGGGCCAGGAGGGAGTAGAGCCCCCAATGGATGAACATGCCGAAACGGGCGTCGTGCCACCAGGAAAGCGCGGCTTGGGTTGGCATTGGGGTGTCCTTGGACTGCGGAACTGAGTCCTCGCAGGATGCGACGGTTTGTGCCCATAGGGCAACGACGGCACGGCTCTCCGGCCTGGCTCACGGCCTGCGTTAGCCTTGGAGACCCTTGGTAGCGTGTTCCGCAAGACCCATGTCTGACCGTCCGTCTCGCCTCACCCGACCGCTCAACCCCATGCCGCCCGAGGTCGAACGCGCCCTTGAGGACGCCGACGTGATGGCGGCCTACCGAGCCCGCCCGCCCTACCAGCGCAACGACTACCTGGGCTGGATCGACCGGGCCAAGCGCCCCGAAACCAAGGCCCGCCGGCTACAGCAGATGCTGGACGAACTTGAGCAGGGCGACGTGTACATGAAGATGGCCTGGCGGGCGGGAAGTTAGCGCGCGCTGGCACGGTGGCGCCGAGGACTCCGACAGCTATCGCCGACTGAGCGTCACGGCGGCCGTGAGGCGCAGCACCACCAGGAAACCCACTACGTGGACCGCCGCGGTGACGACCCGGAGTTCAGCTACAGGGAACCGGTCATGCCGGCGTAGTCCCGGAGGAAGAAGAGGGTCGGCGGTGCCGGAAACGAGCCTGGGTCTAGCGCGGCCGGAAAAGTGACGGGACGAGGGAACGAACGAAACGTCTAGTGCGTAGTCTCTTGCAACGGTTCGAAACGTACCGGTCAGAATAATCCGCACGCGCGCCTCGTCGCAGGTTCGGTTTCGCAGACTCTTGCGGGCGATCAGTCCCGCCGTGGCCGTGCTGTCGCTCGTACTGGTTGCGGCGGTGCAGCCCGTGGCGCAGGCCCAGGGACCGACACCGGGCCCGGCGCTGCTGCCAACAGTTGCTGCTGAACCTCCGAATCCGGACCAGCGATTCGTGATGGTGAGCAGCGGCAACTTCCATACCTGCGCGCTGCGCGCCAATGGCCAAGTCTTGTGTTGGGGTGCCGGGCCGCCAGGCGAGACGGCCGCATTCGGCTCGGTTGACTTCGGCCAGGCGTCGCCGCCGAACGGGGAACGATTCGTGGCCATCAGTAGTGGTAGCTTCCACACCTGCGGCCTGCGGGGCGATGGAACCATCGCGTGCTGGGGCGCCGGGCTCGGTGACCAAACCGAGGGCCTGGGTCAGGTGGGTCACGGCCAGACCGCCCCGCCGGTCAGCGATGCCTTCACCACCATCAGCAGCGGCGGTGGGCACACGTGCGGGCTGCGCGAAGACGGCTCGGTGACCTGCTGGGGGAATGACGAGTTCGGCCAGGCCACGCCGCCGGACGGCGAGACATTTAAATCCATCACCAG
>LXNI01002558.1_pt1 | contig 12261 bp, 13 predicted proteins | sample 809091 | NCBI WGS metagenome assembly LXNI01 (sample SAMN04870527, study PRJNA318959) | sponge metagenome | biome: 01000161; feature: marine sponge reef; material: water | host: Sarcotragus foetidus | place: Greece: Milos, Mediterranean Sea | collected 2013-05-29 | depth 5-7 m | reverse complement strand
CTGTTCAAACGGTATATGGGACTGATCGAGGATCTGCGCATGGCGCTGCACCGAGAGGTGAATCTGTTCAGGATTGGAACGATCGACAAGAAGTATCTGCAGGAAGCGATCGACCGGTCACGCGAGGTAGTTTATGATCATACGGCATGATCCGCGAATATTGCTGCTGGATATCGACAAAGCTGCTGCGAAAATTGAGGGCTATATCGACGGCATGGACTTTGCCGCCTATGTCACGTCCGTCAGTGTGCAAGATCAACTCGAACGGAACTTCATCACCATTGGTGAGGCGCTCAACCAACTCAGCTTGGTATCGCCGGAATTATCCCGGTGAATTCCGGACGTAAGGGACATTGTAGGCTTTCGCCACAAATTGGTTCATGGCTATGGCCATATCGATGCCGAGATTGTTTGGTCCGCTGCCGTGGACAACCTCCCAGTATTGCGAATGACTGTCCAATCTCTGCTGGTCGAACTGGACAGGGCCGCGAATGACCGAAATTCCGGTGGGGAAACGGGCCGCACGGAGTCCGGCCGGGGTTGAATCCATCGGTCGCCCCGAAAGGGGCCGGTTGGGCCTCGCTCAGCCGAGAAACACGCCCTCCTCCGCCACCAGCCGGCCAGCCTTGAACACGAGCCCGCGCGGCGGGTGCTGGGCGACCGCCTCGGCCAGCGTTTCCGCGCGGACCGTGAACAGGTCGGCCGGGGCGCCGACGGCGATGCCGCGATCGTCCTGCCCCAGCACCCGGCGCGGGGCGGCGGTTGCGCAGTCGAAGGCAAGGGCGAGGTCATTGTCGGCGCGGAAACCCGAGCGCCACGAAAGCAACATGGCGCGAAGCAGCAGGTCGCCATTGCCATAGGGCGACCAGGGGTCACGCACATCGTCATTGCCGACAAACACCTCAACCCCGCGCTCGCGCAGCGCCTTCACCGGCGGCAGCGGGGAGGCCCCGCCTCCATGCGTGGCGAGCGACAAGCCCGCTTCCGCCATGGCGGCGGCGAGGCGCTCGAAGACATCCTCCGGGCAGGCCCCGAGGCAGAAGCCGTGGCTGACGGTGACGCGGCCTTCCAGCCCGGCCGCGCGCGTCCGCTCCGCAAGGGCCGCAATTTCACTCAACCCCGCCGCGCCGGGGTCATGGATATGGATGTCGATGCCGGCCTCATGCTTCCCGGCCAGGGCGAACAGCAGGTCCAGCTGGCCGTCGAGACCGCCATCCTGGCCGATCGGGTCGATGCCGCCCACAAGGTCCGCGCCCATCGCCATGGCCTCATCCATAAGCTCGTATGTGCCGGGCGCGGCCAGCACGCCATATTGCGGGAAAGCGACGATCTGGACATCGGCCGCATGTGCGAGAGCGGCCTTGACCTCCAGCAGCGCCGCGACATGGCTCGCGCCGATATCCGGGCCGATATCCGCATGGCTGCGGAAGGCGGTAGCGCCGAGCGCGACGGCCTGGCGGACCAGGTTCGACGCCCGCTCTGCCGGCGGCGGCAGGCCCGCGCGCAGGCCGCGCTCGGTCGCAATGCGGCTCGCCCGGTCCGGCCCCGCCGGATGAGGCATCCAGGGCAGGCCGGTCAATGTCTTGTCGAGATGGATATGGCCGTCAATCATGCCCGGCAGGGCGAGCAGCCCGCCGCCGTCGAAGCACGCCGCGCCCGCCGCGTCGAGGCGAGGGCCGATCTCGCGGATGGCGCCGCCGGCCATGCGGATATCCGCTTCGCGCCCATCCGCGAGGCGCACATTTGCAAGCAGGCTCGTGCCGTTTTTCATGGCGGCGCTCCAACTGTGGGATACCCTCTCAATACAGGCAGTTTATGCAGAAGGGGCCGGGAATGAGCGCCGTATCCGATATTTCGGACCATTACACGCATGGCGACCTGCTCGCAGGGCTGGAGGCGAGCCTGCGGGAGGACGGGGCCGATCCGGCGCGGCCGACGCTGGAAGCGCTCGCGCCCTATGACCAGTTCCACGGGCGCGGGCTGGAGGCGACCCGGGACATGGCGGATCTTCTGCCCGTCCTGACGACAGACCGCCTCCTGGATATCGGCAGCGGCCTCGGCGGCCCGGCGCGCTACATGGCCCGGCGCTTTGGCTGCCGGGTCCACGGCATCGACCTCACGGCCGAATACTGCGAGATCGCGCGGCTGCTGACGGCGCGGCTCGGGCTCGAGGACCGCGTGTCCTTCGAGGAGGGCGACGCGCTTGCCATGCCGTTCGGGGAGGAAACATTCGACGGCGCCTATTCGATGAATGTCTCCATGAACATCGCCGACAAGCGCGCCTTCTACAGGGAGGTCCACCGCGTGCTGAGGCCCGGCGCCTGGTTCGGCCTGTCGGAAGTGGCGCAGGGGCCCGGCGGCGAACCCGATTATCCCCTGCCCTGGGCGCGGACGGCCGCGTCGAGTTTCCTCGCCACGCCGGAAGAGACGCGCACGGATCTCGAAGCCGCAGGCTTTGCGGTCGAGAGCCTGCGAGACACGAGCGAGGCCGCACGCGACTTCGCCGCCCGCTCGCGCGCCATCGTCCGCGCCGGCGGAAAGCCGCCGCACCGCGCCGTCATGCTGGCGCTTGGCGAACGCGCGGCCGAAGCGATGGCGAATACCGGCCGCGCGGCCAGGGACCGCCGCACCCTGCCGATAGAACTGCGCTGCCGGAAGCGGCCGGCCTGAATGGCGGCGGAGGCAGCCCCCGGGGCGGGGCGGCGTCAGCAGGTATAGTTCAGCCCCAGCCGGCCGCCATCGACATAGATCGTCTCGCCGGTGATATAGCTGGCCTTGTCCGAAGCCAGGAAGGCGACGACCTCGCCGATCTCGCGCGGCGAGCCGAGGCGCTTGAGCGGCGTGCGCGACATGGCGGTCTGCATCGCTTCCGGGTTGGCGTTCACGCCCGCCATCATCTCCGTGTCGATGGAGCCCGGCCCGACGGCATTGACCCTGATGCCATGCGGCGCGAGCGCAAGCGCCGCCGCCCTGGTGATCTGCATCACGCCGCCCTTCGAGGCGCAATAGGCCGGAATCGCCGGGATCGCGACCTGCGCATTGATCGACGACATGTTGACGATGGCGCCCCTGATGCCCTTGTCCACCATCATGCGGGCCGCGCGCTGCGTGGCGGCGAAGACGCCGACCAGATTGACGCCGATCACGCGCTGGAAATCGCTAAGGTCATAGGCGAGGAAATCCCCGGGAAGCGCAATGCCGGCATTGTTCACCAGCACCGCCACCGGCCCGTAATCGGTCTCGATCCGGTCGAACAGCGCGGCGATGGCGGCCGGGTCGCCCATGTCGCAGATGAGGCCCGCCGCCCCGTTCCCGAGCCGCTCAGCGGCGTCCCGAACGCCATCCTCCTTGATGTCGGCGAGGATCGGGCGATGGCCATTCCCGGCGAGCGCTTCGGCCGAGGCGTAGCCGATCCCCTGCGCGCCGCCGGTCACCAGGGCGATAGGTCTCTCGGACATGGGGTCCCTCCCAAATGCGATGCTATGGCGAACCGGCCGGCAGCCGCGCCAGGAGCTCCGTCAGCAGCGCGAAGAAGCCGTCGGCGTCGATATGCTCCAGTACGCGGGCATTGGCGGGCTTGCCGCTGCGCCCGCGCATATCGCAGACCGTGCGGCCGAAGCATGGGCCGTCGGCGATGTCGATATCGACGCACATCTCTCGGCCTCGGAAGAGCTCCGGCTGCAGCAGCCAGGCGATCACGCAGGGATCGTGCAGCGGCGCGCCGTGATGATAGGCGGCCATGTTCTTCGCGCCGTAAAGGTCGAGCATGCCGCAGACCGCCGCCGCCGGCGCCGTGCCGAGCGCGCGAATCGCCTCCAGCCTCGGCGGCGTCGCAATCGCCTGGTGGGTTACGTCGAGCCCGATCATGGTGAGCGGTGCGCCCGCCTCGAACACGACATGGGCGGCATGCGAATCGGCGAAGATGTTGAACTCGGCCGACGCCGTGACATTGCCGGTCCCGACGGCCCCGCCCATCGCCACGATCTCGCTTATGCCGGCGAGCACCGCCGGGTTCTTGACGATGGCGAGCGCGACATTGGTGAGCGGGCCGAGCGTGGCGAGCGTGACCGGCTCCGGGGCCGCAAGCAGCGTCTCCACCAGGAAATCGACCGCATGGGCTTTCTCGGCCGGGCGGGCCGGTTCCGGCAACTCGGCGCCGTCCATGCCCGTGGCCCCGTGGATGCGCTCGGCGGTGACCGGCTCGCGCACCATAGGGCGCGGACAGCCGGCATAGACCGGCACCTCCGGCCGGCCTGCCAGATCGCGGATCCGGCGCGCATTGCTCTCGGTCAGCGCCAGGGGGACATTGCCGGCAACGGCCGTGATGCCGAGCAGATCGAATGCCTCGGGCGCGGCGAAGGCCATCAGCAGGGCGACGGCGTCGTCCTGGCCGGGGTCGCAATCGACGATCAGCGGGCGCGGGTTCACAGCGTCCGCCCGATCCTGTGCCCGTCCACGACGGCCATCTCGATATCCCGCGGCTGGAAGCAATCGCCGACCATGTGCAGCGAGCCGCCATGCGCTGAAAGCGCCCCGTAAAGGCCCGTATCCGCCTTGCCGCCCGACCCGAACACGATGCTGTCAAACCCCTCGATCGTCCGCGGCTCCCAGCTTACGACATTATAGGCTTCAACGGCCGCCTCCCCGATTTCCCAGAGCGCGGTGTGGGTGGTCAGGGCGACGCCGGCCTTCATCAGCTTTTCCAGCAGATGATGGCGGGCCGGCGAGGGCATGAAGGGCGCGATCGTCTCCAGCCCGGTCAGCAGCTCGACCCGGTGCCCCCGGGCCGCCAGATAGTCGGCCGTCGTGGCGGCCTCGGCCCGGCCGAGCGTATCGACCACGAGCACGGCTTCGCCGGGCGCGGCGGCGCCCGACAGCACATCGCGGGCGGAGAAGACATGCGCCCGCTCCGCGCCCTCGACTTCCGGCAGCCAGGCGGTGGAGCCGGTCGCAATCACGATCTCGTCGGGTTTGGCGGCCAACACGCTGTCCGCCGTAGCCTCGGTGCGCAGGCGAATTTCGACGCCGTGTTTCGGCAATTGGCGCTCGAACCAGAGGATGATTTCCTCGAAATTGCCCCGGTCCGGCGTCTTCATGACCAGGCCGATCTGGCCGCCGAGCCGCCGGCCGCGATCCATGAGCACCACCTCATGGCCCCGCTCGCCCGCCACGCGCGCGGCCTCCATGCCTGCCGGCCCCGCGCCGACGATGACGACCCGTTTCCGCGCCGCGGCCGGCGGCAGGTCGGCCCAGTCCCGCTCCCGCCCCGTGACCGGGTTGTAGATGCAGCCGACGCCGAGCCCGAGATCGACATGGCCGACGCAGGACTGGGTGCAGGCGATGCAGGGGCGAATGTCCTCCACCCGCCCCCGCCGGGCCTTGTTCGGGAAATGGGGATCGGCGATCAGGGTCTTCGCCATGCCGATCATGTCGGCCTTGCCCTCGGCGAGAACGCGCTCAGCGGCAGCCGGCGAATCCATCCGGCCCGCGCCGACCACCGGCCGCGTGACGACGGCCTTCACGGCTTCCGGCAGATAGGTGAAGGCGCCCGGCGCGTAGTAGTGGCTCGGCCAGTGCATGCGGCCCTGGCGCGGGCTCGGCACGATCCCGTGCCAGATGTTGAAATAGTCGGCCAGATCCTGCCGGTCCAGCAGCCGCGCCAGCTCGACAAGGTCCGCCAGCCGCAGGCTGTAATCCATGACATCGTCATAGAGGCGGACGCCGAGCAGCCGCTCCACGCCGAGCTCCGAGCGCACCGCGCTCAGCGTTTCGCAGAGGAAGGTCATGCGCTCCGCCATCGTGGCGCCGCCATATTTGTCCGTTCTTCGGTTTCCGTGCGGATGCAGGAAATTGGCGAACAGATAGTCCATGCCGACCGCCAGCTCGACGCCGTCCAGCCCGCCCCGGCGCACACGGCGCGCGGCCAGCGCGAAACTCTCCACCAGCGCCTCCGCCTCGGCGGTGGAAAGCTCATGCGGCATGTAAACCGGCACGGAGAAGTCCGGCGCCGGCGCCGGCGAAGGCGCCATGACGGGCCGGCCCAGAAAGGCCGAGACATCGGACACGCGGCGCCCGCGATGCCCCAATTGCGCCAGGACCGGCACGTCGAATTCATGCACAGCGTCGGCGATCCGCCGATAGACCGGCACGATCCCGTCATGGAAATTGGTGAAGGCGAGCGTCGTCTCGCCGTCATAGACCGGCACGGTATGCCCGGTGACGATGATGCCGGCGCCGCCTTTCGCCCGCTCACGCAGATAATGGACATAGGTCTCCGACGGCATGCCGTCCGCCGACTGGTGGTGGGCGGCATGGCCGGTATTCATGATCCGGTTGCGGAGCGTATAGCCGCCAAGCGCCAGCGGGCTGAACAGGTTGGGAAAGGTCTCGGTCATGGCGCCGTCCCCAGCATGGTCGCTCGCTTGCCGCCGCCCGATCGGACGGCCGAGCCGCTATGCTCCAGCTTACGCCCCGCTGCGGGCGGCGAACAGGCGACCGCAATCCTCCGGAGACGACCCGGCCATGAACGAGCCCTCCTTCATAGCGCTGCCCAGCTACCGGGGCTATCCCGAGGACGAGATGATGCGGCGGGCGGGCGCCTTCCATGCCGAGATGCAGCGCCGGCGTACCGTCCGGGACTTCTCCGACCGTCCCGTGCCGCGCGCCGTCATCGACGAGTGTCTGGGCGCCGCGGCGACTGCGCCGAGCGGCGCGAACCTTCAGCCCTGGCATTTCACCGTGGTCGGCGACCCGGAGACCAGGCGGCGCATACGGGCCGCCGCCGAGGAAGAGGAGCGCGAGTTCTACCGCCACCGGGCGCCCAAGGAATGGCTGGATGCGCTCGCCCCGCTCGGACGGACGAGCGCAAGCCGTTCCTGGAGCGCGCGCCCTGGCTGATCGCGATCTTCGCCCAGAGATATGGGCGGCTCGCCGACGGCCGCCGGGTCAAGCACTACTACCCGATGGAGTCAGTCGGGATCGCGACGGGCATGCTGATTACCGCCCTGCATACGGCCGGCCTCACGACGCTCACCCACACGCCGAGCCCGATGAAGTTCCTGAACGAGATACTGGGCCGCCCGAAGACCTCCGAGCGCCCCTTCCTGCTGCTGGTCGCCGGCTACCCGGAGGAGGACGCCAGGGTGCCGGACATCGCCCGCAAGCCGCTTGGCGAGGTCGTGACCTATGTCTGAGTCGCGAGCGTTCGGCACGTTCGCGGAAATCGTGACGCCATCCCGGAACTCACCGGCGCGCGGGCCACGCAGCAGGGCTCCCGGCGGACCGGACTGCGCCTTGCCCGGTCGCCGGCGCTGTCCTATCTCGTCCCGGCATGGAGTCGTTGCCTGATAATTCGGCCGTTCGGGACGAGGCCCCGACCCTGTCGCGCATCCGGCAGGCGGCCAGGGAGACGCTGGAAGCGTGGCCCGAAGCCCGGGCGGCGGTGCTTTCGGGTCGCGCGCCCGGGGCGACCACCGGCCGGACAGCGACTGGGACGTTGCCTTCATAACGGCGGTGGAGGGGGACGACATCGTGGCGGTTCCGGAGGGCCTGCCGTTCGGCAGTCTTCCCAACACCGTGCGGTGCCTGGCGATTCCCGAGGTGCTGACCCGGCGCAAGGCCTTCGCCATCGGCCATGTCGCGCGCGGCATCGTGCGCGACGGCCGGGTGCTCGCCGGCGCGTGGCGCCGGCCCGAACGAAGGGAACCCCGGATACAAGCGGATGAATACGGACAGCTTGTCCTGAACGCTTTGACTTTTGCAGCCTACGCCGCAAAAATCTTTCCGATATCGGCCGGAGCGGCGAGTGGGAGGATGACGCCTCGGCGTGCAATCATTTCGCCGCCAACAGCGCCAATGCCGCCGAGCATCTGGCCAAGGCCATGCTCGGGCGCCATGGCGTCGATTATGCGAGGACGCATGACATCGCGCGACTCGCCGCACAGGCCGGGCAGGCGAGGCTCCCGGAGCTGGCCCGGTCCATAGGCTCAATGAACGGGCATAGCGGGGAACAGCATACCGCCCGTTACAAGGGCGTCAGCGCCGAGGGCTGCGCCCACGCCGTCGCGCGCTGATCGCCCTGGCCGGTTGTCTGGGCGAGGATCTCGACGGAGTTCGCGGCGCTGCCGGGCTTTCCGGTCGCGCAGGCCGGTGGCGGCGCACTGCGCTTTCGAAGGCGCGGGAATGCCGGGAGGCCGTGGAAGCTGTCCTGGCCCGGGAGCCCGCATCTGGAGCCCCGGAGAACGAACGCGCCCGGATTATCATCCTCACCGAAGCCCGCCGGCCTCTCGCCGATGCCTTCGGAGCCCTCGAAGCGAGGCTAGGGAACCCGGACGCCCCTGTCTGAGCGCGGCGAGGCGGACGCTGTTACCGCTTCGCCCCCCGCGCGAACGGCAGCACCAGGCCGTCCTGCACTTCGCAGAAGACGATCTCCACGGGGAGATCGAGGCGGAGCGCGGTGGTGTCCGCGCCCAGCATCTGGCATTGGAGGCGTACGCCTTCCTCCAGTTCGACCGTCGCCATCACATAGGGGATTTCGTCGCGGAAGCCCGGCACGAAGGGGTGATGGACCTCCGTCCAGCTATAGAGCCGGCCTTGCCTCGACGACTCGATCCAACCGACCGCCAGCGAATGGCAGGAGGCGCACATCGGGCGCGGATAATGCCGGACCGCGCCGCAGTCGCCGCATTGCTGGAGCAGCAGGCGGCGCTCCTTCAGCCCGTCCCAATAGGGCTGCGAATCGATGGTCGGCTCCGGCGCCGGGCGGGCCGCTGCCGTTGCGCCCGTCGGCGGGCGACCGCTCACGCCGCCGCTCCCATGATCGCGAGCGAGCCGTCGCCGAGATCGCCATAGCCGGTGACGAGGCCGATTTCGGCGTCTGCCACCTGCGCCCGCCCGGCCTCGCCGCGCATCTGCTTCACCAGCTCGCAGACATGGTTCATGCCGACGATATGCGCCTGGCTGAGCAAGCCGCCATGCGTGTTGATCGGCAGCGCGCCGCCGAGCCCGATGCGCCCGCCCTCGACGAAGGCCCCGCCCTCGCCCTTGGCGCAGAAGCCGAGGTCCTCGAACTGGCAGATCACCGTCCAGGTGAAGCAGTCATAGACCTCTGCGACATCGACATCCTCCGGCCCCACGCCCGCCATGCCGAAGGCGCGCGGCGCGGCCTTGGCGAGTCCGAGGCGCGTGATCTCCGGGCGCTGGGTGATGACGCTCGGCGAATCCGGGTGGCCCTCGGCGACGCCCAGCACCGGCACGGGCCGGCGCGTGTCCGCCGCGCGCTCCGCCCCGGAGATCACCACCGCCGCGCCGCCATCGCTCTCCAGGCAGCAGTCGAACAGCCGGTAGGGGTCGCAGATCATGCGCGAGGCATGGTGGTCCTCGACCGACATCGGCTTTTGCATGATTGCATTGTCGTTCAGCATGGCATGGCGGCGCATGGTGACGGCGACTTCCGCAAACTGGTCTGCCGTCGTGCCGAAAAGCTCCATGTGCCGGCGCGCCATCGGAGCATATAGCTGCGCCGGGGCGATGGTTCCGGACGGCGTCTCGAACTCCGAGACCACATGGAATTGCGCCATGGCGGCGACCCTGGACGCGACGCGTGAATCCGAATAGCCGCGCCGCCCGATCGGCAGCAGCACATTTCGGCAAAGCCCCGTCGCCACGGCAATCGCGGCGGCCTGGATGGCCGCAACGCAACTGGCCCCGCCCATCGGCGTGGTGGCCGAGAAGGTCACGTCCTCCAGGCCGAAATTGGTTATGAAGTCCTCAGCGACAGCCGCGCCCGAGGCATAGGGGAGGATGCCGTCGATATCCTTCGGCTCAAGCCCCGCATCCGCCACAGCCTTCAGCGACGCCTCCAATTGCAGCGCGAGCGCGCTCTTGTCCGACCCGCGTTCGTATCGCGTCTCGCCGATGCCGACGACCGCCGCCTTGCCGTTCAACGATGCCGCCATAGCTTTCCCCGCCCGGTTTTCCTCGTCCGCAGCGATGCTATCCCCGCCGCGCCACCGGCGCCATAGCGGGCGCGGCTCGCCCCGGAAGGGAGATGCCCGTATTCTGCGCCCGACCGGCCGCCCGCAGGAGACCCGATCCCATGTCCGACCCCTTCGCGCCCATCCACGAGCTCGCCCCCGAGATCGCCGCCGGGCGGCTCTCGCCGGTCGAGGTGACCGAGACCTGCCTCGACAGGATCGCCGGCCTCGACCCGAAGCTGCACGCCTTCGCCGCCGTCTATGCCGATGAGGCGCGCGAGGCGGCCGAGGCCGCGCACCGGGCGATCCGCGCCGGGCACCGCATCGGCCCGTTGCACGGCATCCCCATCGGCGTGAAGGACCTCTGCGACATGGAGGGCCGGGTCACGACCGGCGGCGCGGCCATCTGGAAGGAGCGCATCTCACCGGTGACCGCCACGCTCGTCGAGCTGCTGCGCGCCGCCGGCATGATCGTGATCGGCAAGACGCACACGGTCGAGTTCGCCTATGGCGGCTGGGGCACGAACAACTCGCTCGGCACGCCCTGGAACCCCTGGGACCGCGAGACCCACCGCATACCGGGCGGGTCTTCGAGCGGCACGGGCGCCGGCGTCGGCGCCGGGCTCATCCCCTGCGGCATCGGCACCGACACAGGCGGCTCGGTGCGCCTGCCGGCGGCCTTCTGCGGCACGGCCGGCCTCAAGACCTCGGTCGGGCGGATCAGCACCCACGGCGTGCTGCCGCTCTCGCACACGCTCGACACGCCGGGCCCGCTCGCCCGCGCCGTCGAGGACTGCGCCTGGCTGCTGGAGGCGATGCAGGGGCCCGACCCGCGCGACCCGAAAACCCGCCGGCTGGCGCCCGTTGACGCGACCTCGGGGCTGCGCCGGGGCGTAGCGGGCCTGCGCCTCGCCCGCATGCCGGACGCCGAGCGGCCCGCCTTCGATGCGGAAGTCCTTGCCGCTTATGACGCCTCGCTCGCGATGTTCGAGGAACTCGGCGCGCATGTCGTGGACATCGACATGCCGCGCGCGATGGCGGATTTCGCCGAGCTCGTTGCCAACATTATCGGCGCGGAGAGCTACACCCACCTCAAGGACGTCATGGACAATGAGGAGCAGCAGCTCGATCCCGATGTGAGGCCGCGGGTGGCGGCAGGCGGGCAGCTCTCGGCGCGCGACTATGTCGCCACCCTTCTGGACCGCGAGGCCATCATGGCGGCCTTCGACGACGCCATGGACGGGATCGACGCGCTGCTCACGCCGACCGCATGTTTCGCCGCGATCCCGGTGGCCGAGGTGGACCAGAAGACGACGCCCGCCACCGTGACGCGGATGGGCAATTATCTGGGCCTGACCGGGCTGGCGCTGCGCAATGGCTTCACGCGCGCCGGCATGCCGACCTCGCTGCTCATCAACGCCCGCGACGGCGATGAGGCGCTCGCGCTCCGTATCGGCTGGGCCTATGAACAGGCGACGGACTGGCATCGCCGCATACCGGAGGGATATTGAGGACATGGACAGGCTGGAAGGCATGGCCGCGGAGATCGGCGCGGCGCTGAAGGAACGCCGGCAGACCATCGCCGTGTTCGAGAGCTCCTCCGGCGGGCTGGTGTCGGCGGCGCTGCTCGCCGTGCCGGGGGCGAGCCGCTACTATCAGGGCGGCGGCGTGATCTACACACAGGCCGCGCGGAGCGAGCTGGCGCGGATCGGCGAGGCTGACATGCGCGGCATCCGCTCCTCCTCCGAGCCCTATGCGCAATTGCTGTCACGCCGCGCCCGCACCATCTTCGGCACGGACTGGGGCCTTGCGGAGACGGGCGCGGCCGGCCCGGACGGCAACCGCTATGGCGACGCGCCGGGGCATAGCTGCCTCGCGGTCTCCGGCGCCATCGACTTCGCCGAAACGCTGGAGACCGGAGACGCCGACCGCGAGGCCAATATGTGGCGCTTCGCCGAGGCGGCACTCGACCTGATGCGCCGGTCGCTCGCCTTCTGATGACTCAGCCCGCGTGGCGGGCGTTTTCGGCTACCGCTTGGACGACCTCGGGCGCGGCGCCGTCCGGCACATCATGGCCCATGCCGTCGATCACGACCATGCGCGCATCGGGGATCGAATTCTTGACGTCTTCGCCCTGCCCGACCGGCACCAGCGGGTCCTCTGCGCCGTGGATGACGACCGTGGGCGCGGTGATGCTGCCGAGCGCGGCGCAGCGGCTGTCGCCCGACGCGATGCTCGCCAGCAGGTGCCGCCCGTGGCCGGGAGGATAATAGGCCCGGTCGTAAAG
>LXNI01002557.1_pt1 | contig 12266 bp, 12 predicted proteins | sample 809091 | NCBI WGS metagenome assembly LXNI01 (sample SAMN04870527, study PRJNA318959) | sponge metagenome | biome: 01000161; feature: marine sponge reef; material: water | host: Sarcotragus foetidus | place: Greece: Milos, Mediterranean Sea | collected 2013-05-29 | depth 5-7 m | reverse complement strand
TCTGAACCCGCTGCGTCTGTAGCGTCACAATCATCCTCCGATGATCCCAGACGCCGACCTACAGGCTCATGTCTCGTTGGATTTACGCCCCCCGTTCAGGCTCATGTCTCATTGGACAAGGCTACAAGTCTGCTACCAAGCCATTTGTGATAAAATAAATCCTTGGCACTATACTGCAAGAATTCAATTTTCGCGCGACATTTTCAAGTTGCCCGACGCATGCACAATCCACAAGTGTCGACCACGACGAGAAAACTTCCGATCTATCATCCACTCACCGCAGAGTGCGATTCTCGACCTGCTCCTTACCACCCTTTGCGTACGAAGCTTCTTCCTCGCCGAAATGCATCCTCCCAAAATGCGTTCATTCGGATTTTTTGACTTGTTCTCAATCTGTAGAGCCTCGCCTACCCTCGATGCGTACAACGAATCCCAGCAAGGAACAGCTTCATGACGGTAACAAATTGGCAGGGTTTGATAGATACTCTGGTGGCCCTCGGAGCTGTCGCTACCATTTATTTCGGATACTTGATCGCAAGACTTAGTGTGAATCCGGACAGCCAGCAGGGATCCCGTGTAACGCGCCTACTTAAGTTTATCCTGCCCGGCACAGTCCCAAGCATCCCCTTTATTGCCGTTGGCGGACTAATTCTCTATATGGCGCAATCATCCGGCAGGGACGCAAGTGATGCACTTCCTCTTCTTGACACTCTTGCCACTCTTTCTCCACGTAGCTCGCCGGTCAATCCCTCAGAGCGCCGAAAGAAAGGGCTTCAGTCGGACGAAGGAATCATCTTGAGTCAAACCGGTTCACTTTCTGACGGTTCTGAGACGCTAGCGGACGAGACTGTAAACAACTTAGAAAGAGCATTGGCAGAAGCCAGAGAAAACACGAGATTGTCCGAGCTAGCAGAATTGGTGCGCAACGCCGGTGCACAGGACGAGTTACAAGCGCTCTCGGACACTACTTTAGACTGGCGTGCATATGTAAATAGCCAAAACGACACAAACGCATTTCTAAGGCACATGTTTTCTCTTGAGACACTCGGCCTCGCTAATTTCGCAACCGGAGGCCTCCAAAATGCCGAACCCACCCGCGACGGCAGCTTGCTCGCGAATTACTTGCTGGATTCGCTCACAGTGCCTCATATTCCAGATGAATCCTGTCCAAGCGAATCTAGCTCCACATTGCAGGTTGTAGAAATGGCCAATGGCTCGTACCGGTACGTTGGTCGGTTGCCCGCGAATACGTCCGCTTGGTTCAAATTAGCGGTTGGACAGGGCACTTACGATATTCAGACTACGGTGTCCGAGTCACCGTCAGAAGACATCGATACTGTGATCCGCCTCTACAACCAAGACTGCCGCCTTGTTGGGTTCGACGACGATGAGGGTGTTGGGACCTATTCGACGCTTCGCGAAGAACTGACCGGTGAGAACAGTTTTCTTCTCGTTCATAGCTATGCTGCAGACGTGTCAGGTTCGTATGTGCTGCTGGTCAATCTGATTGAAGACGAAGCCCCCACCGAAAACAATTCGAGCCCCCTGTTTGATCGTGCTGCCGTAGAACAGCTGCAACCGAACGGCGAGTTAGTAGATGGGCGCCTAGATGGCACACTTGACATCTGGTTTGCATTCGAAATTGAGAATTCGAATAGTCTGCCGTATCGCATCGAAACGAGCCCACCCCAACAAGAAGACCTCGGCGTCGACACTGTTATCCAACTGTATGCTGATGATCAGCAAACATTTCTCGGCATGGACGACGACAGTGGTGGAAACGGATACTCTTCGCTCTTGGAATACCTTGACACTGGTACTACATACTACGTGCGCGTTGCCAGTTATTGGGGCGATCCAGGAGGCTTTAGAATCTCTGTGACCCAAGACTAACCTTCATTGGCGAGCGACTCGATAAGCCTAGTCTAGTCTAGCACTCGTCCTGTAGCTAACCGTACACCTCGTTCTTGTGAACGCTAAAATTGATCCCACTACCTACAGCGTCTTAACTGCTTTTCCTGGAGTGGGAAGCGGCGACCAATCTTGGAATATAACCGGTCGCAGTTGCTAATCGGTGCGGGTCTGCCACCTTTAACGCTGCTAGGCGACCTCCACCGCCGATCCTGCCCCAGATGCCCTCCTACAAGCGTTCCCACTTTTTGTCCGCCCATTTTACTCCGCCGTCCATTTGCCTTTTCCGATTCCGTGCGTGGCAGAAGAACAGCTCCGGTGGAACGTGCGGTACAAGGTCTCCCTCGCTCCGCTCATGAGCAAACGCATTGTTTCCGACGCGTGGACCCGCGAATGTATACAATCCGGCAACCCCGACTCGGTTCTCCAGAAGTGTCGCCGCTAATAGAACGGCCAGCGCGCCACCGAGGCTGTGCCCCGTAATCCAAATCTCCTTCGACTTCGCGATCTCGCCGATCACCTTTCCGATCAAGAGCGCAGATGCCAAGAAAGCGTCCTGAAACCCTTCATGCACCTTTGTATTTTTCCAAGGACCCGGGTCCCTAACCGCCTGCATATTGGTCAGCCAGTCCGGCCATGCTATCTCCGATCCCCGAAATGCCGCCAGAATACGATTGTTTCCAACGGCGATGTAACCTTGTGTATCTATGTCCAACCCGACTTATCTCGAATGACCGCACGTCTCGGTGAAACCCCACTCTTTCGCCTGCTGCACTATGTTTTCTTTTTCTCCGGAATCTCGCAAACAACGTGAGCATCGCACCATCAGGTAGCGTTACCGAGCTCAATCGGCAACGCGCGCGCACCGCAACGCGCGAGACGGGCCCTTGAAAGGCTGGTGGAGACCACGCCGGTGGGCGTGGCGGTGTTCCAGGGCCGCCCCGGTGGTCCTGGCGTGGTCCGGACGATGCTCGCGGGCGTCTCCTCGATGCTTGCCTTTCGTCACGGTTGCCTCTGCAGAGCCTTATCCGCCGAAATCCGGCCGCCACCAAGGGGGCTGACGCCCCCTTGGTACCCCCCAAGAGGTAAAGATGTAAGGATTCAAGGGGTGAGCGTCCGGGCCACGCGGAAGCCGTAGTAGCCGAGCCGGTACCCGGGGGCGAACCAGTCGCGGTACGCGGAGCGCAGGTCCCCCGGGTCGAAGAACCAGGAACCGCCACGCAACACGCGCTCGCTACAGTCTCCGCTCCGCCAAGCGCTACCGTCCGACGGCGCGCCCGCATAACCCGCATTCCAGCAGTCCTCCACCCACTCAAATACGTTGCCGTGCATGTCGTGAACGCCGAACGCGTTGGCCGCAAACGAGCCCACCGGCGCTGTGGACGACCACTGATCGCCACAGTCCAAGCAGTTCGCCCGGTTCGATCCAATGCCGTTGCCCCAACTGTACGCGGTGGATGAGCCCGCACGCGCCACGTACTCCCACTCCGCCTCGCTCAGCAAACGGTACGTCTGACCCGTCTGACGCGACAACCACGACACGTACTCCTGAGCGTCGTCCCACGACACGTAGATCACCGGGCGACTGCCGCGGCCCCAGCCTTCATCGTCAGGACGGTATCCGCCACAGCCGCCTACCGCCACGCACCGGTCCCAATTCTCGAACGTCACCTCGTACTTCGATACCGCGAACGCCTGCGATATCGTCACTTCGTGAACAGGCATTTCGAGAGAACTACAGTCTTGACCCGACACGCAGCCCATGTAGAACCGCCCGGCAGGGATCACCACCATCTCCGGACCCTGACCGCCCGAACTCAATGCGTCGGAAAAGGCCTGGCCGGGTCGAAACACGGACGCGGGTGCCGGTTCCGGCTCCGCAGAGACTCCTGCAACCGCAGTGTCGCGCCGCCACGCGATCAGCCCCTGCAGCAGCAGGTCCGCGCAGTCGGTGGCGTCGCGGCCGTCGTAGCGACCGCCCTCCCAAAACACGATGTTGCTGTTGCCCGCGCCGATGTTCTCGAAGCGCGTGTCGTCGCATTGCCCATCGTTGGCGTTCGGCCCGCTGTCGTCGCCGAAGTCACCCGTTGCGAGCACTTCATCGACGCGCGGATCCACACCGTCGCGCCAGTTGATCAGCCCCTGCAACAACAGGTCCCGGCAGTCGCTTGCGTCGCGGCCGTCGTAGCGGCCGCCCTCCCAAAACACGATGTTGCTGTTGCCCGCGCCGATGTTCTCAAAGCGCGTATCGTCGCATTGCCCGTCGTTGGCGTTCGGCCCGCTGTCGTCGCCGAGCGGGTTCTGCGCGAGTGCCGCGCCGGAACAGAGCAATACCGCCAGCGCGATGGCTTGCGTTCTCATGGATGATTCCTCCCTTCTGCCATCGGCAAAATACTACGCCAGGCATCGCCACGCCCACTGCAGGGATTCGGGGATTCGACGGTAACAATCGCGAATCTCGCTCCGCTGTCGTGTTGCCAACACGACGATATTGTTACTGTATTCGACTTGCGAGGATTGGCTGTCTCACCTCCGGACGGGCAACTGCCGCAGCGACTTCCGCATAGCGGCCAGTCTAGCGTATTCGCCGATATCGCGCGGGCTGCTCGGGCGCGAGCGTGCACCACCGATTCGGACGCAGTATCGGTTCCGGTGCATTGCGGCGGCGCGGACAGTGCCGTTGACAGGGAGTTGCCCTGGCGCAGGGTGCTCAAGAGCACTGTGGGGCGGTATTGTGAGGCCGAAGGGCTTCGACAGGAGCGGTTTTCGGCCGATACCGGCGATTCCGACGAATGGCGGGGCATCCCGGCGTCGACCTTCGGATTCCGTAGTCCGGCCCCGGGTCCTCACATGTCCATGTCGAGATCCATGTCCATCTCGACCGGCTCGTTCGCCCGGTCGTGGTCGGAAACGGTTGCGGGCGACTTCGGGCCGGGGTCCGGGCTGGCCTTGTCCGGACCGGTATCGCGGACCTTCCCAGGCTCGGCATGCTTCACGGTTTCCAGCTCCGCACCCCATTCGGCGACCTGGCGGTCCGGCTTGCGCTCGAGCTGCGCGCCGCCGCCCGGCGAGGGCTCGATCTCCTCGCGAGCGTACCGCGCGGCGGCCTGCGCCACCTTCGCCGGGTCCGATACACCGCCCGCGTCCCTGAGTATGCCCTGCACCGCGGCGGTGTCCGCCGCGGCGTCCAGCGCTGAAACCCTCTCGCCGCTGGCGCGCTCCAGCTGATCGGCGAGCTTCCGCCCGTCGTCGGTGATCAGTTCCGCCCGGTATCTCGCCCGGCTGATGGAGACATACAGGGCCTTTTGATTCACCAGCGCCCTGTTCCCCGACTCCATTGCCGCGACGATCGTGTCCACGGTGCGGCCCTGGGAGGAATGGATCGTGGTCGCCCAGGCATGGTCCAGGAACCGCAAAATCGGGTGGCCTTCTCCGAGCCTGATGGTGCCTCCGTCCTCAAGCTCGAACCGCACCTCGTCTTCCTCGATCCCCGCGACACGGGCCATCTGCCCGTTGACCAGCCCCGCGTCCCGGTCGTTGCGCGTGAACCGCACCCTGTCGCCGGCACGCAGGTTCAGGCGGCCCGAGCGATACGCCTCAACGCCCCCCTTCTTGCCCGCGATCTCCCAGGGCCGCCACCGCACTGTGCGGCCGTTGTCATCCTCAAGAATCACGGCCGGACGCTCGCGGTCGATACCGGCCACCGTCCGCTCGTCGCCTTTCTCCACCCCCAGCCGCTTGTACTTGCGGTTGAAGATCACCGTGTCGCCTTCCGCGTAGCTCGAATGCAGCCCTGCCTCCGCGCGAGTCAGGCCCCGCGAAAGGAGTTTCGTGCCCGTGCGCGCCGGACCGTGGATCTGTCCTTGGGCGGCGAGTTCGTCCCGGATGATACGATTGATTGAGGACTATCGCGAATTGGGTCCACGTGATCTATCCCCGAAATCCCGTACAAGTGGGCTTAGGATTATCTCGTTATGCTGGCGCGATGGAGGCTTTCACATGAAGCGCAAGCGGCTTACCGCAAAGCAGATCATTTCGATCCTCAAGAAACGGCAGGCCAGCACTAAGATCGCCCTACTGGGACGAAAACGCAGGATATCGGATTGTGGATACTCTATGCGTAGTCACGGTACGCTCGGACTGCCCATTCGTCCAATAGCACGGGAACTCTGTAGCACTAGCATCGTTGGAGGCGCTCAATGCAACGCCTGACCCGTCTGGAAGACATTTGCTTTCCAGTCGAACTGCACCCGGTGTACGCGCATGTGAAGAAGTCTGGCAGGGAGATCCAGACTCGAATTCCGAACAAGCAGGCCGTGGTCAATATGAAACGGCAAGCTGTTGTCGGGGTCGTGGCTTCGGGATACCAACTGGTCACCAACAGCGATGCGCTCCAGGCTGCCCACGACTGCGCATCGGTGGTGTTTCCGGAAACGAACCCCCACGAATGGCAAGTTGCGGCCGTGGACGCGCCAACTACGGGAAGCTACTGCCACATCGATATTGCCCACAGCACCACCGCGCTGAATTTCGAATACCTTTACAGCGGGACGCGCCCGGAGGTTCCGGACGTGTTCGGACCGTTCATACGCGTGTCCAACAGCTACAACGCGCGCCGCGCCCTGGCGTTCAGCATCGGGTTCTACAGAAAAGTGTGCGCGAACGGGATGGTAGGGCCGCAAAATGTCATTCGTTTCCGCTTCAATCATACTCGCAGTGCGATCGCGCTTGGCATCAGGTTTGAGATCGAGCGCGAACGGATCGAGTCGATGAAGAACTCGTTCATTGAGTCCTTTCGGGCATTGCACGAGTATCGCGTCAACCGAGCGCGGTTCGCGCCGCTGGTTCGGACAGCGCTTCGGATAAGGAATCCAAACTGGCCGAACAACCGGGACGCGGGTCGACCCACCGCAAGTGAGCGATACGCGTGGACCGACCTGTTGGAGCATATTTCCTCTCTGGCCGATAAGTATTCCGATGAGCTTGGCGAGAATGCCTATGCGGTGCTCAACGCCATAACAGACCTGGCCTCGAACCGACCGAACAACAGGTACTTGCGCCGAGACAAACACAGCCTTCAGAAACTGGCTGGCGAATGGCTGCTGGAATTTCGAGCACGGTGCCAGGATGCTGAGTTCTGCCTGGACGAATACCTTGCCCACAATACAGAAGGCGATGCGTCGCGGATGCATCGGTAGGCTGCTGCGGCTCATGTCTGAATTGTTCTGGTCCCGTATTCCACAATTGCCGCCATTGCGAATTCTTCGCTCGGGAAAGCGGGTGGTTCATTCGGATGGCCTCGATTCCAGGTAGCCGATTCAGGGTCGCGTTGATGCTCTCCGATTTCACCGTATACTGCATTCTAGGGCGAAATCATCCAGGCAGCATAGTCGCAGGATTGTGAGCATTTTAGGGCCGTAGAATGTCGCGAAGAACATGGTGGTGGGTGCTGATGGCTATAGCAGCGGTACCGACGGCGTACGCATATCCGTCGCTTCCATTGTGGGGTGGGTTATTGCTGATTGGCGTACTCGGCACAACGGCGCAAGCCATATCTTTCGCAAACAGTCAGCCAGGCTCGCCGGGGAATGTCCTGTTCGGCCTGTATGTATGGCTTACGGTATTGACAACTGTTGTCACGCTGTCTCTATGGATGGCACGGGCTGTTTCGATTTGGATGGCGCTGTCGTGGTGGTTGGGGTTATTGGGGCTGATCACATTCGTGACATGGGTTGTCTGGAACTTCGTCGGACGACCACAGTAGACTTGCGTGCATGTGGCAGTCCAGATTTCCAGTCTGACAATGTGTCTGCCCGCTGATTTTCGTCTGACGCTCGTATTCACAGCACCTGCGTGTCAAGCGATGCTGATGGTGGCAGACAGCTTCTTCCCAGCCCGGCGCTCAATTGTATTCAACTTTGCGGACGTCAGACGCAACTGGAGACTGTTGGACACAGCGACCGAAGGCCTATGCCTGTCGCAAATTACCGTATCCGTGAATCGCACCCGAATCGGGCACTTCCTACATGAAGCTCAGCGCGCTGCTCGGGGCCTACCTTCCGGGTGGAGAAAATAAGTTGTCGTCCCGACTCCGTCTCTGGCGGACGCTGTTCATCAATCGGTGGCACGCGGCCGTCACGATAGGTGAAGCGAGAAACTGTCCCGAGATCGGCGCAAGATCGGAACAGATCAATCACGCGGTTTCGCTTGCCGAGTACCTCTGGTTCTTTGGTGCATTTTGCGAGAACGACCAGGGTACGGGGCGCATCGATGCAAATGGCTCGCCATCACCATCCAACGGCCTTCGCCATATTGTCGAGGAACTCGGTCCCTACGACGTAAAGGTTGCCCGGGCGGCTGTTCATTACACGATCTGGAAATACGGGAACTATCGTATTGATCCTGCAGCGATGGAGCGCCTGGTCAAGGAGGACTTGAGCCGAGTATCGATTGGCATCGGAAGGATTGAGCGATTTGCGCGCCGCATCCGAGGTCTTCAGGTTGCCATGTTGCGTTACTACGTTGAGATGAATTTCCTAGGGGCGGTGGGTGACAGAAATCTTGTCGCTCCGCGCAACCATCCGGTCACGTCGCCCGTGTTCAGCGCCGATGTCAGCCCGTCGGGCTCGGTGTCGATCGGATGGGACGAAGTGCCGGTGAAAGGGGACCCGATTCTGGCTGTTCACACGGCCCTCGGAAAGAACATCTACCATGCGTTGTGCTGGCGCGTTCGACACGAGCTTGCGAAGTCAGGCGCACTGCATCCTTGGCGCTTTGGAGCGGAGTTTCGCACCTGCGCCATTGTCGACGGGAAGTTCGGTTTGTACACGACCGAAGACCCCGCGCTCGTGTCCATGCTCAGGTCCCTGTCGGAGCCTCCTTTTCCGATAATCGTGCAACTTGGCTGCAGCATCAGGAGAGCGGTGTCGACGATGATCACGGCGCTTCCGATGTTCATTCTGAGAAACTTTTTTCGGGACACGCTGGCGGCGTTTGTATTGGGGCGCCATTTCCAAACACCGGTGGTCGGCACACTTACCGGCGCATTTCAGGCAATGCGCGGCATGGGGAAAGGATATGACGAGTCGTTGCGTGATTATCTTCTACAGGGCGGCTTCAATTCAGGCTTGGCCGAAGCGGAGATCGCAAGCGGTCCGGTGGACGAGTTCAATCCGAATCAAGAGAGATTCGCTGTCGTTCTCCGGCATGCCAGAAAAGTGATTTTCTACATTACCCGGCCCGCATGGGTGGCGGAGGTGGGCACGAGGCTTACACAGTACCAATTGGCTCTGAACTCGGGCAGCACAAGATACCAGGCGATTCGGGACGCCCGAATGGTGTCGTCCGACTTTGCCAATATTGGATCAAGTCGATCCTGGAGGATGTATATCGGCACGGTTCCATTCTTCAATGCGGCACTACAGGGCTTCGATCAGCTGTACCAGGTTTGGCGACCGCGATATGGGCGACAACCGAACGAACCGCTGCTGACCGCAGACCAGCGCAAACACGCAGGGAAAGTCTGGGCGTGCGGATCCATGGTATCGATCGCGACCGCTGCGCTTTGGGGATGGAATACTTCCGACCCGGATCGAAAACTGCAATTCGAGAGCGAGACACAATACGAAAAGTCCGCGTACGTGACCGCCTACGACGTCTACGGAGAGACGGACCTTCGAATTCCCGTACCTTTTCAGATAGGCGCCGCCTTCATGAAAATGCCCGAAATAGCGCTGGACGTCGCGACTTCCGTGGAATCGGTGACGGGATGGGGTTTTTTCGGACACCTGGTGCACGGCAACGTAGCGATCGGGTGGTTGCCTGCCGCAGTCAAACCAATATGGGAAGTACAGACCAACACCAATTTCTTCGGGGAAGAGATTGTGCCGCCGTATTTGCAAATGCGGCAGCCGCCAAGCAGCCGATACTTTAGAACGACTCTGGCTCCCTACAGAACGATTGGAGAGATAATCAACGTATCGCCGCTGCAGGTCGAAACGATAGTACGCGGGTACACGGGACACTTGGGCAATCTGATAATGACGGGGCTGGACGAATTCGCATGGGATGAACAAACTAACGGAGAAAAGCCTTTCCCGAGATTCTTGAGCTACGCGACCGGACTCGGCGTTCTCTTCAATCCCGGACCGGATGCATCGAGTTGGTGGATTAATTCCTTCTATCAGACCCAAGACTACTATCCTCGATGCGCGAGAAACGGATCGTGCGCCGGTCTCGTAAACAGGCTGAACAGACTCGGGAATCGCCATAACGAGTCGTTCAGCCTGAGTCGGAACCGGATCGACGCTATCGCCACATCCGGGACGACCAGCAGAGCTTCAAAGGAATCTCAAATCAATGAGATCTACGCAAACATGCACGAGCGAGCCAGAATTTTCTGGACTTTTCGAGAGGAAGTACTGGAAGAATATGGTCTGAATTAGACCACGTGCCAACCATTGAGGAGGTACACACTTGCCGGTCGGATCATGTTGAACCGTCTGTTCCCGTCGAAGTTGTGTAATACCCGCTGTGCAACATGTGGTACGTAGGCTTGGAGCAAGAACACGGTGAAATTCTGGAGAAGAAAGCGGAAACGGGCAGCGGAAATCGAAGCCATATTCGAGAAAATGCAGGCGGCCATTTTTCCCGGCGGTGAAACGCAAATTAACGCGGAGGCAACGGAGCTCTCTTCTCTGCTTGGTGACGCGATATCGCCAGAATATGCAAAGGAGTCGCTGATTCATGCCAAGGCCCGAGCCTTCCTCGCTCTGCGTTCGGCAGACAGCCTGGACGATGTCGTGGATCGATGCATAAGAAGCGTGCGCGGTCGAAACCGAGGAAAACTGGATCGCGGCGCAGCAGACGCCATTACTGTATTCGCGGTGCGAAAACTGGTCGAGCAAACGGTTGACTATGGCGAACAGCACGACACGGTGTCGCTCTTTGCAATAACCAGAACGATGCATTGAGAACAGCCCGAATCAGCGCCTTGAGGATTGTGCGGTACTGAAACCAGGGCGGCGCGGAAACTCCGGTCGCCACTGCGATAGCGTGCGTGCTGCCTTTGCGCAGCTACCTATTCGCCAGTTGGTCGGACGTCAATTTGGAGGTCAGGAAATGCCTCGGCGAGCGCATTCGCGGCAACCAGCGCGTTCTTGCCAAGGAGGCTTATGTACGTCACTAAACAGGCAGCGACTACTCCAAATCAAGGCCATATTTCTCTAAAATAGCATCAATCACCACCACGCGATTTTCAAGCTCTGAGCTTCGTGCCGAGATGGTAGTTAGGGATACTCCGTATCCTTCTAGGTCTGTAATCAGAGCCTCAACGACAGAGCTTAGCTGTCTAAGTGCTTCGGCTTGGTTTTCCATAAATTCCACATTATCCAATGCGACCGCTCGAATATCTCTGTACTGGAGATTGTTTTCGTTCTCGGCGGCCTGCAGTGCAAGCCTGATTTCTCCAATCTGTTCCTCGACATCCTGCTCCAAGGCGCTGATTGCCCGTAGGCTGTATTCCGATCGTATCTTATTGCACTTGATTGACGGCTCCCAGAACTCTAGTTCAACATACTTGCAGTCATTTATCTGCGGCGTTTGGGCAGAGGCAGCGGTGAACGCGAGCCCCAACAAGAGAACGGCCCACAAGCCGAGCAGAAAGCGAGTCTGAAACCGAAGTCGTCTAGCCTTAGCGTCTATCCAATCTGCCCAATGCGGGAACCCGGGAGGCGGCGGGCGGTTTCCTGTGCAGTCGAATTGAATAGTAAGGCCACTACCGAATTTCACCTGCCACGCCTCCAAATGGTTTGCATCTCTCAGGGCATTTTCATACTCGTACAACGGTCGTCTCCATACAGAGACAGCATCTCGCCACCTAGCATCAATAAAGTTCCACATAGGCTCCTCCAAACGGACCTGTCCGTTTACGTGTACAAGACCCTTTTCAAGCTGTACCCACCCCGCAGTTGTGCCACGGTATCGTGGATACTGCAAGATCGAGGTCGCGTAACTTGGCCAAGGCCCTTTTCGTCTGTCGCTCGGTTACCGATAAAGGCTGCTGCGATCGAATCTCACGCAGAGCCATCGGTGCGCTCTCCGCGTCCAGAATACTCCTGATGGTCCGCTGAAATTCCGAAAATGCATCAACATCCCACTTGACCGGCTTGGCGGAAGCACCGCTACTCGCCCGGCCAGGGAAAGACGCGGCAAGCCAAAAGGACATCGCGTGAGGTGTAGAGTCGAGGACTGGCGCGCCAGTGGTAGGGTCCGGTGGCATCTCCGTTGCTTTCGCGCCGGGCCTCAGTCCGGCTCCCATGACCGCGTTTCCAGTCCCCGCTCATCAAACCGGACGT
>LXNI01002556.1_pt1 | contig 12266 bp, 10 predicted proteins | sample 809091 | NCBI WGS metagenome assembly LXNI01 (sample SAMN04870527, study PRJNA318959) | sponge metagenome | biome: 01000161; feature: marine sponge reef; material: water | host: Sarcotragus foetidus | place: Greece: Milos, Mediterranean Sea | collected 2013-05-29 | depth 5-7 m | reverse complement strand
GTCGCCGACGGCGTCCGGCTGCACCCGGTGTGCTCGCCCCGCTACATCACCGAGGTCATGGCACCTGCAGTGGCCCGAGGCGCCGAACGCGCTGGGCGTGACGCCGACGAAGTGGACTGGTGCATGAAGCCCCTGGTTGCTACGGCGCCCGACGAGGCATCGCTGGCCGTGGTGGCCCGCACGGTGCGCGAGCGCGTGGGCTTCTACCTCTCGACGCCCGCCTACCGGGCAGCCTTCGATGTGCACGACTGGACCGAGGAGGCGAACCAGGCCGCGGTGCTGTCGAAGGCACAGCGATGGGACGAGATCTCGGCGATCGTGTCTGACGAGATGCTCCACACCATCGCCACCGTCGGCACCTACGACCAGATCGGCCGGCTGCTCGCCGAGCGGTACGGCCCTCACATCGACCGCATCGAGTTCTCGATTCCCGTCAATACTCCCGACGACGGCGAGCAGCTCTCGGCAATCCTGGTCAAATTGGGCTCCGCAACCCGTCCGTGAGCATTCGGTCTTCGGACAGCAAAACTCCCGGGGTCTAGGGTCTCGCCGTCGGCCCTCGCCAGACGCAGGGCCAAGTCAATGGGTGCAACAGCACAGCGATGGGGAGACAGCAGATGGGTGTCCTGGACGGACGGGTTGCGATCATCACCGGCGGCGCACGAGGGCAGGGCGCCGTCGAGGGCCAGCTCTTTGCAGATGAGGGTGCGACGGTGGTGCTCACCGACGTGCTCGACGACGAGGGCGGACGGACGGCCGCCGAGGTGGGGTGTGAGTACCTGCACCATGATGTGGCTTCGGAGGCCGATTGGGATGCGGTCGTCACCGATGTCGTGAATCGCCACGGTCGCATCGACGTCCTGGTGAACAATGCCGGCATCTTCCAGGGTGCGGGTCTCATGAACACATCGGCTGCCGACTTCGACCGCATGCTCGCAATCAACGCCCGAGGCGTCTTCTTGGGCATGCAGAAGGTCGGTGCCGCCATGGCCGACGCCGAGACGGGCTCGATCGTCAACATCAGCTCTGTCGCCGGCCTCATGGGAACGATGGGATCGTTCGCGTACAGCGCCAGCAAGTGGGCTGTGCGGGGCATGACCAAGTCGGCTGCGAAAGAACTGGGCCGTCGCAATGTGCGGGTCAACTCGGTGCATCCCGGCTACATCGACACTGAGATGCTGGCCCAGACCAGCGTGTTCACCGAGGACGACGACCGCACCCGCCGGGTCCTGCGTCAGGTGCCGCTGCGGCGCATCGCCGAGCCCGCCGAAGTCGGCCGCGTGGTGCTGTTCCTGGCCTCGGACGCCAGCAGCTACTGCACCGGCCAGGAATTCACCGTCGACGGGGGAATGTTCGGCTGAGCTTGCTCAGCCGGACCATCGGACACAGCGGCTGAGCTTGCTCGGCCGAACCATGGGACACCTCGGCTGAGCTTGCTCGGCCGAACCATCAGACACATCGGCTGAGTGGTCCCGGGGCTGAACTACTGTGACCCGCGGGTGTATCCCACGCGGCGAGGTCTGAGATGAACTACGACAGCGGAAATTTCCGTGCGGATCTCCGAGCCGGAATCGTCTCGGCGATTGTGGTGCTGCCCTTGGCGCTTGCCTTCGGCGTGGTGTCGGGTCTGGGGCCCATCGCAGGTCTGTGGGGAGCGGTGGCCGTCGGCTTCATTGCCGCCGTCGCGGGCGGCACACGGGTGCAGATCTCCGCCGCGACGGCACCGGTGGCTCTGGCGGTGTCTTTCGTCCTCGTCAGGTATGCAGATTCACCGGTCGAGGCGCTGACCATCATCTTCATTGCGGGGATCATCCAAGTCCTGCTCGGGTTGTTGCGGATCGGCAACCTGTTCCAGTACACGCCCCACTCGGTGACGTCAGGCTTCGTCAGCGGTGTCGGGGTGATGGTGGTGCTGCTGCAAGTGCTGCCGTTCTTCGGCGCCGACCCGGTGCTGGGCAATCCGATCGACTCGATCCGCCACTGGGACGACGCGGCCCGCGACATGGACTTCCACGCACTCGGTGTGGCAGTCGCCACCTTCGTGATCTGCGCCGGGTGGCCGAAGCAGTGGCGCAAGTACGTGCCCTCAGCAGCTGGCGCCCTGGTGTGCGGAACCATCCTCGGCGCGTGGATCTTTGACGGAGCGCCGCGAATCTCAGAGGTAGTGGAAGCGCCGTCGTTCTGGGCCATGGAGATGCCGGGCGGCGGTTTCTGGACAGCCGTCGCGGCCGCCATGACCATTGCCCTCATCGGCTCGCTGAGCAGCCTGCTGAGCGCCTCGGCAGCCGATTCGATGACCGGTCACCAACACGACCCGAACCGTGAACTGCTGGGCGTGGGCATCGGCAATGCGGTAGCCGCAATGTTCGGCGGCCTGCCGGGTGCGGGCTCACCAGGTGCCACTCAGTCGAATATCCGGGCCGGAGCACAGACCCGTGTCTCGGGCGCCGTCTCCGCAGTGGTCGTACTCGTGCTGATAGTCGTGCTCTCCGGCCTCATCGACAACGTCCCCTACGGCGTGCTGGCGGGCATCTTGCTGTGGCTTGGGCTCAGCCTCATCGACTGGCGACTGATCACCCACCTGTACCGGGTGCAGCCAGAGCACATGCTGGTCATGCTGCTGACGCTGGGCCTGACCGTGTTCGTCGACCTGCTCGTGGCCATCGCTGCGGGGATCGTCGTGGCAGCACTCGCTGCCAGCCGTCGCTTCGAGCGGCTCGAGCTCGACAGCGTTCTGTCGGTGCCGATGCTCGACGCTGTGTTCTTTGCCGACAGCGACCGGGTCGACATCACCCAGTTCGATGCGTTTACCGCACGGGTCGGCATGGTGAAGATGCGTGGCAGCTTCACCGTTGCATCGTCGAACCGGCTGCGGATCGCCATCAGCAAGGACATCCAGGAGCACGAGGTCGTGATCCTCGATTTCTCCGAGACCAGCTACATCGACGACAGCGCTGCACTGGTAGTCGAGCAGCTCATCGACGCCGCCATGGAACACGACACCGAGTGCATCGTAATCGGGCTCGACAGCCTGCCCTCGGGAAGCCTGCAGTCGCTGGACGTGCTCCACCGGGTGCCCGGCGACCACTTCGTCGCAAGCTTTGACGACGCCCGCTTGATCGCTGCACGACTGCTCGAGATCAACATGGAGACCAGCTCGGACACCTGAGTCCCCGCGTCTCACCGGCGACCGAGGTGCTCAACGCCTCGGTCGAGGGCCTAGTACAGCTCGGGAACGAAGGTCTGGTCCGACATCGGCGGCCGCACGTAGCCGCCCGATGGGTTGCGCTTGGGCAGCTCGACGTGCTCCCACGGAACGGCTTCGTAGGGAATCTGCGACAGCAGGTGGGCGATGCAGTTGAGCCGGGCTGCCCGTTTGTCGTCAGCATCGACGACGAACCACGGCGCCTGCTTGATGTCGGTATGCGCGAACAGCGTGTCCTTGGCCCGAGAAAAATCCACCCAGCGCGTTCGGGCTTCGAGATCCATCGGGGACAGCTTCCAGCGCCTTGCGGGATCGGCGATACGGCTCTGGAAGCGGCGCTCCTGCTCCTCGTCGCTGACCGAGAACCAGTACTTGATCAGGACGATGCCCGAGCGCACGATCATCCGCTCGAACTCGGGGCACGAGCGCAGGAACTCCTCGTATTCGTCGTCGGTGCAGAAGCCCATGACCGGCTCGACGAGCCCGCGGTTGTACCAACTGCGGTCGAAGAGCACCATCTCGCCAGCCGCGGGCAGCTCCTCCACGTAGCGCTGGAACCACCATTGGGTCTTCTCACGGTCGCTGGGCGTCCCGAGGGCGACCACACGCACCACACGTGGGTTCAGCCGCTCGGTGATGCGCTTGATCGTGCTGCCCTTGCCAGCCGCGTCCCGTCCCTCGAAGATGACGACGACCTTGAGCCCCTTGTGGCGGATCCAACGCTGGAGGCGGGCCAACTCCTGCTGCAGCAGCTTGAGTTCCTGCTCGTACCTACGACGAGACAGGCGACTCTTGCGCTTCGGGGGCCGTACAGGCGCCTCGTCTTCCGACTCGTGAGCGGAATTGACATCAGGCCCAGTGCCGGTCTCGCCTTGCGACGCAGCGCCTCCTGGTGCAGCCGTCGTCCCCATGGGTTCGGACAGTATCCGAGCGGCTCGCAGGACGAGGACCCGGGCGCTCAGAAGGGCTTGGCCGGCGCGTGCGCCTCAGTCGCTGCCGAACGCCACTGCGCCTCTGCGGTCGAGCACCGTGGCATACAGCATCCCGAAGATCACGACGACCGCACCCGCCACGGTGATGAACTCGGGATATTCGCTCAGGAAGACGGCTGCCCAGAAGATGCCGGCCACAGTCTCCACCGGTGCGAACAGGGCCACTTCGCTTGCGGGTGCGTACCTGGGTGCATAGCTGTAGGACAAGCGGCCAAGCGGGTTGCAGACCAGGCCCATGACCAGCATCGCGGCAAGCGCCTGTGCGTCCAGCGAGGTCGGATTGGCGACAAAGGCCGTGGGGATCACCAACAGAACAGAGGCCAGGATCAAACCGACGACGCGACTCATGCCCTGATGGCGGCGCCAGATGACCGTGCTGGCGGCGAAGCAGATCACGGCGATGAGGGCCAGGAAATCACCCAGCAGGTTCGGCGAGCCCACCGATGTCGAGACCACTAGGCCGATGCCGACCACTGTGAGCGCAATGCCCACCGCGACACGGGGAGACGTCCGCTCGCGCAAGCCGATCCATGCGAAGCCAGCGGCCAGCACCGGCGCGGATGCCACGATCGCGACCACGTTGGGGATCTCGGTGTGCGTGATCGCCGAGATAAAGGAGAGCTGGCTGACCGCGCCGAGCACGCCGATCGCCAGCAGTGGCTTCTTGTCGGCGCGAAGAGATGCCAGCGAATCTGCCGATCGGCGGATCGCCATCGCGCCGTACAGCACCAGCGACAGCACACCGACAATGAAGGCGATGTCGAGCGCGTCAGCGCCCGAAGTGCGCACCCACAGCGAATCGGTGGAGACCAGCAGCATGCCGAGGGCCGCGAGGCCCCAGCCAAGGCGTCGGCTGCCGTGTCGGGCCATCACGAGCGTCGGATTCCAGAGCATGTGGTGCCAATGCAGGGTTTCACGTCATTCCACCGCAACTGCGGCCCAAGAACTTGGTCACAAGGCCGAAGTGCCCGGATCGTGTGCCCCCAGCACGCCCGTGGAAATGCGACGGTGTACGAGCCTGGCCGCAGCCAAGTCTGACAGTGCAAAACCGACCGATTTGAACAGGGTGATCTCGTCGTCGGATGTGCGGCCCTGATGGCGGCCGGCGACGAGTGACGCCAGGTCAGCGGCGATATCGCTGGTCGAGATGACCCCGGCGTCGAGCGGTTGTGCCAAGTCTCCCGCCCCGACAGCGCCGTCAAGGGTGTCGACGAACAGTGTCGCCGCCATGACGCTCGCATCGTCGGTCTCTCGCATGTCGGCCCGGAAGGACCCCACCAGATCGATGTGAGTTCCGGGCGCCAGGAGGTCGCCCCGCACCAGTGGGCCGGCGGAGCCAGTACCGCAAGAGATGACGTCGGCACGCTCGACGGCGTGGTCCAGCGATGTGGCCGGCTGTGCCGGCAGATCGTGGTCGGCGAGTTGTTGTGCCGTGGCGGCGGCCCGCCGCGGGTTGCGGCCCCACACCTCGACAACTTCGAAGTCCCGAACGGCGGCGTGGGCGAGCGCCAGGTTCGGTGCGAGATTGCCGGTGCCGACCACGAGCAGGCGGCGGGCGTCGGACCGGGCGAGGCGGTCGGCCGCGAGCGCCGAGACGGCTGCGGTGCGCCGCAACGTGAGCTCGTCGCCGTCGAGCACTGCGGTGAGCTGCCCGGTCTGGCCGTCGAACAGCAGGTAGCCGGCGTTGATGGTCGGCACGTCGGTGCCTGCATTGGAGGGGTAGTAGGTCACGGCCTTCACCCCGAGAAGCTCGCTGTCGATCCAGGCGGGCATGACCAGCAGCGAACCGGTGTCGCCATCGGGCAGGCCGACGTCGTGGATCTCTCGTTGTGGCACGTGTGCGGTGCCGTCGCCGAGCAATTCGGCGATGGCAGCCATCAGCTCATCCCACGGCGTGGCCTCTCGCACCGCCGCCGCGTTGAGCGACAGCATCACCCAGAGCCCGTGCCTGGGCCGTGCCAGCTAACGCGCGGCAGCTGCTTGTCCTTGTCGACGAACGGCAGGGTGTCGACCGTCGCCGTGTGCGACGTGCCGTCGTAGTCGTGCAGAGACACCGACTTGGCGAACCAGTCGTCACCGCCGAGCGGTTCGTCGAAGCGCACGTAGCCGACGCCCACCTCGAGCGTGGGCGACCAGGTCCCGATGGTCACGTGCCCGACGTGCCGGCCCCCGAAGCTGACGCCCATCTGCGGCTCCGGCATCGCGGTGGGGCACACGAGGCCGAACAGCAGCTGGCTGCGGTCGGCCCGCTCCAGCGCCGCCTTGCCGACGAAGTCCTCTTTGTCGAGCCGGACGAATTGGCCGAGACCGGCGCCGTATGGCGTCAGGTCGCGTTCGATGTCGCTGCCGTTGTCGAGGATTCCGGCTTCTATACGTCGGATCCCCATCGACGACCCAGAGCTGAACTCCATGCCGAGCGGCTCGCCGCAGGCGAACAAGCCGTCCCACAGGGCGTTGCAGTCGGTGGGCTCGGGCCCGCTGTTGGTGTAGATCTCGAAGCCGACTTCGCCCGTCCAGCCGGTTCGGGACACCCACAGCGTCTGGCCGCAGACCTCGAAGAAGCCGGCGCGGAAGTATCGGAAATCGATCGGCAACCCGCCGCCGATGGCCGCGTCTGCCACATCGAGCGACTTGGGGCCCTGAATCTGCAGCACCCGTGAATGGGGGTCGAAGACCTTGACCTCGAGCCCGATAGCGAGGGCGCCCAGCCAGCTCAAGAACTCGCCGTTGGCGATGACGTACCAAAAGCGGTCGGAGGCGAGGCGCATCAGCACTCCGTCCATCAGGATCGAACCGTCGTCGTCGCATGCGAGCCCGTAGCGGCAGCGGCCGATGCCCAGATCTGCGACCCGGCACACGAGAGCGCGCTCAAGCAGCTCGACCGCATCGGGACCCTCGATCGCCAAAGGCTTCTCGGGGACGTCGTACAGCATGACGCCGCGGCGCAGCTTCCAGTAAGCCGGGATGGGGTCCTCGTCGGGGCTCGACTTCATGGGGTACAGCCGGTTGCAGTACACCGCGTGGACGGTCTGATCGGTGGTGTAGCGGTGCGCGAACGGCGACCGGCTGATCCGGTAGGGCGCCAACGAGATCGTGTCGAACGACTCGACGTAGTAGTGCCGGCTGGTCCTCACATCAGATCCTCGGCACGAGCCCCGAAACTGCGAGGAGACCGGTAGACGCCATGGCTGACGGTGCCGTCGACGACGTGGAGTTCCCAGATGGACGCCTTCTTGCAGCGTGCCGGGTTCACGTCGATGCCGCCATAGGCAAGTCGCCAGAGCACCTCGGGAATCACGTCGCCGTGGCTGCACAGCACGCTGTCGCCCACTTCGCGGCACAGGCGATCCACCAATGCTTCGGTTCGCCAGCCGCCAGAGCCCTCAGCGAGCTCGCCGGAGATCTCGATGTCCAGTCCGAGCTTCGCTGCGAGCGGCTCGATCGTCTGGACACAACGAACGCTGGGACTTGTGAGCACGCGCTGAATCGGTGCGGAGGCGAGCGTCGCTGCGATGGCCTCGGCTTGGGCGTGACCCATCGGGTCGAGCGGCCGGTTGCTGTCGTCGCCCTGCCAGGCTCGCCGGTCGCCTGCCGAGGCGTGACGGACGAGATACAGCACGCCCGAAACGCTAGAGCCGCGCGGGAGTGTCTGGCGTCCCCGCGCGACTACGGGACCCCAAGCACCGTGTGCGACGATGAGCGCGAGTCGAACAGGGGTGAGCAATGAGCGACACATCCCAGCATCCAGAAGTCACCGATGACGTTCCCGGTGCGGCAGTGCCCACCACTGCGGTGCCCGCACTGCCTGCCGGGGAGTTCTCCTGGCACCGCCTCATCGGCGTCGACGAACTCGACGTGGGCCGGGTCACGACCGTCACTGTTGAGCGCGAGAGCTTGTGCGTCACTCGCACCGAGGCGGGCTTCGGCTGCCTCGCGAACGCATGCCCGCACCAAGGCGGTCCGCTCGGCGAAGGCAGCCTCGAGGGCGGCTGGCTGCGTTGCCCGTGGCACGGCTACGACTACTCGCCGCACGACGGCAAGCCACCGCCGCCATTCGACGACGCACCAGCCGCGTTTCGCACCGAAGTTCGCAGTGACGGTGTCTACGTGGCGCTGCCGCTCACCGACCAGCGGATCCGCACTGTGTCTGACCAGCTCGTCGAGACGATGACGGCGTGGGGCGTGGCGTGGGTGTTCGGCATGGTCGGACACTCGAATCTGGGCTTTGCCGACGCGCTGCGCGAGGCCGAGGCGGACGGCTCGCTGCGCTTCATCGGCGTCCGCCACGAGGGCGCCGCTTCGTTCGCTGCCACGGCCTACGGCAAGTTGACAGGCGGCTTGGCTGCGTGCTTCGCCATCGCCGGGCCGGGCAGCACCAACCTGCTGACGGGGCTCTACGACGCCAAGATGGATCGAGCGCCGGTGCTCGCACTCTGCGGTCAGGTGCCCTCGAGCGTGCGGGGCCGAGGCGCCTTTCAGGACACCGACCTGTCAGCGGCGTTCGCCGATGTCGCCCGGTATTCGGCGACGGTCCAGGCCGGCTCCGATGCTGCAGAACTCATGAACCTGGCCTGCAAGACGGCCCTGGTGGAGCGAGACGTGGCGCATCTTGTGCTGCCCGACGAGGTGCAGGTACAGCCGGCGCCCGCCGGCGAGCGCGCTGCCGGTTCGCCGCAGGGCCGCACGGGCGATCGCGGCATCTCGCCGGCGGCCAGTGCGCTCGACGCGGCGATCGATGTGCTGTCGGGATCGGCGCGACCGATGATCATTGTGGGCCACGGCGCCCGCAGCGGCATCGACGACATCGTGGCACTGGCCGAAGCGATCGATGCGCCGGTCGCCACGACGTTCAAGGGCAAGGGGCTGATCGCCGACCAGCACCCGCTTGCGTGCGGGGTCTTGGGCCGCTCAGGCACGCCGATCGCCAGCTGGTTCATGAACGAAGCCGACGCTCTGGTGACCTTCGGCGTGTCGTTCGCGAACCACACCGGGATCGCCTCGTACAAGCCGATCGTCCAGGTGGACTTCGACCCCATGGCGCTCGGACGGTTCCACGCAGTGACAGTGCCGATGCTCGCCGACGTGGGCGTTGGGGCCCGGGCGCTCGCCGGGGCGCTGCGAGGGCGGGCCGGCACCGGCAGCGCCGCAGCCGAGGTGGCAGCGCGCTGGGACATCTGGCGCGCCGAGAAGGAGCGCAGACAGGTCGACGACCGAGGAAGCGGCGTGAACTCGGCGATCGTGTTCGAGGCCCTGAGCCGCCTCGTTCCGGCTGACGCCATCATGACCGTGGATGTCGGCAACCACGCATACTCGTTCGGCCGCTACTTCGAACCGTGCGGGCAGACGGTTCTGATGTCGGGCTATCTGGGATCTATCGGGTTTGCGTTTCCGGCCGCCATGGGCTGCTGGGCCGCAACCCAGCATGGGTCGGGCGCGCAGGTGTCCCCTTGGTCAGGCCGAGCGGTGGTGTCGGTGTCGGGCGACGGCGGCTTCGGCCAATACGCCATGGAGCTGACCACCGCAGTCAAGTACGGCATGGACATCACTCACGTGCTGCTCAACAACGCCGAGCTGGGCAAGATCTCCAAGGAGCAGCGAGCGGCCGAACTCGACGTGTGGCAGACGGCGCTGCACAACCCGAGCTTCGCCTCCTTCGCCGAGCTGTGCGGCGCAATGGGCCGCCGAGTGACATCGGCGGACGAGCTGGACACGGCGCTCAGCGACGCATTGGCGCACCCGGGCCCGGCCCTGGTGGAAGTGTTGACCGACCCGCTGCTCGTCTGAGGGAGTGACGGCCGGCGCTCACTAAGGTCTCGCAGCGATGAATGAGCAAACGGCAGAGGAAGCAGCCGCAGCAAGCATGAGTGGTTTGCCAGCTGCTACTGGCGGTAGGCGAACGTCTCGTTGAACCGGGATTGCAGGTAGGCGCCCGAGGTGGTCGTGGGGTACTTCGGCCGCTCGCCCTCGCCGAGACAGCTCGGCAGACACTCGACGACCGTGTCGTAGGACGGGTTGACGAACGTCGGCACCGAATAGCGGTCTCGGTTGCGCGGCGACTGCACCCGGTGAACGGTGGCGCGGTACCGGTCGTTGGTCCAGCGGGCCAGCATGTCGCCGAGGTTCACGACGAAGCTGCCTGGCGGCGCGATGACGTCGTGCCATCGGCCGTCGATGTCCGCCAGCTGCAGGCCGGCTGTGCCGTCGATGTGCAGCAGTGTGACGCAGCCGTAGTCGCTGTGGGCGCCGCAGCCGAGCTGGTCGGGTCGCGGTTCGCCCACCGCCGGGTAGCGGATGAGCCGTGTGCCGACGAGGGGGCGCACGAATCGTCGATCGAAGTAGGACGGCTCCTGGCGGAGAGCCTGCGCGACCAACCGCAACAGACACTTCGCTGCTACGAGTACAGCAGCTTGGTATGCCTCGACCGTCTCCCGGAATCCCGGCAGGGCCGGCCATTGGTTCGGCCCTTCGAGGGGCGACCGGTGAGGTTCGTCGAGCGGCACCTCTGGGCCGAGATCCAAGGTCTCCTTGAAGTCGGCTCGCATGCCGGGCTCGAGCAGCTCGCCCTCGACGCCGGCGTAGCCCCGGTGATGATCGGACAGCTCGATCGCCAGCGACTTTTTGTCGGCGAGCGGTTGGGCGAAGAACTCCCTGGTCACATCGAGCACGCCATCGAGCAACTCGCCCGCGACACCGTGGCCGGTGATTGCAAAGAAGCCGATGCCCCGGCAGGCCGCGTCGATCTGCGCACACACGTCGTGCGCAGGCGCGCTGGATGAGATGTCGATTACCGGGATCGCTGTGCCGTGCTCGCCGGTCATGGCACGCAACGCTACGGGTGCCGGGGCGCGCCGAAGCGGGCCGACGGAGGGGGCAGCCGGCCCGCTTCGGGTTGGGGAGGACTCAGGCGGTCGAGAGGGAGCTGTGCGATCCGATGTGACCGCCCCAGCGGTGAAGACCTCTGCGGGCCTTCCAGCCGTCCTTGCCTTCGGGCCGCTCGGGATGCGCATCGTTCACCACTGCGGTGACCTTCTCCGTCAACGCTTCGGTGTCGATCTCGTGGCCGTGCTCTGCAGCGTGCTCGCTGATGGCAGCCACAATCGCATCGACCAGGTCGGACACCTCGACGCCTTGAGCGGCTGCGATGTCAGCCAGCGTCTCGCCGTCCACCATTCTGTCGCTCAGCGCCTCGGGCTCCAGGCCGAGCAACTCGGCGACCGCGTTCACCGCAACGCGGTGTCCGAACTTGCCGCCGTGATGATCACAGTCCTCGTGATGGTCCCGGGGTTCGCCCTCATGGTGAGCCCAGATCGCTCCATCGTGATGAACCCGGGTATCGCCCTCATGGTGAGCCCAGATCGCTCCATCGTGATGAACCCGGGTATCGCCCTCATGGTGAGCCCAGATCGCTCCATCGTGATGAACCCGGGTATCGCCCTCATGGTGAGCCCGAGTGGCTTCATCGTGATGAACCCGGGTATCGCCCTCATGGTGAGCCCAGATCGCTTCATCGTGATGAACCCGGGTATCGCCCTCATGGTGAGCCCGAGTGGCTTCATCGTGATGATCCCGTGCGAGGTCCTGGCCTACGTTCGTTTGCTGCTGTTCGGTGACACCGATGGAGTCGCCGCTCTGGGCGCCCGCCGAGCCGATCGTAAAGGTCAGGGCAAGCACGCCCGCCATCGCGGCAGCGAGAAGTGCAACCAGCAATCGGCCTCTGCGTCCCCTGACGGGAGTTCGTCTGCGTCGATGATTCTGGATCGGTGCGTCTACTTCGTTGTCAGTCATGCCGTCACTCCTTTCGGGAGGGGGAAGTCGGGCACTTCAGACTCTGACGAGTGATGCTGAATACCTCCTAAGACAAACCTGAAATTACGTTGAGATTCACTCACCGCTTGCGCGACAAAGCAAACAACCCGTGAACACTTGGAGTCATTGAGGCGCTGTGCTCAGCCGGCCTCGGAGTGGGTGACGGGCTCCTCGCCCATCCACTCACGCAGGGTGTTCTTCAGCTTCGTCTGCTGGATGAACAGGTCGTGCTCTGGACCGGCAGGATCGTCCGACTGGGGGGC
>LXNI01002555.1_pt1 | contig 12271 bp, 11 predicted proteins | sample 809091 | NCBI WGS metagenome assembly LXNI01 (sample SAMN04870527, study PRJNA318959) | sponge metagenome | biome: 01000161; feature: marine sponge reef; material: water | host: Sarcotragus foetidus | place: Greece: Milos, Mediterranean Sea | collected 2013-05-29 | depth 5-7 m | reverse complement strand
GCCGATGGCGGCCGCCATCGGCTCCTCGATCAGGAACACGCGCCGCGCCCCAGCGCTCTCTGCCGATTCCCGGATCGCGCGGCGCTCGACGGCAGTGGAGCCGGAGGGCACGCAGATGACGATCTGAGGGCTCGCGAAGCTGCGCCGCTTGTGCACCTTTCGGATGAAGTGCTTGATCATTTCCTCCGCCACTTCGAAGTCGGCGATGACGCCGTCACGAAGCGGGCGGACCGCCTCGATATGCCCCGGCGTACGGCCGAGCATCCGCTTGGCCTCTTCGCCCACCGCGAGCACGTGCTTCCTGCCCTTCTGGATGGCGAAGGCCACCACGGAGGGCTCGTCGAGGACGATGCCCTGCGACTTCACGTAGACGAGTGTGTTCGCGGTTCCCAAATCGATCGCCATGTCGGCGGAAAGAATCCCCAACAGGTTCGAGAACATGCGCTGCTTCTCCTCCTGCACGGCAGCAGCCAAGCAAGCTGTAGAGCACGCCCGTCCTGCCGTTCAAGCCGACTATGCCTCCGGAGCCGTCTTCTGCCGCTTGACCGGAAGCTGGATGGGCGGGTGCGCATAGGTCGAGCCCGAGTTCACGTTGGTGTGGATACGCGCACCGTGCCCGTATACAGTTCTCCCTTCCCTTCGGCCGCATCCTCACTTCGGGCTTGGGTGCCCAAGCCCTTCGTTACGAATGAATTCGATAAAGCCGCCTGACTGTCGAATTCGAGCAACGCTTCCTGCGATCCTGGCAAGCCGCAGAAGACCGAGCAGTTCCGAGCTCACTGCTGATCCATCCGTCCGGTTCGCCCGAGCGAATCGGACGGAGTCTACCACCGCGCGCGTGCCGCGTGATGCTTGATGTCGCACATCTTGACGACGACCGGCGCGATAACGCGCTGTTGTCTTCGTTTCCGAGCGGTCGAACGCCCATGAGGAGCAATCGCCCGCTGCTGCATGAGACCAAGCGCTCGCCAGGCCCTGACTTGCCGGAATGTAGGCGTGATTGTCGGCTTTTTCTGGCCGATCCGTGTCGGGCGTGGCAAACAGTGGGGCCATGATGGAATCGGACTCCTCGTCGATTTTGCGGGCCGAGGACGCCGCGGTCACGTCCGCGAGCAGCGAGGCTACGGGGGCGCGCACATTCGGCGATGCGGCGTCGCCGACGGTGGCGATGATCGCGCGGGGCCGGGAGCGGGGCTACGTCACCCGCATCGAGATCGACAGTGTGCTCCCCCATGGTGAGATCGACACCGATTGTATCGAGGACGCGATGACGGCGCTGTCTGAGCTCGGTATCGCAGTCGTGGAGAACGAAGAGCCGGAGGATGAGAAAGGCGGTGCGGGCAGACCGAAAGGAGCAACGACAGCCGCCGCTGTGCCCGAAGGCAAAGCCGGCGAGGACGACCGCGGGCGCACCGACGACCCCATGGCGCTTTATCTGCGCGACATGGGCCGCCGTCCCCTTCTCACCCGCGAGGACGAGGTCGCGCTGGCGCAGCGGATCGAGGTTGGGCAACGGGCCGTGCTGGAAGGGCTCGGCGAGAGCCTGCCGGCCATGCGTGCGGTGAGCGCCTGGTACGGCGAGATCCTCGACGGCTCGCTGGTGCTGCGGGACGTGATCGAGGTGGAAGCGACGTTCGGCCTCAACCGCAGGGTCGGCGCGGCGCCGGAGCAATTGGAAGATGGTGAGGCCGTCAAGCCCCTGCCCTCTGAGATGGAGGCGTCGATCCACTCCGGCGCCATGGAGAGCCTTGCCGGGATCGCGGCGGCAACTCCGAAGCTGCACCGTCTCCAGGCGCAGCGGATCGAGCTTGCCCGCAAGAGGCGGACATTGACGCCGTGGCAGACGAGAAGACAAGCCGAGTTGAGGCGCGATCTTGTGGCGCTCATGGGCAGGGTTCGGCTGACGCCGGACCGCATTGAGGTGCTGACGGAGGACCTGCGTCAGGCGAGCGAGCGCCTGCGGCGCCACGAGGGCACGCTTCTTCATCTGGCCCTCGAGTGCGACGTCTCTCGCGAGGCGTTCCTGGAACAGCATGAGGGGCGTGAGCTTGAGACCGGCTGGCTGTCGCGCGTGGGCCGCCTGCGCGGCAAGGGGTGGAGAACGCTGGCCACCCGGAAGCGCGCGCAAGTCCTGGCGCTGCGCCGGGAGATTCTCGAGTTGTCCCGCGAGATTGCGATGGAGCCGCGCGAACTCAGGCGCGTCGCCCAGGCGGTGCTCCGCGGCGAGCGTGATGCGCGCGGAGCCACGGATGAGCTGATCGAGTGCAACCTGCGTCTCGTGGTCTCGATCGCCAAGAAGTACCAGCGCCGGGGTCTTGCGCTGGCGGACCTGATCCAGGAGGGGAACGCCGGGCTGATGAAGGCAGTGGGCAAGTTCGACCACCGCCTGGGCTACAAGTTCTCGACCTACGCAACTTGGTGGATTCGCCAGTCGATCTCGCGGGCGATTGCGGACACCGCGCACACGATCCGGGTCCCGGTTCACATGGTGGAGGTGGTCACGAGGCTGAAACGCACATCCTGGCTTCTGAATAGGGAGCTGGGACGGGAGCCGACGACGGAGGAGCTCGCCGCGCGTTTGCGCCTGCCTCTCGTCAAGGTCAAGAAGGCGCTGGATGCGATGGCAGCGGGTGCCGAGCCGGCCAGCCTTGAGGCGCCGCTCGGGGAGGACGGGGATCTGAACCTGGTGGACTTGATCGAGGACGAGGACGGGTTGCGGCCGCTCGATGCCGCGCTGGGGTCCGACCTGCGGGCGGCGATGACGCGGGCCCTGGAGAGCCTCACGCCCAGGGAGGAGCGGGTTTTGCGCATGCGCTTCGGCATCGGCATTGAGAGCGACCACACGCTCGACGAGATCGGCCAGCAGTTCTCTGTGACGCGCGAGCGCATCCGCCAGATCGAGGCCAAGGCCTTGCGGAAGTTGAAGAACCCCTCGCGGGCACGCCTGCTGCGCTCGCTCCTCGACCCGTGAGCACGTGAGGGCGTGCATACACCAGTCTTCGGCCATGTTCCGCATCGTCTTGCACAACGAGTCAACGGGCTATGGTTCTACGATTGCCATCGCCTCTTCTCCGACGTTGCCGACGGGGATTGTCTGCTGCGTGTCGGCGGCGTGGCTCATGGCTTGGAGGATCATGAGAAGGACCTTGGGAGAAATATCATCGGGCTTGCGCAGCACCGCAAGCAGGGCCTGCCGGGCGGCGGGGTAACGGCGGCAGCCTGATGCAGTGTTCCGTGAAGGGTCAGGGCCTAGCAGGCACGAGCAACCCGGCACCAATCCGACAAAGCATGATCCGCGGGAGACGCGGTACCTCGTTCGTGTGCTGCAGGCCGCGCGAATTGGGAACCACCTTCACACCACACGCTCCCCAAGCCGGATCCATTGTCAGGGCCGCCAACCGCTTAGGGGTGTCAGAGCCTCGAGCTCCTGGGGTAGTCGTTGCTCGGAGTCGATTGACCTCATCCTTGTAATCCATGTGCCCCGGGCTCCCTGACGGGAGAGCGCATCTCCGCACTTGAAGCCATTGCGCCAACCCCGCCGGACAGTCCGGCGAGGGAATCGAAGTCCGCAGACGCTGTGGTGCGTACGCCGCCGGAGCGAGATGCCGCGCCCGTGCCGCAGTGAGAGTGAGGCGCACCTGCACCGGCGCCCATGGAGCGCACCCGCGACGGCGAGGCCGTCCCGTCTGATGATCGCCGGCCTGCGCGCCCCCGGCGCGAGAAGACTACGAGGTCGAGCTCGACTTGGAGCTGTAATGGCGGGGCGGCGGCTGAACCGCGCCTTCGCCTCGCGGCCCGCGGCCTGTCCCTGCAACAGGGGCCGATGTGGCTGGCATCAGAACGCAGCGTTGACGCCAACTAGAAAGATATCCGAGCGGGCAGCGGCGTCGCTGATGGTGCGCTCGTGTATCACCTCGCCCCGGTCGCCTCTGATGCTGCCGCCGCTGATGAAGTTGAGGTGGACGAAGCTGTCGACGTGAATGTACTCGGCAACTGGCTTTGCGCTGGGCTCCGCGGATGCGCGCCAAGGGCGGATACGTATGGGCAAATCCCTGCTGTTCCCTTCATCCGTCCGACCGGCCGGAGTTCGAGGCTTGCGGGGTTCGTCGAGCGTATGCGCCAAGCCCCGCTCCTATCTGGACGCAGGGGACGCGCCAGGGCTGCCGCGCCTAAGCATGTAAGCCCTCAAAATAACTCACGCACATTTGCTGCAATTGATTGTAAACTCACGAGAACACGAGAGGTGGAGCTATGGCCGCTGTGGTGCGGAGTAGCACCATCGGTAGCTTCGGCACACTCGGTGGGCGGGTGCCTATGTGTTCCGTCGCGGCGCGGTAGGGCCGCCGAGGAAACGGATATGGAGCCGTTGCCAGCGTTCAGCGTGACCACCGCCAGGACCGGGTCGGACGACGAAGCGCGGCGTAACGCCGCCCGATGAAGCGGCGGCGCAGGTCGAGCCTTCGCGGCCAAGGCTATGAACAATTCGGAGCCACGAGTATGAGCGATTCCATTCAAGACCGATCGAAGCAAAGCCTTACGTATGGCGGCTATTACCAAACATGGATTGGGAATAGCGATACCGAGTTGACTGATATCAGCCCGGATACGCCATGTGGTGAGTATCTGAGGCGGTTCTGGCACCCCGTGGCGCTAACGTCGGAGCTTGGTACGCGGCCAAAGCTGGTTCAGGTGCTTGGCGAAGATCTTGTCTTGTTTCGAGACAAGAGCGACCGCATCGGCCTGGTGCATCGCCGCTGCCCTCATCGGCGATCGTCGCTTGAGTACGGCGTTCCGGAAGAACGAGGTATCCGCTGTTGCTACCACGGTTGGCTTTTCGGAACCGATGGGGCGACGCTTGAGGCACCCGGCCAGCCCAAAAGGGTACAGGAACGGATTTGTCAGACCGTGACCCTGGGCGCCTATCCGGTAAAGGAATACAAGGGGTTGATATTCGCCTATCTGGGACCGCCCGAATTAAAGCCTACATTTCCAGTTTACGATACCTTCAATCTGCCCGGACAGGAACTCGTGCCTTACAAGGCGCCGTTTAACTGCAACTGGTTGCAGGTTCTCGATGCAATTGTCGACCCGCTTCACACCGCTTTCCTGCATTCACGCACCAGCCGCGAGCAGTTCTCTACAGGGTTCGGTGAAATCGGTGAGATGAAGTTCTACGACCGAAAAACGAGTTTTCTGGGTACGTCAACGCGAAGGGTGGGAGACAACGTCTGGGTGCGCATAAACGAGCTGGTGCTTCCCAACTTCACCCAGGCCGGTGCGGCTTTCGCCGCCGATGGAACCAAGCAGCGCTATTACGGACGGACCTCCTTTGTACGCTGGGTCGTTCCTCTGAGTGAAGAATCGACGATGTGTTACGCCTGGGCGGTCTTCGGCGACCGGGCCGATCCGCCGGAATACAACACGCCGGAGGGCCCCGAACTGATCGAACAGGGCGAGCCATTCGATCGATCCGACGAGGAGAAAATGCTCTATCCGGCAGACGCCGAAGCGACCGAGAGCATGGGCACTATTACCGAGCATGAGAAGGAACATCTTGCGCCCAGCGACCGGGGAATCATCGGCTATCGCAAGCGTCTGCGTTCGCTCGTTCGCGATCTGCAAGACGGCACCGAGCCGATCGCGGTGGCGGATGGTTGGCCCAATGGCCCGATTCCAACGTATGGCGGCGATACCGTCCTGCACAAACCGACCAACGGCATGGACGACGACGCAGTGCTGCGAGCAGTGGGCGAAGCCGTGATGGAGGCACAATTCGAAGCCGAGGGTCTGCCTGAGGACGAGCGCGTGGAAATTGTTGTCCGGCGTCTCAAGCAAATCGAAGCGGACAAGAAGGTCGACGGGGAATTCGCGTGAGCCCGATTGCCGTGATTGTGTTCGCCGGGAATATCCGAGAGGGAAGGCACGATGCCCGACATATTTGACCGTTACCACATTCCGCTGGACGATTGGATACAGACGGCACTGGATTATTTGGTACAGGAGTACCGCTGGATATTCTATGCGGTTCGTGAGCCGGTCGGAGCAATGCTGGACGCGATAGAAACAGCCCTGTTGCTCGTACCGCCGCCGCTCTTCCTGCCGCTTCTCTTTCTGCTTTGTTGGCAGGTTTCCGGACTCAGGATTGGTATTTTCGCCACCGTGGCGATGACCTTCTTAGGTTTTATCGGGGTGTGGGACGAGGCTATGACCACCATCGCCCTAGTTCTGACGTCGGTACTTTTCTGCGTTGTCATTGGTATTCCGCTCGGCATCTGGGCAGCGCGGAGCGACCGAGTAGAAGCAGCTCTACGTCCGGTTCTGGACGTCATGCAGACAATGCCGGGATTTGTCTACATGGTGCCGGTCGTGATGCTTGTCGGCATCGGCAATGTGCCTGGAATTATCGTCACCGTAATTTTTGCCTTACCGCCCGTGATCAGGCTGACAAACCTGGGGTTGCGGGAAGTCCCGGCCGATGTGCTCGAAGCAGCGAGGGCATTTGGAGCCACCGAAAAGCGGGTGCTGTTTCGTGTCCAGATTCCTCTGGCAGGACGAACCATCATGGCCGGCGTCAACCAGACACTCATGATGGTGCTTTCCATGGTCGTTTACGCTTCGATGATCGCCGTCGAGGGCCTGGGGCAAATGGTGCTGCGCGGCATCGGCCGCCTTGACATGGGGCTGGCTGCCGTAGGCGGGATCGCGATTGTCGTCCTCGCCATGATCATAGACCGAATAACACAGGCTGCCGCGTCTTCCAGTCGTGACAGAACCAACTGGAAGGAACGGGGACCGGTCGGCGTTTGTCTGCGCCTGATCCAACGCGGAGGGGTTCAATCCGCGAGTGTCTCGTAAGGGCGATCAAGCCCGATACTCCAACCCAAACCATAGGAAAGGATACACAAAAATGTCTACATTGAAGCGACTTAACCGGATCGGACGGCTCACGGCTCTCGCGCTCGTACTGGGCGGCCTGGGCGCATCTTCAGTCGCGATTGCCGGCGACAAGGGCACAGTCCGCCCGGCCTATGACGGCCTGTTGGAAGGACTCTTCCAGACGGAAGTGGTCAACATCGGCCTCGAACGCCTGGGCTTTGACCTGGAAAAAGTCAAGCACCTCGATATTCCGGCAATGCACGTGGCAGTCGGCCAGGGAGAAGCGGACTTTGTCGCGGTTCACTGGCAACCTCTTCAGAATGTCTATTTCGACAAGGCCGGTGGAACTAGCGCGATGACCAAACTCGGCGCGCTGGTCGAGGGAGCTGGACAGGGGTATCTGATCGATACCGCTACTGCCGAGGCACACGGAATCACAAATATCGAGCAGCTCAAGGACCCGGAGATCGCCAAGATTTTCGATACGGATCAGGACGGAAAGGCCGACCTTGCCGGCTGCCCGCCCGGATGGGGCTGCGAGCGGGTCATCGAACACCATCTGGATGCCTACGGCCTTCGCGACACGGTGACGCACAACCAGGGACAGTTCATGGTGATGGCCGCCGACGTGGTCACCCGCCAGGGTGCGGGCGAACCGGTGCTCTACTACACCTACACCCCGCTTTGGGTCTCTCAGGTCTTGCGACCCGGGGACCAGGTGGAATGGCTGGAGGTACCCTTCACCACGCTTCCGGACGATGCTCAGGAAGACACCACTCTGCCGGACGGGCGTAATGTCGGCTTTTCGGTGAACACGATTAGAATCATCGCCAACAACGACTTCCTGAACGAACACCCGGACGCAGCACGCTGGTTCGAATTGGTAAGCATCCCGATCGGCGACGTCAACGATGAGAACTATCAGATCCGGCAAGGCGAGGACTCTTTCGAGGATGTCCGCCGCCACGCGGAAGACTGGATCACACAAAACCAGGAGTTGTTTGACGGCTGGTTGGCGGAAGCGCACAACGCCGGTCAGTAACCGCAGTCGAGGACTATGCCGCAGATTTGAAGAGGGCACGCGCTGTCCGGATCTTTCACGATCCGGACGCGTGCCCATCCTTCGCTGCGGCGAAAGCGGGAGCTCATAATGAGCGAACGGCCGGAAGCCGTGGTCGCCGGTAGAGACGTCTGGAAAATATTTGGCCACAATATTGACCAGGCTCTCGACGCGATGCGGTCGCAAGACCTGGATAAGGAACAGGTACTCGATGAGTTCGGCGCAATCGTCGCCGTTGCCGGAGTGACTTTCGAGGTGATGCGTGGCGAGATATTCTGTGTCATGGGGCTTTCCGGCAGCGGCAAATCCACCCTTATCAGGCACATAAACGGCCTGATCCAACCCACCGCCGGAGAACTGCTGGTCGGCGGTGTCGACGTAAACGGCTTGAGCCACAAGGAGATGCTTCGCCTGCGCTCCGAGAAAATTGGCATGGTGTTTCAGAAAATGGCGTTGTTTCCCCACTGGAGTATCGCCGACAATGTCTCATTCGGCCTGGAAGTGCTGAATGTCCCGAAAGAGCGGCGACGGGAACGGTCGCAGGAGATGCTTGAGCTGGTTCAGTTGGGGGCCTGGGCAAGACACTATCCGGACGAACTGTCGGGCGGGATGCAGCAGCGCGTTGGTTTGGCCAGGGCGTTGGCGACGGATCCGGAACTGCTGTTGATGGACGAACCCTTCAGTGCCCTGGATCCGCTGATCCGGCGGCAGTTGCAGGATGAGTTTCTGCATCTGTGGAAGACGCTCACCAAGACCTCGGTGTTCATAACGCACGACCTAGAGGAAGCGATCCGCCTGGGTGACCGGATCGCCATCATGAATGAGGGGCGCTTTGTGCAGGTCGGCACGCCGGAAGAAATCGTGACCGAACCGAAGGACGGTTATGTCGCCGAGTTCGTGAGAGGCATATCCAAATTGAAACTGGTTCGCGCCCATTCGGTCATGCAGCCGGTCGAGCAATACGAGCGTGAACATCCGGGGAAGACGGTGGCCCGCTACCGCTCCGTACCGGACGATACGGATCTCGACAGCTTGATCAAGTTGAAGACGGTGAACCTTGAACCGGTCCTTGTCGTCAACGGTGACAATAGCCCGGTCGGGATTGTCACTGTCTCCGATCTCCTGAACGGAATACGAGGAAATGCGCCAGCATGAGCTCAGCCGATCCATGTCGCAGCACACCGAGGACCCGCAGCGCAAGATAAAGGTACACGTCAAGAACAACCACGCTTCGCCGGAGACATTCCCGTCCACACCGGAGTCGGAAGCCGTGTTCACGACGACGCCGGAGCGCTGGGGTGAAGCGGCCAGGCGGCATCCCGATGTCGCTCAGCATGTGGATGTCTTCATCGATTGGGACTGCGATAATTTCACGCGCTCGATGCGCGACACCGAGGTGCTGTACTGCTGGGATTTTCCGACGCGGGACCTGGCCAAGATTGCGCCAAGCCTCAAATGGATTCACATCATCGGCGCCGGTGTCGAACATCTTTGCCCCATGGACTGGGTCCCCGAGGGCGTTCAGGTCGTCAATAACAAGGGCGCCCACGCAGCCAAGGCGGGCGAGTTCGGCCTGATGAGCATCCTGATGCTGCACAGCCATATGCCGGCCATTGTCACCAATCAGCGGGATGGCAACTGGCAGTCGCTCTTTTCGACACCGATCGCCGGCAAGACGGCCCTTGTCGTCGGCGTCGGCAGTCTGGGCGGCGGCGCGGCAACTCAGCTCAAGCGCTTCGGGCTAGAAGTGCTGGGCGTCAATCGCAGCGGCAGACCGCATCCCGATATCGATGAAATGGTCACGACGGACCGGATCGACGACCTGCTGCCACGCGCCGACTACGTCTTCGTCTCGCTGCCATCCACGCCGCAAACGGTGGGGCTGTTCGACCGCAGGCGGCTTGAAGGGATGAAGCCGGGCGCCGGTATCGTCAATGTCGGACGCTCGTCCGCCATGAACTATGAGGCGCTTTCGGATTTATTGCGTGCGGGCCATCTCTCAGGTGCCATAATCGATGTCTTCGATCCCGAGCCACTTCCCCCTGATTCGCCGCTTTGGCATGTGCCCAATCTCATCGTGACGCCACATGTTTCCGCCGACGACGGCGACAACTATGTGCCGATTACGTTGGACATCCTCTTCAACAATCTCCGCCGCCATATCCGGGGCGAGCCGCTCCAAAACGTCGTGCGGCCGGAATTGGGTTACTGATAAGGAGAGGTGCTCATCGTGAACATGATCGGACTCGTTGGGATTGGGTGTACCCTCTGACAATCGGGTAGGTGATGGAGTGGTCGCCACCGAGCACTACCGGCATTGCCCCCTCGGCAAGGTCCGCCTTCGTAAAGTCGGTCGCATTGTCGAACGTGCTCGTCACGTCGGTGGGCCATACGTCGATGTCGGCGACATCGACGATGGTTCTGTTCGCCATCTCGTGTGCGAGGTAGGTGCGCGAGGTAGGTGCGTCCCGTTTCAGGGTCGTAGAATCCCGCTTCGGGGGATGCAAACCGCAACGAATGCTCGCGAATCGAGCGAGGACCCATGCGCGAGCCGGCGAGTGTCCCGTTCGCGTAATTCGTACAATTGTTCGGGTTCTTGGATTCGGGGGCACTCTGATGCGGCGGTCGGTGGAGACCAAGCTGAGTGGGGCAGAGCGTAGCGAGTTGGAACGCTTGGCGCGGGGCCGGAAGGTCTGGCGGGCGCTGTCGGATCGGGCGCATATCGTGCTGCTTGCGGCCGAGGGGCTGAACAACGTGCAGATCGCGAACACGCTCGGCATCAACAATCTCACCGCCAGGAAGTGGCGCAACCGGTTTGCCGAGCACGGTATGGACGGGCTCCAGGACGAGCCGCGGCCGGGCCGTCCACGGCGTATCGATGACGACGCCGTGGCCGAGGTGGTGCGCAAGACGCTTGAGGAGAAGCCTCGGGATGCGACGCACTGGAGCACGCGCTCGATGGCCCGCGAGACGGGGTACGCGCCGTCGACGATCCACCGCATCTGGCAGGCCTTCTCGCAGCAGCCGCTCCGGAGCGAGACCTTCAAGTTGTCCGCGGATCCGTACTTCGTGGACAAGACGCGCGACATCGTAGGCCTCTACGTGGACCCGCCGCAGCACGCCATGGCGCTCTGTGTGGACGAGAAGTCCCAGGTTCAGGCCCTCGATCGCACCCAGCCGCTGCTGCCGCTGCGCCCAGGGCAGGTCGAGCGGCGCACCCATGACTACAAGCGCAACGGCACGACTTCGCTGTTCGCAGCCCTCGACGTCGCCACCGGCGAGGTCATCGGCAAGTGCTTCCGCCGCCATCGAAGCCTGGAGTTCCGCAAGTTCCTTGACCATGTCGAGGCCAACGTGCCGGAGGATCTCGACATCCACATCGTCATGGACAACTACTCGACGCACAAGACGAAGGAAGTCCGCGACTGGTTCGCCAGGCGGCCCCGCTGGAACGTGCACTTCACCCCCACCTCTGCCTCATGGCTCAACCAGGTGGAGAGGTTCTCCGCCGATCTGACGGAGAAGCAGATCAAGCGCGGGGTTCACCGCTCGACCGTCGAGTTGGAGCAGGCGATCACCGAGTATATCGAGGCGGTCAACGAGGACCCCAAGCCGTTCCGATGGCACAAGTCGGCCGACGAGATCCTCGCCTGCATCAAGCGCTTCTGCCTGAGAACCCTCGAACTCGCGCCGGCTCAGTCATAACTGTGCGAACTTCGGAATCAGGACACGAGAAACGGCGAGCCTTCATCGAAGAGGACTCCGTAGACTGCAATATCGGCGTCGAGAGAATCGAGACCGGTTTCGATCCGCGCACGCAGGAAAGAGGGAATGCCGACAAACGGGCGGTGGAGCTTGATACCGGACCTTCTGCTGCTCGATGTCATGGCGGGCTCCAGTTCAAAGTCCAGACGCCGACACGTGTTCCATTCTGCCGGAGGCATGTCAGTGTGCAAGTCGCCAGCGCCACCTGACACCGTGCCAGCTTCACGTGTTTCCCCCCTCCGTATCGCACTCCTCCGCGTACGTCGTTGCCTCCACCAGCGGCTCGGAAGCGACACCGGAAACGATGGAGGCGGCATGCTCGAGGAGTTGATCGACCCGCTTCTGGCGCCCGGTAGCGATCAGGTCTAGCGCGATGGCCTGCGCGGTGAAGATCGAGGCGCGCGCGACCTGGACCTGCACTTCCGATTGCGGCCGCTGCTTAGTCTCGACCCAAGTTGGCACTTTTTCCGACCGGTCGAGCCTGACCGGGCCAGTTTCTTCACACTGAACCACTAGATGTTGGGGCTGAAAGACCCCTGAACCCCACATCTGCCATTCGTGGTCCCGGAA
>LXNI01002554.1_pt1 | contig 12276 bp, 11 predicted proteins | sample 809091 | NCBI WGS metagenome assembly LXNI01 (sample SAMN04870527, study PRJNA318959) | sponge metagenome | biome: 01000161; feature: marine sponge reef; material: water | host: Sarcotragus foetidus | place: Greece: Milos, Mediterranean Sea | collected 2013-05-29 | depth 5-7 m | reverse complement strand
AGTTCAGCATCCGCTGGTAATGCGTGATCACAAGCGCGCCCATATCGGGACCGGTCAAGGCGTTGACGCCGTCCGCGACAATGCGCAGCGCGTCAATGTCGAGGCCCGAATCAGTCTCGTCCAGCACGGCAATCTCCGGTTCCAGCACAGCCATCTGCAAGACCTCGGCACGCTTCTTTTCGCCGCCACTGAAGCCCTCGTTGAGGTAACGGCCAGCGAAACTGTGATCAATCTGCAACTGCGTCATCTTCTCGCGCATGAGACGGGCAAACTTGGGAATCGGTATGCCTTTGCTATCCGGGTCAGCGGCCTTCATTCGCGCGTTGATGGCGTGACGCAGGAAATTGCCCAGCGTGACGCCGGGGATTGCGACCGGATACTGAAAAGCCAGAAACAAGCCAGCGCGGCTGCGCTCGTCCGGTTCCAAGTCCAGCAGACTCTCGCCATCAAGCAGGACTTCTCCCTCATGTACTACATAAACGGGGTTGCCCATCAATATGTTGGCAAGCGTGCTCTTCCCAGAGCCATTTGGTCCCATCAGCGCATGTATCTCGCCCTTCTTGACGGTCAAGTCAAGACCGCGTAAAATCATTTCATCTTCGCCATCCACACTCGCGTGCAGATTCCGAATCTCCAATGTAGCAACCATTCTCGGCAGTTCTCCTTCGTTATCGAATTAATGTCGGTTAAATTTACTCTGTAACCGACTCGAATTCATTCGCAGTATATCAGCGCGCCATGGCCTTGTCAACAGCCTTGCTTAGCAAACAGCGGCACTGACGCGCGCCAGACCAACCGGGTGTAGCGCGCATGAGAATAGTAGCTCATCCACAATAGAATCCCATCAGAATCCACCGCGTTTGCGCAAATTGACAGCGTCCCAACGCTGTACTATGCTTATGTCATTGCGTCCATCAAGGCATGGCAATCGTCGACGAAGGGATTGGCGCTTGAGCGGGCTCCTGCCCACTCGCAGACTGATCATCACAATGATCTAGAGACCAAAGGATGAACACATGGATGACACACAAGCCGGTTTGTACGAAGCGATGCGAGCGGTGATTGATCCGGAAATCGGCATGAATATCATCGAGCTTGGTTTGGTGCGCGGCGTGGAAGTCGGCGAAGAAAGCGCGCACGTCAATATGATTATGACGACGCCGTTCTGCCCTTATGCGCCGCAACTTCTCGAGCAGACGCGCCGCACGGCGCAGGACTTCTTGGGCCTGCCGACGACCATCGAGATGGGCATGGAAATGTGGGATCCCAGCATGATGGAAGAGGGCGCCGCCAGCGACTGGGGGCTCTTTTAGCCGAAGTTCGATTTGACGCTACGGGCGATGTCTGCTGATCCAATCCCGCGGGTCAATGTAGTGCTTTACCAGCAAATCATAATTCAGCTTGGGCCAGTTGCCGGGTCGGGTTTCCAGGAGTGTGGTCGCGCTCAAATCAAAATGCAGGTGCGGCACATAGCGGCCGAAGGCGTCGCTGATCTCACAAATTCGCTGTCCCCGCGCGACGCGCTCGCCAACTGAGACGCGCATATTTTGGACGTGAGCATATCGACTGTAGATGACCTGACCCGATGGCTCGTATAGCGGATCGTGACGAATGAGGACCAGATTGCCCCATTTGCCCAATCGCGCGGCAAAGATCACGATGCCGCTGGCGCAGGCGTAACAAGCCATGCCTTTGTCTTCGTAGGGCCTGCCGAAATTTAAGTCGGCGCCCGTGTGATAGGCTTCGCTCGGCGTACCGATGAAGTACAGCTTGCCGAAGGGCGTCGCGTCCAGCCAGCCTTTCGGCCAGACTCGCTCGCCTCGGCGCTGTTCGCTTGTGCCCACCGGCGAATCATATCCGTCAGCGACATTGATGCCGTCTATCACTGTGGGACGCGGCTCGGACGCTGGATCAGGAGCGGGAGAATAACCGGGAGGCGTCGTAACTATCCGGCGGAAGCGAACGGCGTCAAAAGCAATCTCTTTGTCGGATTCACCGGTCACATCGTTCAAGAATACGCGCCCGGCATTCTCCATATTCTTGTCCAGGTCGAATACGCCTAGCGCCACCCAGGCGTTCCGGCTCCGATGTTGGTTGATATCCAAGACCACTTCCGCCGTCGTGCCGACGATGCCATGCACTTTATAACGCGCACGCCTTGTGGTCGCGTTGCGATTGGGGATGAAGACGGCGATCTCATAAAGACCGCTTGCCGGCAGATCGTCCCGCCATTCCGCCCATACCTTGCTCGTGCGCTCCGCAGTGGAGACGTAAAGATAATCCCAGCCCCAGGTGTTCTGCCGCGCGCTGAATTCCGGCGCGCCCGTGTAGGTGCCGCTGCGAAAGCCAGATTTGGTCGGCAGAATAACGACTTCTTCAGCAAAATTCTGCCGGGTCTCGCTGGTTTCCTCCGCGGGCGAGGACGTGAGTTCGATAGGCTTGTTGACGCCGGTCCAATGAGAGATTACGCCATAGCGCCACCAGCTCAATCCTTTGGCGCCATGAACCTGCGTAGACAGCGTATGCGCTTCGGTTTGTTCCGACGCCAGGGCATCGCCCGGCAAGACCGGAATGATTGGCTTATTGAATCCGCCCCAGACCGTCCACACCGATGAGAGAGACTCTTCCGGCGTCGTACGGAAAATATTCCAATAAGTCTGCGGATGGATGCTGTCGATGAAGGGACTCCATTCGCCGGGAAAAACCGTGTGATAGTGCTGCGGGCGTGGATCGACGCTCATGCCAATATGAAAACGCGTGCCCAAGCCGCGGCGCAGTTCCAGCATGTAAGGGCGCACAGCCTCAGCGCCACCCTGCCAATAATCGGAGTATGGTTCAATATCCAGAATGAGCGACTGAACGCCGGCTCTCGTGCAGGCTTCTATGATGATCGCGGTCTCCTCGGATATATTCAGTCCCTTGGGTACACACCAAGCGTGAAATTCGAGGCCCGCCGATTGGCAGGCGCGCACCCACTGATCGACGCTGCTGGCGCCGCTGATCGCCATATCACTGTTGTCGTATTCGCTCATCCAATATGTGCCATTGGTGATTTTCACCCAGACCTGGCTCGCGTTTGGCGCGTTGGCTTTGATGTCATTGAGCGCCTCGCTGATGGTGTCCTGCGGAACGGCTGATCCCTTCCAGTGCCAAACAGCAACTTTGCCGTCATAGGGCGTTGGCTTGTGCGGCGAGGGCGCGGCGCCAATCGCGTGAATGAATTCAACATAGCCGGCGTATACCCAGCCCTTTAAGCCGCCCTTCTCCATCCATACCCAATTCGAAGCTGTCTTGGTATCAGGGAAATAGACCACCAGGGAATTATCCAGCAGATCGCCGATGTCCTGGTAGTTGACACCCGGTCCACGCCTGATATTGCTCAGCGCCGACTGCGTATTGGCGACGGCGACCAAGCCGCTGCCGGCGTTGTCAGGTTTGGGGACGGATCGCGAACTCGTCATAGGCGGCGCCTCTCTCGGGTTGAATTACTCGCATACTAGTACAACTGTCTGTTTTGGGCAAAGCGTTTGCGCCCTTTGCGAATCGTGGCGCAAAAAAGCCGCCCAAGGGCGACTAAATTGATTCGTTTGTGAGCCAGGATTTATAGCGCGCGGCATAACGCCCCTCGCGGCCCAGGGCGGCCGGCGCTAGACGACGAACTGTCCATCGCGGTAGAACAGCTCGTCATCTACATGGATTTCGCTGTCTTGGCGCATATCGCAAATCATGTCCCAATGCACGGCGCTTCTGTTGAGACTGCCGGTTTCGGGATAACCCATGCCGATAGCCATGTGAATGGTGCCGCCAATCTTCTCGTCATAGAGAATCATGCCAGTGAAGCGATCAATGCCGAAGTTGGCGCCGATAGCGAACTCGCCAAGATAACGCGCGCCGGCGTCGGTCTCCAACTGCGCGTGCAGCAGTTCTTCGTTCATCTCGGCCGAGGCATCGCTTACTTTGCCATCGACAAATTTGAGTTCGATGCCGCTGACGGCGCGCCCGCCGACGATCGCCGGATAGCTGAAGCGCACCCAGCCATTCACGCTATCCTCGACCGGACCGGTGAAGATCTCTCCGCTCGGCATATTGCGCTTGCCATCGCTGTTGACAAAGACGCGGCCGGCGATGCTCAGCTCGAGATCGATATTCGGCCCCCGCAGTTTGATGCGATCCTTGCCTTCCAAATAGTCGACCTTGTCCTGCTGCATGTCGCTGAGTTTGCGCCATTCGGAAGCCGGGTCATCGGCATCGCAGAAGCAGGCGCCATAGACGAAATCTTCATAATCTTCGAGGCTCATATTGGCTTCTTGCGCGCTGGCCTGCGTGGGATAGAGCGCTCCCACCCAGCGAAACTCGCCGCGAGCCGCTCGCTCAAGGCGGGTCTGCAAGATCTCGCCTTGCGCCGACCGCCAGGCTTGCATCCGGCTCGCCGCGATATTGCTCATTGCGCGCGTATTTTCCGGCGCGCCGACGCGGATATAGACATCGCCTTCTGCTGTGTAGCGTTTCAGCGCCGGGTCGATCCAGTTCAACTGCTCGTCGCTGGCCTGCTGCAGGAAATAGCGCTGCATCCGCTCGTCGCCAATCAACAGGCTCGGATGACCGCCGGCGTCGATGACGGCTTCATACACATTGCGCAGAATCGGCAGCGAGCCGAGTTCACCCAATATCCCAACCCAATCGCCGGGCTGCACCTCTGTCGAGTAATTGACTAGCAGTTCCGCTAATTTGCGCCGTCGTTGATCGCTCATGCCCTGCCCTTCCGCGGTCGATTTGCCCTAAGCCAGTTCCTTCGCTTTTGCCAGTGCGGCGGCGTAATCCACCTCGTTCCCAATAATCGGCACGTACTCGGCATGCTGGACCACATTCTCGCGATCGATGACAAATACTGCCCGCTGACAGATCCGCCAGTCGGTATCGTGCACGCCATAGTCATCAGCGAATTGCATATCGCGCTGCGTCGATAGCGTCTCCGTGTTGTCGATGCCTTCGCTGCCGCAGAACCGACCCAAGGCAAATGGCATATCCGCGCTGACGGTCAACACAACCGTATCCTCGAGGGCAGCCGCTTCCGTGTTAAAGCGGCGCGTCTGATCGGCGCAGACGCCCGTGTCGATCGACGGGATCACGCTGATGACCTTGACTTTGCCAGCATAATCCGCCAGAGACTTGCTGCTCAAGTCATTGGCGATCAAACTGAAATCGGGCGCCGCCGCGCCAATCGCCAGCATTTCCTTCTGTACATGATGTTCGCTGTCGCCAACCATCAAACCTTTGCGCGCCATACTACTGTCTCCTTTATCTTCTTAATGCGAAACCGCGTCTCTTTCGATTATCATAAGAATTATAGGCGCATCATATACAGTATCAAGATGCTAAACTGGCGGCAGACTCGTACAAGATCAGTGAGGGAGGCTCCCTATGAATCGCAAGGCGCTATTGGTCATCGTGTTGATCGTCGTTGTCGCAGCCGTGCTGGCGGTCACGAAACCTTGGATCTACTTCGTCAACCATGAAGTCAACGAAGCTTTTCCCGGATTGACGGATGCGCAGCGCGAAGCGGTCGCCAACATGCCAGAAGAACAGAAACAGGCGTTGATTGACATGGCGAACGATACCCGCAAGATGGTGGAAGACACCGCCATTGCACAGAGCGGCGACGATACGGTGGCGCCGGCAGCTGAACAGGCGATGCCGCCCGATATGCCGGATGAACCGACTGTGCTCGTGATGGGCTCGTTCATCGATATCGACCCGATCCATGGCGCCGAGGGCAGCGCGACCATCTACGAACTGCCGGACGGGGATCGCGTTCTGCGCTTCGAGGACTTCCGATCCAAGAACGGACCAGACCTGCATGTCTATTTGTCAACGGAAGCGCCGACAAGCACCTTCGCCGGGCTGGGCGCGGACGAAATCCATCTCGGCGCGTTGAAAGGCAACGTGGGCAATCAAAACTACGATATCCCAGCAGATGTCGACCTGAGCGAGTACCGCAGCGTCGTCATCTATTGCGTGCCATTCCACGTGGTTTTCAGCACGGCGGCTTTCGCGTAAAGCGCTCGCGGGCCAAGAGCCGTCTAGTCAAAGGCGCGGAATCGCCACTCGCCGTCAACCATCGCGCCCAAAACGTTGAGCTCGAGGATTTCTTCGGGCTCAACCTGGTAGATGTCGCGATCAATCACGATTAAATCGGCGAGGAAACCCTCACGCAGTTGCCCCAATCGATCTTCCATGCGCGCGGCATAAGCCGGTCCCTGCGTGAAGCCGAGCAGCGATTCGTGCAAGCTGAGCCGCGCCTCCGGGCGCCAGCCGCCGGCCGGCTGTCCGTCGCGCTCGCGGGTCACCGCGGCATGTATCCCGATGAAGGGATCAAGGGGTTCCACGGGCGCATCCGAACCGAATGCCACACGCGCGCCCTGATCCAATTGCAAACGCGGATTGTAGGCGAATGCGGTTCGCTCTCCCCAATAGAGGTCGGCCGCTATCCTGTCGGATGTGGCGTGGATGGGCTGCATCGAGGCGATGACATCCAATTCCGCCAAGCGACCGGCATCAGCCGGATGTATGATCTGGACGTGCTCAATGCGGTGTCGTCGATTTGGCGCCGGTATACCTCGTCCCGCTTCTTCGCGGCGGACGGTTGCGAAGACGTCAAGCGCGTCATGAACCGCCTTGTCGCCGATGGCGTGAATGCTCGACGGCAAGCCACAAGCGCTGGCTCGGCGGACAAATTCAATCATCTCTTCCTTATCTACGACAGCCATGCCGTAGTTGCGCGGCTCGCCCTGATATGGCGCGAACATCAGAGCGGTCTTTGCGCCCAGCGCGCCATCGGCAAAGAGCTTAAGCGCGCCAATGCGGATCCAATCATCGCCGAATCCGCTGCGAATGCCGGAGTCTAGCGCGGCGCCCAGCCAACGTTGATTGATCTGCTTAAGCACGCGTAAAGACAACTCGCCGCGTTCACGCAGGACTTGCAGGGCAGCCAAGCAAGATGGCTCGTCGAAGTCATGAATCATGGTGATGCCACAGCGCAGGGCATGTTCTTGCGCATCCAGCATCATGTCCGCCAGCTCGTCGGTCCTTGGGCTCGGTATACAAGCGCTGACCATATCCATTGCCGTCTCCAGCAAGAGTCCAGTGGCGGCGCCGTCGGCATCGCGCAGGATCTGACCGCCCTCCGGGTCAGGAGTGCTGCCGGTGATGCCTGTGCGCTGCAGCGCAGCGGAATTGACCCAGGCGGCATGTCCGCTCTTGGCGCTCAAATAAACCGGATGCGCTGGCGCGACCACGTCAAGATCCTGTCTCGTCGGAAATCCGCGGTCGGGCCACAAGTCTTGCGCCCAGCCTTGTCCCTGCACCCATTCACCGGCGGGCGTTTCATGCACGCGCTTCCTCACCCGTTCGACCGCGATCGCCTTTTGGGGAACCTCGAAGACATTGACCGACCGCAGCGCTTGCGACTGAGCCTCCCAATGCAGATGTGCGTCAGAAAGCCCTGGCAGGACCGTCTTTCCGTCCAGATTCACCTCCGTCGTCCCGGCATTTGCCAGCCGCCGGATTGCATCATCGGCGCCCAGCGCGACCACCCGACCATAGCTTATGGCAAGAGCCGAGACTCGAGGTTGGTTCTTGACGAGCGTGATGATATTCCCACCCAGGAGAATGGTATCAATCATGTATTAATCCTCGTTCAATTTCTTCAACTCCAGAGCGATTTCCGCTGAAGTCGGCGCGCTATTTCCGCCTGCGCGCGTCACCGAGTAGGCCGCCAGCTTCCCCGCCAATCGAACAGCGCTTGCGATATCATCGCCAAACACCGAAAGCGATCCCAAAAGCGATGCCGCGAATACATCACCCGCCCCCGTCAGGTCACGCGGGTCAACGGCGATGCTGTCGTATTGCAGCGAATCGCCACAGTGATAATAGGTGCCGCCGCTGCGTCCGTTGGTCACAATCAAATGCTTGCAGACCTGCCGAATCTCATCAGTCAAATGCGGGAAGTGATAAACATCCTCCTCGCTGTAGACGACGATATCGATTTGCTTCAACGCGTCTTCATCAAACCAAGGCCGAAACTTGACCAAGCCGCTGTCGTCCCAACGCCGCAGCAAGCCCTGCAACGTGAGCATGATAGTCGCTTCAGGAAATCCGCGCGTCAATTCCAGCGGATTGAGTTCCGCGGCCAACGGACCCAGATGCACATAAGGCGCTGACATCCAGGCTTTGGGCACGTCCGCAAAGGAAATTGGACTGGCGGTCGCGCGCACGAATTGCTGGCGTCCGCCTTCGCTGTAGACATTTTCATACGTGAGTGATTGCTCGCTAGGGACGACGATGAGCTTTCCATGCGGCCGCAATTGGTCCAGCAGCGGCTCGTCCGCGGCGGCGCTGGTCACTATACCTACGCGATGGCCGAAGGCTGTGTATGTCGGCGCGGCATAAGAAACGGTTCCGCCCAACATGTTCCCGCCCGGCGCCAGGTCGACGGTCATGTGTCCGATCAGTAGAATATCAATTTCTGTCGACAACGATGATTCTCACGAGGCGATGCCGGGCGACAATACGCGGACCAAGAATGTAAGCCAACTAGCTAAACGGACAGCGGTCGCGGGGTCTATCTGGGCACGATTGTGACTTTCCGCGTACGACCTTCGCCCACACTACGCGTGGTAACATCTTGCCGGCCGCGCAACGTCAGATGAATGATGCGCCGCTCGTTGGCCTGCATGGGCTCAAGCGTGATCGTTCGGCCCTGTTGGACAGCTTGTTTGGCAAGGCGCTGCGCCAAGCCACGCAGCCGGTTCGATCGACCGGTCTTATAACCAGCCACATCAACGATGACGTTCGCTCGCCGTTCCAGCCGTCGGCTGCAGATCAAGCGCACGATATGCTGCAAGCAAGATAGGGTTTCGCCACGGCGCCCGATCAAGCGGTTGATGCGCGCCCCGGTAACATTGAGCATCCAGTGCGGCGCATCATCCTCATCATCTTCGGTGCGATGCACCTTAACCTGCGCATCAATTTGCATTCGCTCCAAGAGTTCGACCAGCACCTGCCTGCCGACGATGGCGTCTTCATCAAGATCTTCTTCCCCGACTTCAGCCAGCGGCAGGCGCTCTTGCTCCTCGGGCTCGTCCGCTTTGAACTCAGTCTCGCTCTTCGGCGCCTCGCTCTTTGGCGCCTCGCTCTTCGGCGTCTCGCTCTTCGGCGTCTCGCTCTTACGTCGGCCGATCAACACGATTCGGACCCGTGCCTCGCGCGCGCCGAACCCGAACAAGCCAGTATTCGGTTCTTCGAGAACCTCAATCATCACATCGCCGGGCGTCGCATTGAGTTCAGCCAAACCTTTGTTGATCGCCGCATCGACTGAATTGGCGGTTACTTCAATCATCTCCATGGTTCAGGTCCTTTGTTCGTGATGCAACCGTGGCAACAGGTTATTTCTTGCGCGGCTTCTTCTTTCTGCGTTTACGAGGCTTCTTAACCGGTTCATCTTCCTCGAAGACAATCTCCACAGGCGCATCGTCGGTTTTCTTCTTGCCAAATAATCTGTCCAAAGCATTGCGTCCTTGCGGGCTGTATTGAACGATGCCGATCAGGTTAGACGACACAAAATAGATCGACAATCCCACTGAAAATGACAATGAGAAAAAGCCGAACATGATGGGCATGATGGTCGTCATGCTCTGCATCATCTGCGCTTGGCCGCCGCGCGGTTTGTCGTCTTCATCATCGTCTTTCTTTTCTGTTTTTTGTTTTGTGGTCATCATCGTCAGCTTCTGCTGCGCCCAGGTAGTAATCAGAACGAGAAGCGGCAGAAGCAGGGCATAGTGAGGATTCTCGGTCGGCGCCAGCGTCAAATCCAATTCGGGCAGAAAACCCGCCAACTGAGGGATTGGCGTCCACATTCTTTGCAGCGGGATCAGCGAATCCAAGCCGGGAATGAGCAGGCGCTCGGACAGGTCGACCAGTTGAAACGGCGTGGCGGCCAGCGCAAAGAAGATCGCCTGATACAGGCCAATCAAAATGGGAAACTGAATCACCATCGGGAAGCAGCCGCCAACCGGATTGACTTTGTTCTCCCGATAGAGTTTCATCTGCGCTTGCGACAGTTTTTCCTTGTCGTTCTTATACTTCTCCTGAAGCTTTTTGAGCTGCGGCTGGACCTGCTGCATTTTGCGCGAGGACTCTTGCTGTTTCGCCAACAGCGGATAGGTCAGAAAACGAATGATGACGGTCAATACGACGATCGCCAAAACGATGTCCTGGTTTAGGGCGGCATAGAGCCAAGCCAGGATCGTTACAAACGGATTAAGAATTAAATCCCACATTCAGACATGCCCCCGTCGACGGACTAGCGCGGATAGACCCAGTTTTGGCGCCCATCGACCTCGAACGCAATGAGCAATCGGCCGCCGTCGACTGACGTCACAAGCAGGAGCGGCTGATCGATTTTTAATGTGTCGCTCGGCAACAGCAGCAGCATGTCGCCCAGCAGCTCAGGTAGATTGTCCACTTCGCGTACATTAACCGGTACGCCGTCTCGCTTGTCAAGCCAGTAGACCTTGCCATCCCGCGAGGCTACAATCACGCGGTCCATGTAGGCCAACGGTCCTACTCGTATGCCCCGATCGGCAATTTGGTTCGACCAAAGCTCCGCCAGGTTCCTCTCGGTATCCAGCGCATGCACGAAGCCGCTGAGATCAGCCACATAGATGATGCCGTTTTGGTCAATCGCTGGCGTACCCCAAACCCAGTTTTGCGTGTCATAGCGGTTGAGAATCCGCCCGTCAAGCGAAATCTCAAAAAAGCTCTTGTTGAAGCTGCCGACGTACAAACGGTCATTCGCCAACAATGGGGTCGATGCGACGCTTCCGCCCAAATCGACTGACCAGAGTCGTTGCCCGGTAATTCGGTCGAGCGCGTAAAGGTTGTGATCGATCGAGGGAACAATGATCATGTCCCCCGCCAGAAGCGGCGTCGCCCAGACGCCCTCCTCGGTATGGAAGCGCCATAACTCGCGAAAATCATCGAGCGACAATGCGCTAAGCCCGCCATTCTGATAGGGCACGTATAGAATGCCTTCAGCGACCAGCATGCTGGCGACAATCTTGTCCGCCAGCGGGATCGACCGCGTCGCCTCAAGAAGGACAGAATCCACCAACAGCAGCTTGCCGCTGTTCGCGGCGACCAGCATAGTTTCTGCGTCAATGACAATCGGCAGCGAGTAAAACTGCGCGCCCTCGTTGTTGGAGCCATGCAAGATCCAACTGCGGGGATTGTTCTCGCTGTCCCGCATAGCCTGGCCCGTAACCGGGTTGATTAGACGGAGCGGCGCGCCATTCACCGGGCTCAGTATGGCGACGTCATTGTTGTATGCCAGCGCAATGTTCTGCTCGCCGTTGACGGTTACCAAGCCAACAGCGGGCCAACTGACACCCATGCGCGCGCCGACGCATCCAGAAAGAGCGAGCATCGCAAAAATCAGGCATACAACGAGCCTGAATCGCCTAAGATTCGTTCTAGACAAAATCACTCCTTCGGCGGGACGGGATCGTAACCGCCTGGATTCAACGGATGGCAGCGCATGATCCGTCTTATTCCCATCCAGATCCCTTGCGCCGGACCATAGGCCTCGATGGCTTCATAGGTATAGACCGAACATGTCGGCGTGAAGCGGCAGGCGCTTGGGAGCAGCGGCGAGACAAACCGCTTATACAACCGAATTAAATTCAGCAGCGCCCACTTTAGCATCTCAGCAGTTTTCCATCAGCCGCGCCTTCACCAACAGCCCATACAGTATACGATACAGTTCACCGAATGGTTGCCGAACAATGCTGGGCCGCGCGATAAGGACGACATCAAATCCCTGCTGCAATTGACCATGCAAATGCGACACAATCGCCCGTAAGCGGCGTTTGCATTTGTTGCGGGCAACTGCGTTACCCAGTCGCTTTGACGTCACGATGCCATAACGGTTGTGAGGCAAGTCGCTTCCGCAGACGCTGATCTTCAGGTCGCGATGACGACAGACGGCGCCCAAGCGCTGAACCCGAGCAAAGTCGAGCGGCCGGCGCAACCTTAGTGCGGCTCTCATCAATTAGCTGGCGTTCCAGTTTAGTTTTTTGACATGGTTGGGCGATACGGTGAGTTGGTGACGACCCCGCAGGCGACGCGCCTTAAGTACGCGCCGTCCGCCGCGGCTGCTCATACGCTTGCGGAACCCATGCACGCGCTTGCGCCGGCGAACCTTCGGCTGCCAGGTGCGTT
>LXNI01002553.1_pt1 | contig 12291 bp, 12 predicted proteins | sample 809091 | NCBI WGS metagenome assembly LXNI01 (sample SAMN04870527, study PRJNA318959) | sponge metagenome | biome: 01000161; feature: marine sponge reef; material: water | host: Sarcotragus foetidus | place: Greece: Milos, Mediterranean Sea | collected 2013-05-29 | depth 5-7 m | reverse complement strand
GTCAGGTTTGCAGGCCCCCGACCACCAGCCGGCTGAACTCCCTGCCGATCTGCCCGGCGCTGGCCGGACCGTCGGGGCGGTACCAGAACGCCATGGAGTTCATCATGCCGATGATGCCGATGGCGGCGAGTCGAGCGTTGATCTCGGGCTTGACCTCCCCGGAGCGCTGGCCGCGGCGGATCTGCGAGATCAGGAACCGGCTGTAGACGTCGGCCGCTTCGCGGATCGTCTCCTGGCGTTCCTCCGAGAGCGCCCGGAACTCCCGGAAGAACACCGAGGACTGCACGAACGTGGAGGCGAAGACCGCGGCGTGCCCCTCGAGCAGCGCCTCGATGAGCTCGAGCGCGCTGCCCTCGCGCTGCTCCAACTCCTGAATGACGCCGAGCGCCGCGTCGTAGGCCTCCTTGATGACACTGAAGAGCAGATCCTCCTTGGTGTCGATGTAGTAGTAGAGGCTGCCTTTGAGGATCCCCACCTCCTCGGCGATCTCCTGAATGGAGGTCGCCTCGTAACCCTTCTCGTTGAAGATCCGCGCGGCGACGTCGATGACCTCTTGGTAGCGACGCTTGGAGGGCCTGGGTGCGTCGGTGGCGGCCTCGGCCATTGACAACTCCTCAAACAACTGTTGGGTTGGCAGATCGGCGCTAGATTGTAGGCCAGCACCGAACCGTACAGCAGGGCATTCCCCGCAAAGGTTGTACGAGGCGAGCCCAGCCGGTCCGCGGGTACTGTGCCGGGAACGGTTGGGCGCACCTCGGGCGAACCGGCGGGCCGCCCGGCACAGAGCCAACTATGAGCCTCCCCGACAACCCTTTCCCCGGCGGAGCCGAGTCGCACGACGACGAGGACTCGCCACGCGCCCGGGCCGAGGCGCAGTGGCGGGCCGCATTCGAAGCCGCCCCGCGGCGCGACGGCGCCTTCGAGACCATGTCCGGCATCCCGCTGGCCGCGGTGCACGGGGACCCCCCCTACCCCGGTCAGTTCCCGTACACGCGGGGCATCTACCCCTCGATGTACCGCTCACGGCTGTGGACGATGCGGCTCTTCGCCGGCATGGGCACGGCAGCCGACACCAACCTGCGCTTCAAGAGGCTCCTGGAAGCCGGCGGCACGGGGCTGTCGACGGCCTTCGACATGCCCACGCTCATGGGGCGCGACTCCGATCATCCCTGGGCGGTCGGCGAGGTGGGCCGGGCCGGCGTGGCGGTCGACACGATCGCCGACATGGAGGACCTCTTCGCCGGCATCGACCTGGGCGGCGTGAGCACGTCGATGACCATCAACGGGCCCGCCAACATCCTCATGGCCATGTACATCGTGACCGGCGAGCGCGGCGGCACCGAACGCGGCCGGCTCAGCGGCACCATCCAGAACGACATCCTGAAGGAATACCAGGCGCAGAAGGAGTACATCTTCCCGCCGCGCCCCTCAGTGCGGCTAGTGACCGACCTCATTCGCTTCACCACCGCCGAGATGCCGCGCTGGCATCCCGTCTCCATCAGCGGCTACCACATCCGCGAGGCCGGATCCACCGCTGCCCAGGAACTGGCCTTCACCCTCGCCAACGGATTCGCCTACGTGGAGGCGGCGACGGCCGCCGGGCTGGACGTGGACGACTTCGCCGGCCGCCTGTCGTTCTTCTTCAACAGCCACATCGACTTCTTCGAGGAGGTCGGCAAGTTCCGCGCCGCCCGGCGCATCTGGGCGCACTGGATGCGCGAGCGCTACGGCGCCCGCCGGGAACGGTCGCTGCAACTGCGCTTCCACACCCAGACCGCCGGGGTGTCGCTCACCGCCCAGCAGCCCGAGGTGAACATCGCCCGGGTCGCCACGCAGGCGCTGGCGGCGGTCCTCGGCGGCACGCAGAGCCTGCACACCGACAGCTACGACGAGGCGCTCGCCCTGCCGACCGAGCGGGCGGCGCGGATCGCCCTGCGGACCCAGCAGGTCATCGCGCACGAGACCGGCGCCGCCAACGTGGCCGACCCGCTGGGCGGCTCCGCCTACGTGGAGTGGATGACCGACGAGATGGAGCGGCGCGCCACCGAGGTGTTCGACCACCTCGACAAGCTCGGCGCGGGGTCGATCCTGGAAGGCGTCTACGAGGGCATCGCCAACGGCTACTTCGTGGGCGAGATCGCTGACAGCGCCTACCGCTTCGAGCGCGAGGTGAACGCCGGGCGGCGGATCATCGTGGGCGTCAACGCCCACACCGAGGGCGATGACGGCAACACCCCCACCCTCTACATCGCCGACGACGTCGAGGAGCGGCAGTTGGCGCGCCTCGCCGAGGCGAAGCGGCGGCGCGACGGCGGGGCCGTCGTGGCTGCACTCGAGAGGCTGGCCGAAGACGCCGCCGACCCGACGGCCAACCTCATGGCCCCCATCATCGACTGCGTGCGCGTCGAGGCCACCGAAGGTGAGATCACGGGCGCCCTCGAGGGCGTCTTCGGCACCTACACCGAACCCGCAGTGGTATGAGCGGCCCGGCCGGCGGCGCCGCGGACCTCGAGGCCGGACACAGCCAGGAGCGCCCCCCACCGGTGCGGGTGGTACTGGCCAAGCTGGGGCTGGACGGTCACGACCGGGGCTTGAAGGTGGTCGCCCGCATGCTGCGCGACGCCGGCCTGGAGGTCATCTACCTGGGGCTTCGCCAGACCACCGAATCGGTCCTGCTCGCCGTCGAGCAAGAGGACGCCGACGTGATCGGCCTCTCGATCCACAACGGCGGCCACCTCACGCTGGCGCCCCGCATGGTGGAGGCCGTGCGCGCCGCCGGCCTGGACGTGCCGGTCGTGGTGGGCGGGATCGTGCCGGACGTGGACCTCGAGCGCCTAGCGGAAGCCGGCACCTTCGCCGTCTTGGGCCCGGGCGCCTCGGCGGCGGAGGTGGCCCGGACGGTGCGGGCGGCCGCAGCCCGCCGAGCATGACCGCCGGCCCGCCCGCAGGCCCCACGCCCGAGCGTGCCGCGCCGCACTCCGACGGCGTCGGCGAGCGCCCCACCGCACCCGGCGACGTCACGGCCCTGTTCGAGCGGGCCCGCGGCGGCGACCGGCGGGCGCTGGGGCGGCTGCTGACCTACACCGAGCGGGGCGGGGCGCTTGCCGACACCGTCGCCGTCGCCGCCTGGCCGCTCGCCGGAGCCGCCCACGTGGTGGGCATGACCGGCGCGCCGGGCGTCGGCAAGTCCACCCTCACCGACCGCCTGGCGCAGGTCGCCGCCGACGACGGCCGGCGCGTCGCCGTCCTGGCGGTGGATCCCTCGTCCCCGCTGACCGGCGGCGCCATCCTCGGCGACAGGGTGCGGATAGCCGGCGCGGCGCTGCCCGGCGGACCTTTCGTGCGCTCCATGGCGAGCCGCGGCCAGTCGGGGGGGCTGGCCCTGGCGGCGCTGTCGGCGGTCCGGCTGCTCGACGCCGCCGGCCACGACCTCGTCATCGTGGAGACCGTGGGCATCGGGCAGGTGGAGGTGGACATCGCCCGCACCGCCGACACCACGATCGTGGCAGTGAGCCCGGGCTGGGGCGACGCCGTGCAGGCCAACAAGGCCGGCCTGCTGGAGATGGCCGACATCTTCGTGGTCAACAAGGCCGACCGGGCCGGGGCCGCCGATGCCCGGCGCGACCTGGAGCACATGCTGGACCTGGGCCACCGCGCCGGCTGGAGGCCGCCGGTGGCGCTCACGGTCGCCACCGCCGGCGAGGGCGCCGACGAGCTCTTCAAGCACGTGCAGGACCACCGCCGGCACCTGCGCGCCGCCGGCGGCGCGGAGCGGCGCGCCCGGCACGTCGCCGAGGAGGTGCGCCGCCACCTGCACCGCTGGGTGGACCGGCTGGTGGAGCAGCCGTCCCGGCAGACCGAACGACTGTTCGCGGAGGTGGCGCGGGGAGATCTGGCGCCGTCGGCGGCGGCGCGGCGACTGGCCAGCGAGCTCGGGCAGGTCTCCGAGAGGGACGCGCCCGGCGCCGCCGGAGGCGGCGAGCCGGAGGTCTGACGTGCCGGGCACCCTCACCGGCGGAGGCGACGCGATCGTGCTGACGGGCTGGCAGCAGGCCCGCGAGGCGTACCGGAGCAAGGACCTGCGCCAAGCCATGTACGACGAGGGCGCGGTCATCATGGAGGACTGCCTGCTGGTGCTGCACGGCGAGGCCCACCGGCGCCGGCGGCGTGTGGAGAACCGGCTGTTCCGCCGGGAGACCTTCGCCCACTGGGAGCGCCGGGTCCTGGGCGAGACCTTGGACGCGGTGCTGACGCCCTACGTGGCCGCGGGGCGCGCCGACCTGCGGGCGCTCGGCTACCGGGCCGCCATCAGCCTCACCGCCACGATCGCCGGTGTGGACCACGACCCGGCCAACGTTGCCCACACTTCGCGGCTGGAGGACTTCGTGGGGACCTTCAGCGCCGGCGCCACGCTGGCGCACTCCACCCGCAACCCCGGTGAGGTGCGGGCGGAGGTGCGAGAGCGACTCCAGGCGTTCCGGGCGGAGATGCTGGCCGATTCCCTGGACCGCCGCCGCCGCTCACTGGCCCGTCTGGCCAGCGGTGAGATCGCCGAGGAGGACCTGCCCCGCGACGTGGCGACGCTGCTGCTCCGCCATCAGGATGACCTGGAGATCTCCCCGGCGGTGATCGAGCGGGAGATCTGCTTCTACCTGCAGGCCGGGGCCCACAGCACGGCCGACGCCTACACCCACGCCCTCGACGAGATCTTCCGCCGCGCCGGGGCGCACCCCGAGGACCTCCGCCGGGCAGGCGCCGACCTCGCCTTCGCTCAGCGCTGCGTGCACGAGTCGCTGCGCCTCAACCCGGCGAGCCCGGTGGCGTGGCGCGAGCCGCTGCGCACCGTGAGCCTGCGTGACGGCACGGTGCTGCCCCAGGGCAGGCGGGTCGTCATCGATCTCGCCGCGGTGAACCGCGACCCGGAGGTGTGGGGGCCCGACGCCGGCGCCTTCAACCCGCACCGCACGGTGCCCGCGGGCGCCAACGCCTGGGGCCTCAGCTTCGGCGCGGGCGCCCACGCCTGCATCGGCGCCGAACTGGACGGCGGCATGGAGATCCTCGGGCGGGGGACGCCCGACGACGATCATCTCTACGGCACCGTCGCGGTGATGGTGACGGCCACGCTCGCCGCCGGCGGCCGAGGCGACCCGCAGAACCCGCCGGTGCAGGATCCCTGCACCAAGCGCCCCCACTTCTCGTCGTACCCCATCATCTTCGTACCCGCCGAGCGCCAGGAGCAGCCATGACGACCGACCGTTCCCTTCTCGTGACCGGCGCCGCCGCCGGCATCGGCGCCGAGATCGCCCGGCTGGCGGGGGCTGCCGGCTACCGCGTGGGCGTCCTGGACACCGACAGCGCCGGCGCCCGGCGCGTCGCCGAGGGGATCCGCGGCGCCGTGGCGCTGGCCGCCTCGGTCAGCGACGAGGACGAGGTCGAGGCCGCCCTCGACAGCTTCGGCGCCCCCGAAGTGCTCGTCAACAACGCCGGCATCGTGCGCTTCGGCCCGCTCCTGGAGCTGCCCGCCGGGGACTTCAGGGCCGTCGTGGACGTGAACCTCGTCGGCACCTTCCTGTGCGGCCGGGCCGCGGCGCGCCGCATGGCCGGTTACGGGGGCGGGCAGATCGTGAACGTGGCGTCCATGAACGGCGTCGCGCCCGGCCCCAACGCCGGCGCCTACGCCGCCACGAAGGCGGGCATCATCATGCTGACTCAGCAGATGGCGCTGGAGTGGTCGCGCTTGGGTGTGCGGGTCAACTGCGTTGCCCCCGGACTGATCGACGGCGGCATGTCGGCGCCCATCAACGCCGACCCGGTTCTGCGGGCCGAGCGCGAGCTGGCCGTGCCGCGCGGCCGCCTCGGCACCACTACCGACATCGCCAAGGCCGTCCTGTGGCTGGCGTCCGCCGACTCCGACTACGTCTGCGGCCAGACGCTGCTTGTAGACGGCGGCATCACCATGTCGATCCTCTCGCACCTGCCGCGGCCGGCCAGCGTGGACGGCGTGGGCGACGAGGCGCGCAGCCCCGGACGCCCGGCGGCGTCATGAGACCCACAGACGGCATGTCGGTGCTCATCACCGGGGGCGGGTCGGGCATCGGCGAGGGAGCGGCCGAGCACTTCACTTCCGCCGGGGCGTCGGTGACTGTCGCCGGCCGCCGGGCCGAGAAGGTGGAGGCGGTGGCGACCCGGCTCGGCGAGCGCTGCTGCGCGGTGGCGGGTGACGTGACGGTGGCCGCCGACCGCCGACGCATGGTCGAGGCCGCCGTCGGCCACGGCGGCGGGCGACTCGACGTGCTCATCAACAACGCCGGGAACATGTACCGGGGACCCGTGGAGCAGCTCGAGGAGGATCGGCTCCTGGAGCTCTTCGGCAGCAACGTGGTGGCACCCATGATGCTGTGCGGGCTGGCGGTGCCGCACCTGCGCCGCAGCCAGGGATGCGTGCTGTTCGTCGGCTCGGTGCACACCAAGCGCGCCTTCCCGGGCGCGGCGCCGTACGCCGCCACCAAGGGCGCCGTCGAGACGCTCACCGGCGTGCTGGCCGCCGAACTGGGCCCCCAGGGCATCAGAGTGGGCTGTGTGCGCCCCGGTGCGGTGCTGACCGAGATCAACCAGCGGGCCGGGCTGTTCGACGACGAGCAGGCCGCGGCCCGCCTGGCGGCGATGTCGGGCGCCCACGCCCTCGGGCGCATCGGCACCGCCGCCGAGGTCGCCGAGGCTTTCGAGTACCTGGCGCGGGCCGAGTGGACCACCGGGGAGGTCCTCGTCGTGGACGGCGGCCTGGGACTGGGGGTCACCCATGACTGAGCCCGTGGGCGGTCTCGCCGGCCGCAGCGCCCGGCAGGTCGTCGAGGACCATCTGGATTCCATCGGGACCGGCGACCCTGCCGCCATGGCCGCCGACTACGCCGCCGACGCCGTCTTGGTGCGCGGCGAGGCGTGCTATGCGGGCGCCGCGGTGATCGGCGAGTACTTCGAGTCCGTGCCCCGGCGGCTGGCGGGCGGCGAGGTGTCCTTCGGTGAGCGCACCGACCACGGCGACGGTCGCATATCGGTGCGCTGGCGCATCCGCGGCGGGCCGGCCGACGGCACGTCCGGCTGCGACACCTTCACGGTCACAAGCGGCGCCATCTCGCACCAGTCCGTGGCTCTCGACCACGCCGACTTCTGACCCGCTCCGCTGAACGACTCCCTACGATGAGGCGCCGACCATGACCTCTGTCACCACGAACCCCGAGAACCCCACCGCGGCCGTCCCCCGGACCGTCACCGTTGACACCTTCGCCGCGGCGCAGCAGTGCTACCGCAATCGCGACCTGCGCCAGGGCTCCTACGACGAGGGCGACGTGGTCATGTCCGACGTGGTCATCAACCTGCACGGCACCGAGCACCGCAACCGTCGCCGCCTGGAGAACCGCCTGTTCCGGCGCGACACCTTCTGGCACTACGAGCAGGACCTCTTCCCGGCCATCTTCGACGAGACCCTGGCACCGCACCTGGCGGCGGGCCGAACCGAACTGGTGCGCTTCAGCCATCAGCTAATGATGAACCTGGCCGCCCTCACCGCCGGTGTGGACCGGCGAGAAGGCACGCCGGAGGAGACCTTCCGCCTCTACGACTACCTCATGCTGTTCATCGAGGGCGCCACGATCGCGCACCACACCGGCGACAAGGCCGCCAAGACGGCCGAGGTGGCCGGCGCGCTGGCGGCGTTCGGCGAGGAGTTCCTCGCTCCGGGAATCGAACGCCGCCGAGCGATCCTGGACCGCATCGCCGCCGGCGGAGCGCCCGAGTCCGAACTGCCCCCCGACGTGCTGAGCGTGCTGGTCCGCAACCAGGACAACCTCGACCTCACGCCCGAGATCATCTGCCGGGAGGTGGCGTTCTACATGCTGGCCGGGGCGCACACCAGCGCCACCGCCTTCACGCGGGCGATGCACAACATCTTCACGTGGCTCGAGGAGCACCCCGAGGCCGCCGAGCGGCCGCGCACCGACCGGCTCTTCTGCCAGCGCGCCACGCACGAGACGATCCGGCTGCAGCCGTCCAGCCCCGTGGCGGTGCGCTGGGCCGAGGCCGACTTCGAGCTCGCCGACGGCACCGGGGTGCGCACCGGCGACAAGGTCGTCATCGACTTGCCGGCGGTGAACCGCGACCCCGCCGTGTTCGGCGACGACGCCGACGACTTCAACCCGCTGCGGGGAGTCCCCGAGGGAGCGCACCCGTGGGGTCTCAGCTTCGGGATGGGAATGCACGCCTGCATCGGCCAGGATCTGGCCGCCGGCGTGGTCCTCGACCCGGGCAGCGAGCTGGGCGGCCACCTGTTCGGGGTCACGCCGGTGGCGGTGCAGACCATGTTCGACCACGGCTGCGTCCCCGACCCCGATGATCCCCCCGAGATGGACCCGTCCACGACGCGGCCCTACTTCGGCCGCTACCCGGTGATCTTCACCCGAGGCGCCTGAGACGAGCCCGCGCCGCCGATCCCCACCAGCGCGGGCGGCCGGCGCGGCCCGAGCGGCAGAACCCGACCGACGAATCCCCGCCCACGACCCCACTCGAGAAACACCGAGGAGCACCGCATGAGCGTCGCAACCCTGGCACCCAGCACCGACGAACTCGCCGCCATGACCCCCGAGGACTTCGTGGGTCTCCTGCGGGCCGAGCTCACCAAACCCGGCTGCGGCATGGCCGACCACCCGGTCGTGGCCGCCATGGAGGACCGCAGCGTCACCGTCTCGCAGTTGCTGCTGTTCTGCGAGCAGTTCTACCTGCACATCTCGCGCATGCTGCCGTGGATCGGCGCCATCTACGTGAACTGCCCGCACGAGGACGTGCGCACCACGCTGGTCAAGAACCTGGCCGAGGAGTGCATGGGCATCGAGACCGGCACGAAGGCGCATCCCGAGCTGCTGCTGGAGTGGGGCGCCGCGCTCGGCGGCGACACCGACGCCATGCGCCGCGCCGAGCAGCTGCCCGCGGGCCGCCGGCTCACGGAGTACTTCGAGTTCATGGGCCTGTGCCGCGACTGGTGCGTGCCGCTGGCCGCCATCGGCATCGGGCTGGAGTCGTTCGTCCCGGACACGTTCACCCGCATCGTGGCCGCCCAGAAGCAGAACTACGCCATGAGCGACGAGGACCTGATCTTCTGGACGATGCACATCCTCGCCGACGCCGAGCACGGCGACGAGGGCATCGAGATCGTCTCGGAGTACGCCCGCACCCCCGCCCAGCGCGACGCCGTGTACCACTGCACCCTCGAGACGGGTCGCCTCTTCTACGACATGTGGAACGTGTACCGGACCGTTCCGGCGTGATCGACCTGAGCGCCGAGCAGGAGGCGCTGCGGGAGACCGTCGCCGCGCTCGCCGCCGACCTGTACGAGCCGCGGGCCGCCGGCTGGGACGCCGAGCGCACGCCCTTCCCCGACGCCGAGCGACGCCGCCTGGCCGAGTTGGGCTACATGGGGATGGGCTTGCCGGCCGCCTACGGGGGCGGCGGCGGCGACCTGCTGGACTCGCTCATCGTCATCGAGGAGCTCGCCAAGGCCGCCCCCACGGCGGCGTTCGGGGTGTTCGAGGCCAACTGCGGCCCGGCGCGGGTCGTGGATCTCTTCGGCACGCCCGAACAGAAGGCGCGCCTGCTTCCCCCCATCGCCGCGGGCGAGGTGACGATGGCGATCACGATCTCCGAGCCCGACGCCGGTTCGGCGGCCACCGACATGACCACCGCCGCGGTGCGCCACGGCGACCATTACGTCATCAACGGCATGAAGCGCTGGTGCTCGGGGGCGGGGCACGCCGAGCAGTACCTGGTGTACCTGCGCCTCGGCGACGAGCCCGGCGCCCGCTCCATCGGGGCTCTGGTGGTGGACCGCGGCAGCGACGGGCTGAGCTTCGGGCCCCAGGAGCGGCTCATGGGCTTCCGGGGCATCCCCTCGGCGGACATGTTCTTCGACGACGTGGCCGTGCCGGCGGAGAACCTGCTCATCGGCGCCGGCGGTTTCGGGCGGCTGTTCACGGCGTTCAGCATCGAGCGGCTCGGCAACGCCACCATGAGCCTCGCCATCGGCCAGGGGTGCCTCGACCTGTGTGCCGCGTACGTCACCGAGCGCCGGCAGTTCGGCAAGGAGATCGTGGAGTTCCAGGCCACCCAGACCGCCCTGGCCGACATGATCCTGCAAGTGGAGGCGGCCCGGCTGCTGATCTACCGGGCGGCAGCGCGGGCGGGCCGCGGCGCTCCCCGGACCCTCGAGGCGTCCATGGCCAAGTGCTTCGCCAACGAGATGGCCAAGAAGGTGGCCGACGCAGCCGTGCAGTTGCACGGGGGCTACGGCTACAGCGAGGAATACGGAATCGAACGGCGCCTGCGGGATTCGCACGGCTGGGCCATCGCCGGCGGCACCCCCACCATCCAGAAGGTGCGGATCGTCTCGGAGTACTTACAGCGCCGCTTCAACCAGCGGGCCTAGCTGCTCCCGGCGCCGCCGGGTGGGCGACATGTGGCAACCCGTCACCATCTCCACAACGCGTCGCGACAGACTTGCAATCTGCATTATCAATGATCTCCAGATTGCATTGCGCTAGACTCGCATAGTGCAATGCGCGGCGCAGGAGCGGGCAGCGGCCTCGCCGGCGGCGGACACGTGAGCCCCCAAGCCGGAGTCGGGGGCGAGCCCGGAGTGAGCGGGCCGTTGGAGCGGCCAGGGCCGCTGACGATGCCCGGCTACCGGCCGCGCCTCGTCGAGAGCGACATCGCGCGTGCGCTCGACCGGGTCGGTGCAGTCCTCATCGATGGCGCGCGGGCCTGCGGCAAGACCTGGACCGCTCGCAGGTTCGCCCGAAGCGAGGCCCGTCTCGACGACCGGGGAACCATGCTGCTCGCCGAGGCCGCCCCCGAGGCGGTGTTGGCCGGAGGCGTCCCTCGACTGCTCGACGAATGGCAGAACGCCCCGACGTTGTGGAACAGCGTCCGGCGCGAGTGCGACGACCGGGCCAGACCGGGCCAGTTCATCTTGACCGGCTCGGCCAAGCCGGCCGACGACATCACCAGACACTCCGGGATGGGACGCATAGCACGGGTGCGAATGCGCCCCATGTCGCTGTTCGAGTCGGGCCACTCCGGCGGCGAGGTTTCCCTGGGCGCGCTGTTCGATGGCCGGACCGCGGCCGCGTTACCCCGCTCCGACGCGACGCTGACCGACGTTGCTTCCTACATCTGCGCGGGCGGATGGCCCGCCAACCTCGGCGCGCCCGCGGCCGACGCAGGGCGCACGATCGGCGACTATGTCAACGAGGCGACCCGAGTGGAGGTGTCCGACGCGGTCGGCGTCCGCCACCAGCCCGAGGCACTGCTGCGACTGATGCGCTCGGTCGCCCGCAACGTATCGACCGAGGCCAACGTCACCCGCCTCGCGGCCGACGCCGGCGGGCAGACACCGCTGGCTCGCGGCACCGCGACCGCCTACCTGCAGGCCCTGGAGCGCATCTTCGTCGTGGAGACCCAGCCCGCGTGGTCGGTGCAGATGCGGTCCCGGGCAACGCTGCGCAAGACACCCAAGATCCACTTCGTGGACCCGTCACTGGCCGCCTCGGCGCTGCGGGCGACGCCCCGGCGGCTGCTGACGGACCCCGAGACGCTGGGCCTGCTGTTCGAGTCGCTGGTGGTGCGCGATCTGCGCGTCTACGGCCAGGCCGAGACCGGCTCGGTGTACCACTACCGCGACAACGTCGGGCTGGAGGCCGACGTTGTCGTGGAACGCAACGACGGAGCGTGGCTCGCGGTGGAAGTAAAGCTCAGCCCCTCGCCGCAGTCGGTGGACACAGCCGCGGCGTCGCTGCTGCGGCTTCGAGACAAGGTGGCCCAACGGCGCGCCGACGATCTGGCGGCGCTGCTAGTCGTCACCTCCACCGGCGCCGCCTACCGCCGCAAAGACGGCGTCCAAGTCGCACCCATCACCGCCCTCGGCCCCTGAGCACCCGCCCAACGAGGCCGATGACACGCGACAGTGAGCAGCCCCTGAACGGTGATGCGCAACGCCCAGGTGCTCGTTGAGAGCATCTCCGGCGGGATAGATTCCTCAGCATCGGCGTTGTGTGTGTAGTTGAACGGCGGATGAGCCGATGGCTGTCACAGGGGGGTGGCAGGATTCTTATCGAACGCGTAGGGGGGCGAACTCCACCGGTGGATGCGACAGATCGGCCATGATGGCCGGTTGTTCGAGTCAGCATCCATCCGGTGGAGGTATGAAGTATGGCACAGCGGCTCACCCCAGAGGAACGCGTGCGCGTC
>LXNI01002552.1_pt1 | contig 12293 bp, 11 predicted proteins | sample 809091 | NCBI WGS metagenome assembly LXNI01 (sample SAMN04870527, study PRJNA318959) | sponge metagenome | biome: 01000161; feature: marine sponge reef; material: water | host: Sarcotragus foetidus | place: Greece: Milos, Mediterranean Sea | collected 2013-05-29 | depth 5-7 m | reverse complement strand
CATCACCGCCCCGGACGCCCGCCGGGCGAGCCGGGGCCTCGCGCGGCCGGCGCCTCCTTGCAGAGAAACCCCGGATCTCCGCTCCGCTCCGTCCGGGGTGACGCAAAGGGCACGGGAGAGGGCATTTTTCATGCCGGAACCGGCTATGGCATATACGCCCCCGGCATCCGGATCATGACATCGCATGACATATGCTGACACTCTCGGGGGTCTGCCCCTCCCGGACGGGACCCATGACCGCATGGGCGGCGCCGAACATCATCCCCGACATGCCGCAGACGGCCGCCCGGTCATGGCGCCGCCGAAAACTGTGGCCTATCTTAGCGCAAACGGCGCGCCAGAGGGAAAGAGCGGGACATGGAACGGGAGAGCATGGAGTTCGATGTCGTCATCGTCGGCGGCGGCCCGGCGGGGCTGGCGGCGGCGATACGCCTGAAGCAGCTTGCCGGCGAGGCCGGGTCCGATGTCTCCGTGTGCCTGATCGAGAAGGGCTCCGAGATCGGCGCCCATATCCTGTCCGGCGCCGTTCTGGACCCGCGCGCGCTCAACGAATTGCTGCCCGACTGGCAGGAGCGGGGCGCGCCGCTGGACACGCCGGTGACGGAGGATCGGTTCTATCTGCTCGGCGAACAGCGCGCCTTCCGGGTGCCGGGCCCGCTCATGCCGCCGGCCTTGCGCAACCACGGCAACCATATTGTCAGCCTCGGCAATGTCTGCCGCTGGCTGGGCGAGCAGGCCGAGGCGCTGGAGGTGGAGCTCTATCCGGGCTTCGCGGGCGCGGAAGTGCTTTACCGCGAGGACGGAGCGGTCGCCGGCGTGGCGACGGGCGATATGGGCATCGGCCGCGACGGCGAGCCCAAGGCGACGCATGAACCGGGCATTGAGCTGCGCGCCAAATACACGCTGTTCGCCGAAGGCTGCCGGGGCTCGCTCGGCAAGCAGCTCATGGACCGTTTCGACCTCCGGCGGGACTGCCAGCCGCAGACCTACGGCATCGGCCTCAAGGAGCTGTGGGATGTCGATCCGGCGGTCCACGAACCCGGGCTGGTGGTCCACACGGCCGGCTGGCCGATGGACGGGCGCACCTATGGCGGGTCCTTCCTCTACCATCTGGCGGGCGGGCAGGTGGCGGTCGGCTTCGTCGTCGCCCTCGACTACAGCAATCCGTGGCTGAGCCCCTTCGACGAATTCCAGCGCTACAAGACCCATCCGAAAATCCGCCCCGTCTTCGAGGGCGGACAGCGTGTGGCCTATGGCGCGCGGGCGGTGAACGAGGGCGGGATACAGGCGCTGCCGAAGCTGGCCTTTCCCGGCGGCGCGCTGATCGGCTGCGAGGCGGGGTTCCTCAATGTGCCGCGCATCAAGGGCAGCCACGGCGCCATGAAGACCGGCATGCTGGCCGCCGAGGCGGCGTTCCGGCGGCTGTCGGAAGGCTCGGAGGGGGGCGACGAGCTCGCGGCCTATCCGGAGGCCTTCCGCGCCTCCTGGCTGCATGACGAGCTTCACCGGGCGCGCAATGTCCGCCCCGGTTTCCGCTGGGGTCTGGCGGCCGGGATGGTCCATGCCGGCATCGACCAGGTGCTGCTGCGCGGCCGCGCGCCCTGGACGCTCAGCCATCACGGCGTGGACCATGCCGCGACCGGCCGCCGGGAGGACCACAAGCCGATCGACTATCCGAAGCCGGACGGCGTGGTCTCCTTCGACAAGCCCTCCTCGGTCTATCTCTCCGGCACCAATCACGAGGAGGACCAGCCGGTCCATCTGGTGCTGAAGGATGCAGACATACCGATCCGGGTGAATCTCGCCGAATTCGACGCGCCGGAGCAGCGCTACTGCCCCGCCGGGGTCTATGAGATCGTCGAGGACAGCGGCGGCCCGCGCCTCCAGATCAACGCCCAGAATTGCGTCCACTGCAAGACCTGCGACATCAAGGACCCGACCCAGAACATCGTCTGGATGACGCCGGAAGGCGGCGGTGGGCCCAATTATCCGAATATGTGAGGCTGGGGGCATGCGCGCTTTCCTTCTGGCGTTCGTGCTGCTGCTCTCGGCTGCCTGCCGTCCACAGGCGGCGCCGGCGCTGACCGAATGGCTCGCGGGCGGCTATGCGGAGCGGCAGTTCGATCTTGAGACGGCCGCGGAGTTCTACCGGCGCGCCCTGGAAGCGGACCCGGGCAATCTCACGGTTCAGGGCCGCTTGCTGCGGACGCGAATCGCGGCCGGCGATGCCGGGGCGAGCCTGGCGCTGGCGCGGCGGATGGAAGAGGCGCTGGCGGGCGGCGACGCAGACGGCGAGGCGGCGCTGGATGGCGCCATGGTGGCGCTGCGCCTCGTAGCGGACGACATGGCGCGGGGGCGCTGGCGGGCGGCGGCGAAGCGCCTCGAAGGTCCGGGAAGCAAGGCCCTGCCCGGCGCGGTCCGGCGGCTCGCGCTCGCCTGGGCGCGCCATGCGGCGGGCGACGCCGGCGGAGCCGAAACGGCGCTGTCCGAAACCGGCAAGGCCGGGGGCGCCGGGGGCTGGGCGGCGCTGCACCGCGCCCTCATGCACCAGGCCGCCGGCCGCATGGAGGAGGCCCGGAGCGCATTTGCGGCCATGCGCGAAGCGGGCGTCGGCGCACGCGGCCTGCTGGCGGAGGCGGCGTTCCAGGCGCAAGCGGGCGATGTCGAGACCGCGCGCGGGCCGTTGCAGCGTTACCGCCTCCTGGGCGGGCTTCTCGATATCGAGGACCCGGCCGGCCTCGCCCCGCTCGCCCCGACGCCGGCTGCGGGCGTCGCCGAGGCGCTCTACGGGGCGGCCGATGCGTTTCACCGCCGGCGCGTCCCCATGGCCCTGATCTATGCCCGGCTCGCGGTCATGGCCGATCCCGGCCATCACGCCGCCATGCTGCTGGCCGGCGACATCCTCGCCGACCGGGAGCGCTATGACGAGGCGGCGGCGGCCTACCGGGCCGTGCCGGCCGACTCGATCTGGCGGCCGGTCGCCGAGAGGCATCGCGCACGGGCCTATGCCGCCGAGGACCGGTTCGACGAAGCGGCGGCGCTTATGGAGGCGGAGGCCGCGGCCCATCCGCAGGACCCCTACCCGCTTGGCGAACTCGGCCATCTGCTGCGCGGCGAGGAGCGGTGGGAGGAGGCCGCCGCCGCCTATGGCCGCGCGATTGCGCGGATCGAGGACCGGGCCGACGCCCTGCACTGGCGGCTCTATTACGGGCGCGGCATCGCCTTCGAACGCAGCAAGCAATGGGAGCTCGCGGAACAGGACCTGCTGAAGGCGCTGGAATTCGTGCCGGACCAGGCCTATGTCCTGAACTATCTCGGCTATTCCTGGGTCGATCGCGGCGAGCGCTATGAGCGCGCCGAGGACATGCTGGCCCGGGCCGTCAGCCTGCGGCCGCGGGACGGCTATATCGCGGACAGCCTGGGCTGGGTGTATTTCCGCACCGGGCGCTACCCGGAGGCGGTGAAGGAACTGGAGCGGGCGGCGTCGCTCTTCCCGCTGGAATCCGTGGTGAACGAGCATCTGGGCGATGCCTATTGGAAGGTCGGGCGGCGGCTGGAAGCCAGGTTCCAGTGGCAGCGCGCGCTCGATTTCGATCCCGAACCGGAGCGCATGGAGGGCCTGCGCCGGCGGCTCGAATGCGGGCTCGACTGCGAGTGAGCGCCGGGTGGCGGAGCGGATCGGTCCGGTGTTGAGCGAACCGGCCCCGGCCAAGGTCAATCTCTATCTGCACATTGTCGGGCGGCGCGCGGACGGGTTGCACCTGCTGGAGAGCCTGGTCGCCTTCGCCGACGCGGGCGACATGCTCCGGGCCGCGCCGGCGCAACGCCTCAGCCTGGAGGTCACGGGGCCGTTCGCCGGGGCGCTGGCGGGCGAGGCGGACAATCTGGTGCTGCGGGCGGCGCGCGCGCTGGCGCCGGGGCGGGGCGCGCGGCTCGTGCTGGAGAAGAACCTGCCGGTGGCGGCCGGCCTCGGCGGCGGGTCCGCCGACGCGGCGGCCGCACTCCGCCTGCTCTCGCGGCTCTGGGGCGTCGAGGCCGATCTGGAAGCGCTGGCGGCCGGGCTCGGCACGGATGTGCCGGTCTGTCTCGCCGGTGCAACCTGCGGCATGGCGGGCATCGGCGAGCGCCTGACGCCGTTGCCGGACTGGCCCGCACCGCCTCTGCTGCTCGCCAATCCGGGCGTGGCGTTGCCGACGCCGGCGGTGTTCGGCGCGCGGCGCGGCGCGTTCCGCGAAAGCCGGCCCTGGCCGGCGACGATGGCGGACCTCGCCGGCTGCGCGAATGATCTCACGGAAGCCGCCCTGTCGCTCGCGCCGCAGATCACCGATGTGCTGGCGGCGCTGGAGAGGCTCGACGGCGCGCTCTTCGCCCGCATGTCCGGCAGCGGCGCCACCTGCTTCGCCGCCTTCGCCGACAGGGCCGCCCGCAACCGCGCCCGCAAGGCGCTGCGCGCCCGCCATCCGGCCTGGTGGATTGCCTGAGCCGGGCTACCGGTTCAGGAAGTTGAGCGGCAGGCCGGGGCGGGGCCAGGGCAGGGAGAGCAGCCGGCCGGACATGGAGAGGGTAGCGCAGGCGGTGCGCAGCCCCTCGCCGCCGAAGGCGATTTTGGTCGTCACCGGATCCGGCATCGCCATATGCTCCGCCGCACCGCAAGATCGCCGGATTCGTTCACGCCAATTCCCTTGAGTACTATGCTCACTACGCTGAACCGACAGGAGGCCATCTGTGCCGAGCGAACGCGGGCCCGTTTGTATATCGGTCATCAATATGAAAGGCGGTGTCGGCAAGACGACTGTCGTCGCGCTGTTGGGACGGTATGCCGCCTACAAGAAACTCCGTGTTCTCGTCGTTGATCTGGACCCGCAAGCGAACCTGAGCCAAGCCTACATGGGTCAGGCCTATGAGCGATTTCTCGATAGTGAGGAGCCGTCCATCGTAGAGGTTTTCGACGGCTACCGGCCTCCCACGCGGAACAACGAATCACCCACCCGGCTCAATCCCCTTGAAGCCATTCGGGAGGTTCGTCCCGACGGACTTCTCTCCTACATTCCTTCCCGTTTCGACTTCTCCGACAACCTCGTTCGGGCGGCCAAACCCGATCCGCAAGTGCTTGCGCGCTATATTGCGGACAACTTCCAGGACAGGGACCTCGTGCTGATCGATTGCCCTCCGACCGAATCCGTATTCACGCGAGCTGCATATCATGCGTCTCGGTATGTGCTGGTGCCGGTGCGGCCCGAATATTTTGCGACTATCGGGTTTCCTTTGCTTGCGAAGTCGCTCGATTCGTTCCGAGCCGAAAACCCGTCGCACCGCATTGACGTGATCGGCGTTGTCATCAATAACGGCTTCTATGACGGAGGCAACGATGGGGGCCCCGAAAAACGCCGCGCCATGCTGGAGATATACGAGGAGGCGAGCAAGAACGGCTGGCATATCTTCGAGAAGGAAATTCCCCATTCGCGCGGCTTCCCGAAGCGCATGCGTGGCGATTTGAGCCACGGAGGAAATGCATGGCGGTCCTTTCTGTTTGCCGATGAATTCTTGGACCGGCTCGGCTTGGGAAGAGACAACTAATGGCGCGGCATGACCTGACAGTAGCCTTGCAGGCGCTGGTCCGCCGCCACGGCATGAGTTCGGTATTGCACGGTCTTGCCGACCTGCAAGGCGCACCGGATTCGGCTGTTCCGTCTTCGCCGGCGAAGCGCGCAGGCGGCGCAAGGAGCACGCTTTCCGCAATCGACTATGTGGGTAAGATGCCCCTTCCTCCCAACAAGGCTCAGGCGTTGGAACGCGCCGCCCAACGTTTCGAAGACAAAAGCTTTCTCCCCGGTGTTGCAGACATTCGCGAATTCTGCCGCGTTTATAGCGTTGATTTGGGCAAGTCCGTTTCTCGTACCAGCGCGATTCCTCGGATATTCACATTCCTTGCTGCAATGGATACCGATCAAGTGAGCAAGATACTCGACGAAGGCGCATTTTCCGGCCCAACCCGGCTAGGGCCTATTGCTGACGCAATCCGCAATCGTTCCGCCGGTCGCCTCCGTACCCGTTATCCCGATTCAGTGCAGCGCATGTTCGATAAGACTGCTGCCGATCAAGCAAAGGACCGATAGAGCACTACCCGATCCGGTTGAATCTGCCGGTCGCTGCCGGTTGAAATAAGGATAATTCGTCCGGATCGAATGACACCTCAATAATTCAGGAAATTGAGGGGCAGGCCGGGGCGGGGCCAGGGCATCGAGACCAGCCGGCCGGACATGGAAAGCGTGACGAAGGCAGTGCTGAGGCCCGCGCCGCCGAAGGCGATATTGGTCGTCACCGGGTCCGGCATCGGCACATGCGCCGCCGCGCCGCCATCGGGCGGGATCACCGTGACGCCGCCATTATGGATCGTGGCGACGCAGATGCGGCCATCGGCCTCGACCGCGAGCGAGTCGAAATATTGCAGGCCCGGCGCCCCGTGGAGGCAGCGCCCGCGATGGCCGCGCACGCGCCTGCCGCCGGAGCCGGCGATGACGCCCGGCGCCTCCAGGTCGAAGGCGATGAGGCGCGCGGACTCCGTCTCCGCCACATAAACGCGGTCCTCCTCCGGCGAGAGGCCGACGCCGTTCGGCCCGTGGAGCGGCCAGACGACCTCGCGGACCGGGCCGCCGCCCGCCGGCGCGTAGAAGAGGCCGGTCACGTCCCGCACGCGCCCGCGCTCCTTGCCGTGATCGGTGAACCAGAGGCCGCCGGTCCGGTCGAAGACGAGATCGTTCGGCCCCTTGAGCGGCTCGCCCTCGCAGTCGCGCCAGACGGTCTCGACCGCGCCGGTCTCAAGATCGACGCGCTGGATCGAGCCGCCCTCATAACCGCGCGCGCAGCCAAGGGGGAAGATCTTGCCGTCGCGGTCGAACCACTCGAAGCCGCCATTGTTGCAGACCCAGAGCTTGCCGTCGGGGCCGAGCGCGGCGCCATTGGGGCCGCCGCCGGTCTTGGCCGCGACGGTCCGCGCGCCGTCCGGGGCAATGCGCGTGATGCGCCCGGCCGCGATTTCGCAGACCAGCACATCGCCACCGGGCAGGACCACCGGCCCCTCGGGGAAGCGGAGCCCGCCTGCAATCTCGTTCAGTGCCGCCATATCGCGCGCGTCCCTCCCCTTCGCTATACTCGCCTACCGCAACCGCAGGGAGCGGCCCCATGGACGGAAGCCCGACCATCCACTTCAGCGCCTGCCCGCATGATTGCCCTTCGACCTGCGCGCTTGAGGTGGAACGCTTCGATGCGCACAGCATCGGCCGCGTCCGCGGCGCCCGTGAGAACGACTACACCGCCGGCGTCATATGCGCAAAGGTCGCGCGCTACGCCGAGCGCATCCACCATCCCGACCGGCTGCTGCACCCGCTGGTGCGCACGGGCCCCAAGGGCTCCGGGCGCTTCGAGCGCATTTCCTGGGACGCGGCGCTCGATCTCTGCGCCGAGAAGTTCCTGGAGGCCGAGGCGAAGCTCGGGCCGGAAACCGTCTGGCCATACTACTATGCCGGCACGATGGGGCTCGTGCAGCGCGACGGCATCAACCGGCTCCGCCACGCCAAGCGCTATTCCGGCTTCCACGCCACGATCTGCACCACGCTCGCCTGGAACGGCTTCATCGCCGGCACCGGCAAGCTCGCCGGCTCCGACCCGCGCGAGATGGCCAAGGCCGACTTGCTGGTGATCTGGGGCACCAACCCCGTCAACACCCAGGTGAATGTGATGACCCATGCGGTCCGCGCCCGCAAGGAGCGCGGCGCGCGCCTCGTTGTCATCGATGTCTATCGCAACGAGACCGCGAAGCAGGCCGACCGCTTCCTCTGCGTGCGCCCCGGCACGGACGGTGCGCTCGCCTGCGCGATCATGCATGTGCTGTTCCGCGACGGTCATGCCGACCGCGCCTATCTGGAGGCGATGACCGACGCGCCGGCCGAGCTGGAGGCGCATCTGGCGGATCGCACGCCCGAATGGGCGGAGGCGATCTCAGGCGTGCCGGCGGCCGAGATCGAGGCGCTGGCGGGCGAGATCGGGCGCACCAGGCGCACCTATCTCCGGCTGGGCTACGGCTTTGCGCGCCAGCGCAACGGGGCGGCGAACATGCACGCCGCCTCCTGCATCGCCGCGGTCACCGGCGCCTGGAAATATGAGGGCGGCGGCGCGTTCCACAACAATGGCGCCATCTATGGCTGGGACAAATCGCTGATCGAGGGCCTCGATGTGCGCGATCCGGATGTGCGCCTGCTCGACCAGACGCGCATCGGCCCGGTGCTGGCTGGCAATCCGGCGGACCTCCAGGGCGGCCCGCCGGTGACGGCGATGCTGGTCCAGAACACCAACCCGATGATGGTGGCGCCCGAACATCTCCTGGTCCGCGCCGGCTTCGAGCGCGAGGACCTGTTCGCCTGCGTGCATGAGCAGTTCATGACGGCGACGGCGCAAATGGCCGACCTTGTGCTGCCGGCGACCATGTTCCTCGAGCATGACGACATCTATCAGGGCGGCGGGCACAGCTATGTCATCGCCGGGCCGAAAATCGTCGAGCCGCCGGGCGAGTGCCGGTCGAACCACGAGGTGACGGCGGCGCTTGCCAAACGGCTCGGCGTCGATCATCCGGGCTACGCCATGACGGCCGCGGAGATTGCGGACGCAACGCTCCGGCGCTCCGGCTATCCGGGCTTCGAGGAGCTAAAGGCGCTCCGTTGGGCCGACGCCCAGCCGGACTTCCGCGCCGCGCACTATCTCGACGGCTTCGCCTGGCCGGACGGCAAGTTCCGCTTCAAGCCGGATTGGGGGGCCTTCTCGCCCCGTTCCCACAACAACGCGGCCGGCATGCCCGCCCTGCCGGACCATTGGGATGCGATTGACAACGCCACGGCGGAGAAGCCCTTCCGCATGGCGACCTCGCCGGCGCGCGGTTATCTCAACTCCTCCTTCACCGAGACGCCGACCTCGCAGCAGCGCGAGGGGCGGCCGACCGTGATGATCCATCCCGAGGACGCGGACGCACTCGGCATTGCCGATGGCGGGCGCACGCGGGTCGGCAATGACAAGGCGTCGGTCGTCCTCCACGCCCGGCATTTCGACGGGGTCCGGCGCGGCGTCGTCGTGGTGGAGAGCATCTGGCCGCATGAGGCGTTCGAGGAAGGCCTCGGCATCAACGCGCTCACCTCCGCCGATGCGGCTCCGCCCGTCGGCGGCGGCGTGTTCCACGACACGGCGGTCTGGGTGCGCGCCGCCTGATGGCGGTTGCGCTCGAAGCGGTCGCGGCCGCGACCGAAGGGCGCTTGCATGGCGATGGAGGGATTGCGGTCGTGCGCCTGGTGCATCCCGTCGAGGCGCAGGGGGCGGACGACCTGATCTTCCTGATGGAAGCGCGCCATGCGGCCATGCTGGCGGCCTCGCCGGTGCGCGCCGCCGTGTTGCCGCAAGGCTCGGAGCCGCCGGAGGGCGCGCTCGACGCCTGGGTCGAGGTGGAGGCGCCGCGCTATGCGCTGGCGGGGCTTGTGGCCCTGTTCGAGCCGGGCCCGTATGCGCCGCCGGGCGTGCATCCGACGGCCGATGTCGCCGGGGACGCGGTGCTGGGCGCGGGCGTCTCCATCGGGCCGTTCGTATCGGTCGGGCCGGGGGCGGAGATCGGCGCGGGCGCGCGCATCCTCTCCCACGCCGCCATCGGCGCGGGCGCGCGCATCGGGCCGGATTGCCTGATCCATGCGGGCGTGCGCCTCGGCGAAGGCGTGGTGCTGGGCGCGCGGGTGATCCTGCAGGCCGGCGCGGTCATCGGTGCGGACGGCTTCAGCTATGTGACGCGCGGGCCGGCTTCCTTCGAGGTGGCGCGCCGCTCCGGGGATTTCCACGGCGTTGTCAATGAGCGCGTCCGGCGCATCGGCTCGCTCGGCCGGGTTGAGCTCGGCGATGATGTCGAGGTCGGCGCCAATAGCTGCATAGACCGCTCCAATATCGGGGCCACCCGCATCGGCGCGCGCACCAAGATCGACAATCTCTGCCAGATCGGCCACAACATCGCCATCGGCGAGGACTGCCTGATTTCCGGCAAGACCGGCATCGCCGGCAGCACGCGCCTCGGCGACCGGGTGGTGCTGGGCGGGGCAGCCATGCTCGCCGACCATATCGAGATCGGCGACGATGCGGTGGTCGGCGGCGCGGCGGCGGTGTGGAAATCCGTGCCGGCCGGCCAGGTCTGGGTCGGCTATCCGGCCCGGCCCAAATCCGTCTATCTCGCCGCCCAGGCGCATCTGGCGCGCATGGGTCGCATGGCGAACCAGCTCCGCCGCCTCGCCGCGCGCCTCCTCGCCCTGGAAGGCGGCCCGGGCCGGCCCTGACCGCGCGAGGTCGGGACGACAGGGCCGGGCGGCGCCATGAAAAGCGAATTACAGGACAGTCACCGTCCAGCCGGCGTCCGTCCGGTCGAAGCGGAGCGGGAGGGCATTGGGCGCAAACTCGTCCCGGAATGCGATGCCGAGCGCCGCCATGATGACGCGCAGATTGCCGCCATGCGCGACGATACAGGGGACGCCGCCGCCCGAGAGCGCATCTGCCGCGGCGGATTTGGTGCGGGCGACGAAGGCCTCGAGGGTTTCACCGCCTGCCGGCCGCGCGCGCCAGTCAAGCGCCAGCGCGCTCTGGCCGACAAGCTCCCCGAACAGCCGCTCGCCGAGCCGGGGCGTGGCGTTCATCGGCACGGCGACCCGGCGGATGACGGCCTGGGCCGTCTCATAGGCGCGCGGATAGCTGCTGGCTTCGATGCGGGTGATGTCCCCCGCGCCGGCGAGCCGCTCGGCGGCGCGCGCCGCCTGCGCCCGCCCGGCGTCATTGAGCGGAATGACCGGGCTCTGCACGATCAGGCCGGCATTGCCGGCGGTCTCGCCATGCCTGAGAAAATAGAACCGCCGCACCCCCGGCCGCAGCGCCGACGGCGCGGCGGAGAGGGTGCGGAGCTCTTCGCCGCCGGTAATCATCGCGGCATCAAAGCGCGCCGGCCTGCTTGAGCCCCGCCACCTCGGCGGGCGACATGTCCAGCAGTTCGCCCAGCACGGCCTCGCTGTGCTCGCCGAGCAGCGGCGCCCGCGCCACATCGAGCGCCGCGCCGCTGAAGCGCACCGGCCAGGCCGGCACCACCACCGCGCCCCGGTCCGGATGCTCGATGGTCTGCATGATGCGCCGGCGGTGCATGTCCTCGTTCGAGATCAGGTCCTTGATGTCGAACACCGCGCCCGCGGGCACGCCCGCCCCGCCGATCGCCTCCATCACTTCCTGCTTGCTGCGCTCGCGGGTCCAGGCGGCGACGTTGTCCTCGATCTCGGCCTTGTGCTCGATGCGCTTCATCCCGTCGCAGAAGCGCGGGTCGGCCAGCATGTCCTCGCGCCCGATGGCCTTGCAGACGCGCTCCCAATGCGCCGTCAGGTCGCGGGCGACGAAGATGAAGCAATAGTCGTTCGGCCCGCCGCCCTTGCAGGGGAACAGCCCGCCCGGCGCGCCCGAGGCGACTGAATTGCCGAGGCGCGGCGCCGGTTCCTGCATCATCGGCTGGCGCGAAAAGGTGACGCGGCAATAGTTGGTCATCGCGTCCTGCATCGCCACCTGAAGATGCTGGCCGCGCCCCGTGCGCTCACGCTGGAACAGCGCGGAGAGGATCGAGACGCACATATGCAGGCCCGTGCCGGTGTCGCCGATGGTGGCGCCGGGGCGGATCGGCACGCCGTCCGGCATGCCGGTAATGCTCATCACGCCGCCCGTGGCCTGGGCGATCATGTCGAAGGAGAGATATTTGGCGTAGGGGCCGTCGGTGGCGAAGCCCTTGACCTGCGCGAAGACCAGGCGCGGATTGATCTTCTGCAACTCGTCCCAGCCGAAGCCCAGCCGCTCGATGGCTCCGGGCGCGAAATTCTCGATCAGCACATCGGCCTTGGCGATCAGCCGGCGCAGCACATCCTTGCCGCTCTCCTCCTTGAGGTTGCAGGTGATCGAACGCTTGTTGCAATTGAGCAGGATGAAATAGAGCGAATCCATGTCCGGCCGCTCGGAAATCGCGAGCCGTCCCTGGTCGCCGCGCCGGGGCTCCTCGACCTTGATGACATTGGCGCCGTGCCAGGCCAGCGCCTCGGTGCAGGACGGGCCGGCTTCGAATTGGGTCAGGTCAAGAACGGTAATGCCCGCCAGCGGCGCATCGCCCATCGGTTTCCTCCTTGCTATGCTTGACGGATGATACATCAAGCCATCCGGAATGTTCTACTGACCGGGGCCGATCCGGTCTTCCCGAC
>LXNI01002551.1_pt1 | contig 12300 bp, 11 predicted proteins | sample 809091 | NCBI WGS metagenome assembly LXNI01 (sample SAMN04870527, study PRJNA318959) | sponge metagenome | biome: 01000161; feature: marine sponge reef; material: water | host: Sarcotragus foetidus | place: Greece: Milos, Mediterranean Sea | collected 2013-05-29 | depth 5-7 m | reverse complement strand
CTCCCCGATCAGCGCGTCGGCACCGACGGCCACATTGGCGAACTCGACATTGGCGGCGTTGCGGCTGTCGACCATCTTCGTGCGGGTCACGGTGACGCCGTCGGCGCCCGCATCCACGAGGAAGAGGGAAATCCCGTCCCGGTCCCCAGCCGAACCGGAACTCCGCGCAGCGACGATCAGCTTGTCCGCGACGTGCCCGTCGAGCACGAACTTCTTGCTCCCCGAGATGGTGTAGCCGTCCCCCGACGCCTGCGCGCTCGTCGCGACACCGTAAGGACTGTGGCGGTGCGACTCCTCGAGCGCCAGGGCCAGCAGCAACTCCCCGCCGGCGATCCTGGGCAGCAGTTCGGCTTTCTGCGCGTCGCTGCCACCGAGGTTCACGATGGTGCCCCCCAGCCAGACGGTCGCATACAACGGACTGGCCGCGAGCGTCCGGCCGGTCTCTTCGGTGACGACACCCAGGCCCTTGTAGCCGAACGCCAAGCCGCCGTGTTCCTCGGGGAAGGGAATGCCCGCCCAGCCAAGCTCCACCATCTGCGACCAGGTATCGCGATCGAAGCCGTCGGCGCTCTCTTCGTCGCGCAACTTGCGCAGTTGGCCGATCGGCGCGTTTTCCTCGCAGAAGCTCTTGGCAGAATCTCGGAGCATGTTCTGCTCGTCGTTGAGAATCATCGGCATGGGTCGTTCCCTCAAGTTCGTGGCGCGATGATATGTCAGGAAGCGCGCGGGAAAGAACCCCCGCTGCGTTGCACTGACGCCGAGGCCGCATCACAGCCTGGTACACCGTTCGACGGTTGACGAGCAGCGGAGCGTGCGCGGTTTCGAAATCTTCGCGCAAGTGTAAGTATGGGGCCGTCGCCAAAGGGCCGAATGCCGAAAAAGGGAACGCCATGAGTGAAGTCATCGCCACCGACCTGAGCAACACCGACTGGCCGGCACTGGTCGCCGACCTCAACCGCTACCTGCGCCTGCGCACGACGCCGATCGGCATGAAGATGTTCGAGACCGTCGAGGACATGGCCGCCGTGCCCAGGATCCGCCGTCCGAAGGACGTCCACACGACCGACCAGATCGTCGGTCAAGCGAGTCGCAACGGCTGGACCGTCGGCACCACCGCCGAGGACCTCGTCGGCGACCAGTGCCGGGCGGTGATCGGCCTTTCGCCCCGCGACGAGAAGTGGCTCTCCGGCGACCGCATGGCCGGGGTCTGGTACGAAACCCCGGAAGACGCCGCGAAACACCAGCACGCCATGGATCTGGCGCCGTTCGGCAAATACGAGGCGATGGCCGTCAGTCCGCTCGCGAGCGGCCGGCTGAACCCGCCGGACATCGCGTTGATTTACGCGACACCCGCGCAGATGATTCTTTTTATCAACGGGTTGCAGTGGACTGGTTACAAAAAGCTGGAATGGGGTTGCGTGGGCGAGTCCGCCTGCGCCGACTCCTGGGGACGCGCTCTCGCGACCGGCGAACCGAGCCTCTCACTGCCGTGCTTCGCCGAGCGTCGCTACGGGGGCGTCATGGAGGATGAGCTCCTGATGGCGATTCCGCCAGGGTTCCTGCCGCGGATCATCACGGGCCTCGATCACCTGTCGCGCAACGGACTGCGCTATCCGATCCCGCAGTACGGCATCAACAACGACGTCCGCGCCGGCATGGGCGTCAGCTACGGCTAGCGGGGCTGCGCCCCAGCAAGAAGCAGCGGCCGCCGACGGCCACCAAACTCGATCCAACTGCAACGCAAAACCGCGGTCACGCAAACTAGTCTGCGTTAGGCGTGCAGTCAGGTTGTCCGTGACACGCCCGTGACACGCCCGGGTCGCCTTTGGGCTACGGTTCGTGGCCATGTTGGATGAGTTCGGGATCGTCGGCGTCTCATGGCGCCAAGACGGCAGCGAAGCGCTGGCGCGCTACGCCCTTGGCGAAAGGGACCACACCGAGCGGCTGCGCGCGTTCAGCCGCGATGCGGGGCTGCGCGAGATCGCGTACCTGGAAACCTGCAACCGGGTCGAAGTGATCTTCCTGCGCGGCGCCGACCACGGCCGGGCGGATTTGCGACCGGCTGTCCACGCGTTGCTCACCGGCCGTGCTGCACAACCCGGAGAAGCCGAGCGTGTATTCAAGGCTTGGCAGGGCGAAGGCGCTTGCGAGCACTTGTTCCTGGTTGCCGCCGGCCTCGACTCCGCGGCGCTTGGCGAGGCCGAGATCGTCGGGCAGGTCCGAGCGAGTCGCGATCACGCTCGGACAAGCACCTTGATCGGACCGGGCCTGGAACTGTTGTTCGAGGACGCCTTGCGCGTCGCCGCGGCCGTCCGCGACCGCACCCGCCTGGCCGAAGGCTCGATCTCGCTCGCGGAAATCGCCGCAGGCCATATCCTCAAGCGCCCTGCTCCGGCGTCCGAACAGCCCCGGCCCACGGCGCTGGTCGGCGTGTCGGCGATGACCGAGCGCGCCGCTCTCTCCCTGGACAAGGCCGGCGCGCCTTTCGTGGTCGTCAATCGCACGTTGTCCAATGCCCGCGCCCTTGCCGAGCGTTTCGGGGTTCCGTGCCTCACCCTCGCCGGCTTTCAGTCGGAGCCGCCACCCGTCGATGCAATCCTGTCGGCGACGGGGGCGCGCACACCCATCATCGATGATCGGTTTTTCGCCCGACTCGCCGCCAACGGCGCGAATCGTCCGCCGTTGTGCGTCGACATGGGCGTGCCGCCGGACATCGATCCCGCGGCTTGCGCCAAGGCCGGCGCACGGCGAATCGGGATGGACGACATCGTGCTCGAAGCCGAGTGCAACCGGGAAGCCCGTGTCGCCCACGCGGCCGATGCCCGCGAGCTGGTCGATGCCGCCCTCCCCCGGTTTCGCGAACGCCTGACCGATCGCCTGTACGGGTCGCTGTTTGCCAACCTCCAGGCGCACTACCAGGAGACTGCACGGGCTGGCACCGAGCGGCTCCTGAAGTCGCTACGGCATCTCGACATTGAAGACCGGCAGACCATCAGCCGCTGGTCGGCCGGACAGGCAAAGCGCTTCGCGCACCTGCCGACAGCGGGAGTCCGCAACCTCCTGTTGAACGGCCCCGACGGAGCACTCGACGCATTTCTCGATGGACTCGGCACCAGGCTTGTGGCCAAGTTGCGAACCGCATCCACACCAGAGGACAAGAGCAGCCGATGATCCTCAAGCGTGATCCGCCCAAGGCACTGCAACTCGGATTCCTCGCCCTCTTGGTCATCTGTGTCGCCCAGGTGGCGTGGTGGATCGCCGACCAGGCCCGACTGGCCGGTGGCGAGCGTGATCGCCTGGCGGCGCTCTTTTCCGCCGAGGCGCAGGCCATGACGACGATACTCGCGAGCGTGCCGTCCCCCGCACAGGCGGAACGCACCCTCGCGGATGCGTTCCCGCACCTGCGCATCGAAGACGGCATCGCAGAAGTCCGCAGCACGGCAAGCGCGCTGCTCGAGGACGATGCCGCCTCGCGCATCAACCGCTACGCATGGGAGGGCGGCTTCTTCCTGCTCGTGCTGCTCGCCGGCATGGCCATCCTCACCCGGGCGATCCGTTTCGACGCCGACTTGCGCCGTCGGCAGCAGAACTTCCTGGCGTCGGTTTCCCACGAGTTCAAGAGTCCGCTCGCCAGTATGCGGCTGTCGGCCGAGACCCTGATGTTGCGCGCCCCCGACCCGGACAGCCGCCACCTCGGACAGCGCCTGCTCGAAGACGGAGAACGGCTGCTACGCATGGTCGACAACCTGCTCGATACCGCGCAGCTCGAAGACGGCCGCTTGAGCCTCCAGCCCGAGTCGATCGCAGTGCGCGGCGTGGTCGAGGCCGCGGTCGCCGACTACGAGGACCTGGCCGGCGTCCACGGGATCACGATCAGCCAGGACGTACCACGCGACTTGGCCATCGAAGCCGACCGGGTCGCCATCGAAACCGTGTTGCGCAACCTGCTCGACAATGCCATCAAGGCGTGTCTGGACGGCGACGGCGGGCACGTGCGCCTTCACGCCGCCGCTACCGACGACGGTCGGTCCATCAGCGTTCGCGTTGCCGACGACGGCGTCGGCTTTCCGCCGGGCGATGCCACGAAGCTCTTCGGCAAGTTCTACCGGCAAGCCCAGAATCCGCGCCGCGCCGCACCAGGCAGCGGCCTCGGCCTGTACCTCGTGGGCCGGCTGGCCAAACTCTCCGGGGCAACGGCGGGCGCAACGAGCCAAGGCCTCGGGCAAGGGGCCGAATTCACGGTGGTCTGGCCACGTGCGAGGGGAGCGTGAACGGGGCGCGGATTCTCGTCGTCGACGACGAGCAGCACCTCGCCACGGGGATCCAGGAGAACCTCGAAGCGGAAGGCTACGTTGCCCAAGCCGCCCATGACGGGGCCGAGGGTCTGCACATGGCGCTGACGGAACCGCACGACCTCATCGTGCTCGACGTTTCCATGCCGAACATGGACGGTTTGACGCTGTGCCGGGAATTGCGCCGCAACGGCAACCAGACCCCCGTGCTCTTCCTGACCGTCCGCGGTGCGCCGGAGGACCGCATCAGGGGCCTGGAAGCCGGGGGCGACGACTACCTGGCCAAACCCTTCCACCTGCGCGAACTGCTGCTCAGGATCGCGGCCATCCTGCGCCGCACGGCCTGGTACCAGACGACCGGCACGAACCTGGCCTTCGGCGGCAACGAGGTGAACTTCCACACCTACCAGGCCGTCGCATGGGACGGCGCCGAACACACGTTGACGCACAAGGAAGCCATGATACTCAAGTACCTGTCGGAGCGTGCCGGCGAAACGGTCGGTCGCGAGGAGATCCTGGACAAGGTCTGGGGCTTCGAGGTGTTCCCTTCCACGCGCACCATCGACAACTTCATCGTGCGCCTGCGCAGGCGTTTCGAGCGCGATCCCGAGCAGCCGACGTACTTCCACACCGTTCGCGGCGTGGGATACCGGTTCACCCATGACGACCACCTCGAGCAGCACGCCAAGGAAACCGGCTGATGGCCGAAACACCACTGCTATTGAAGGCGGTGCGTCGCGAGCCGGTGTCGCGTCGTCCCGTGTGGATCATGCGCCAGGCCGGCCGCTACCTGCCCGAGTACCAGGCCTTGCGCCGCGGGCGCTCGTTCAAGGACCTTGCGCAGTCGCCGGACCTGGCGACCGAAGTGACGCTCCTGCCACTCAAGCGCTACGCACTGGACGGCGCAGTCGTCTTCGCCGACATCATGAGCCCGCTGCCGGCACTGGGCGTCGAGTTCGACTTCGCACCCGGTCCCGTCGTCGCCAATCCGATCCGAAGTCGCCGCGACGTGGCCTCGCTCCCGGCACCCGCTGGCTCGGGGTTCGCGCCGGAGGTTCTGGAGACGCTCTCTGCGGTACGTGCCGCCGTCGCGCCGGAGGTCGCCGTGCTCGGCTTCTGCGGGGCACCGTGGACTTTGGCCGCCTACCTAGTGGAGGGCCGTGGCGTCAAGGACTTCCCGACGCTGCGCGCGTTCGCCGCCAGCGAACCGGAGGCGCTTCACGCGTTGCTGGCAAAGCTCTCGGAGGCCATGGCGGAGTACCTCATCGCCCAGGCACGGGCCGGTGCGGACGCGGTCCAGATCTTCGACTCCTGGGCCGGCCTCCTGTCATGCAAGGACTGGCAGCGACTCATTCGTCCGCACCTCGAATCCATGCTCGAAGCCGTCGGGCGTGCTGGCGTCGCGAGGATCCTGTTCCTGCAGAACGCCCCTCATCTCATGGACGCGTACGCGAGCCTGCCCTGCGAGGTGTTGAGCGTCGACTGGCGCGTCGACATCGCCGACGCCCAGCGACGCCACCCCCACCTGGCCCTCCAAGGCAACATAGACCCGGCCGTTCTGCTCGGCGGACCGGGACCGACCCGGGCCGCGGCGCAGGCGCTCCTGCGTGAGACCGAGCCGCGAGGCCACATCGTGAACCTCGGCCACGGGATTCTGCCCACGACGCCACTCGAGAGCGTGGCGGCGTTGATCGATGCCGTGCATGAAGAAGGAAGCCAGCGGAGCGACGCGGCTTCAAGTGACGGCCAAGCACCGCCGGCCTCGGACGAGCGGAACCATACGACGGATGACCAACTGGGAGGCCCGTGGACCTGAGCGAACGAGGTCGCCGCGACGGCGTGCCGATCACCCTGAACCGCCGGCTGTTCATGAAATTCACCGCGTTCGGCGACGCGGATCCGGACGCGGCCATGGCGGCGCTTGCCGAGGCCGACGTCGAGGGCGCCATGTATCTCGACGTCAACGATCCGCTGGGCATCGGGATCGTCGCGCTCAGCGAGGATCCCACCGACTTCGTGACGGCACTGCGGTCGCTGTTCCGCGGGTCGCCGTTCCACCGGATGGCCCACAGGGCGGAGTTCGACATGCTCGGCCGCACCTACGCGATCGGCTACGAGAGCGACCTCGAAGAGACCCTGTTCGGGCGGCCGCGTTCGCGCATTCTCGATCCCGACCTTCGCTGGGCCGTGTGGTATCCGCTGCAGCGCAGCAAGAGCTTCTACCGGCTGCCGCCGGAGCGCCAACGGCAGATTCTCGCCGAACACGGCGGCGTCGGTCGACGCTACGGCGAGGCCGGTCTCGCCGCCGACGTGCGCCTCGCCTGCCACGGCCTCGACAAGGCCGACAACGACTTCGTCATCGCCCTGCTCGGTCGCGACCTGCACCCGCTGTCCGCCGTGGTCCAGGACATGCGTGCAACGGAGCAGACCTCGCAGTACCTGGACCGGCTAGGGCCATTCTTCGTCGGCCACACGGCATGGCAGAACCCGGTTGGTCCGCGATGAAGGCGCCGCAATTCGACGCCGTCCTGGTCGTTTCGTTCGGCGGCCCGGAGTCCGAGGCCGACGTCCTGCCGTTTCTCGACAACGTCATGGCGGGCCGCCCCGTTCCGCCGCCGGTCAAGGAGCGGATCGCTGCGCGCTACAGGCGTTTCGGCGGCGTCAGCCCCATCAACGCCCATACGCGTGCATTCCTTGCCGCGCTGGAACGCGAACTGGCGTCACACGGCCCCGACCTGCCGGTCTACTGGGGGAACCGCAACTGGCATCCGTTCCTCAAGGACACCGCCCGCCGGATGGTTGCCGACGGCATCCGGAACACGCTCGTCTACGTCACGAGCCTGTTCAGTTCCTACAGCGGATGTCGCCAATACCGCGAGGACCTGTACCGCGCCATGGACGGTTTGCCGGGCGCGCCGCGCCTGCACAAGCTGCGGTCGGGCTACAACCATCCGGGCTTTGTCGCCGCGATGGCGGACCGGGTGCGGTGTGCCATGGACAGCGCCGAAGACGCGAGCGTACTGTTCACGGCGCACAGCCTGCCCGTTGCGATGGCTCGCCATGCGGACTACGAGGACCAGTTGCGCGATGCCTGCACCCTGGTTGCGGAAGCGGCCGGCGTCACCGCATTTGACCTCGCCTTCCAGAGCAACAACGCTCGGACGGGGCTGCCCTGGCTCACGCCCACGATCGAGGACGCCCTGACCACGGTCAAGCACGCCGGGCACAGGAACGTCGTCGTCGCGCCGATCGGCTTCGTCTGCGACCACATGGAGGTCGTGCTCGACCTCGATGTCGAGGCGCGCGCACACGCGCACGAACTCGGGCTCAACATGGTGCGCGCCGCCACGGTGGGTACCCATCCGGACTACGTCGGCATGGTGCGCGATCTCATCGTCGAGCGCGTCACCGGGCGCACCCAACAGCCAACCCTGGGCACGCGCGGCCCGCAGCCGAACGTCTGCGCCGCCAACTGCTGCCTCTCGGGCAGGCCCGGCCCTCCCCTGCCGGCCCTTTGCGGACGAGACTGACCCGTGCGCGAGACCAATCGCTGCGACGTGGTCGTCATTGGCGCCGGATTCGCCGGCCTCGCCGCGGCACTTCGCCTCGAAGACGCGGGCGCAGAGGTCCGCGTCATCGAGGCGCAGAGCCACGTCGGCGGGCGCATTCGTTCCATCCGCCGTGGCGATGGCCTGGAGGAGGCCGGCGGCGCTACGATTGGCGGCGGCTATCGTGCGGTCACGGACGCAGCGAGGCGATACGGCGTCGAGTTGATCGACGCCACGCCGATGCTCAGGTTCTTCCGCGAGCAAGAACTGGTGCTGAACGGCGAGATCATTCGCCAAAGCCAGTGGCCGAGTCATCCGGCCAACGCGTTTCCGGATGGCGACAGGCAACACATGCCCTGGGCCTACGGCCGGGTTCTTGCCGCCCGCCACAACCCGTTGCGGTCCCCCGACGTCGGCGATGCTGGCACCCATGACTACGACATCGCCATGGCCGACTGGCTCCGTGGCCTGGGGTTGAGCGACCGGGCCATCGCATTGGCACACGGCATCAACACCAGCTACGGGCGCGATGCCCGCGACGTGTCGGCGCTGACCATGCTGAGCCGTGCCGCGTTCTCCGTCGCCCAGCGCACCCAGACGCCGGCCGGCGTGGTGGGCTACACCGCACGCGACGGCGTGCAGCGGATCCCCGAAGCCATGGCCGGCGCCTTGCGCCACGACATCCGGATGAACACGGCCGTGGTCGGCATCGACGACACCGGGAGCCGCGTGAGCGTGACCTGCGCCAGCGGCCAGACCTATCTGGCCAACAGCGTGGTTTGCTCGGTGCCGTTCCCGGTCCTGCGCACGATCGGCATCGATCCGCCGCTCGCCGGTGGACAGGCCGAGGCAGTCGCAACGTTGCCTTCGCAAGCGATGACCCAGGTCTATCTGGACTGTGCGACCAACTTCTGGGCTGCCGACGGCTACAGCCCCAGCCTGTTCACCGACGGCGTCGCGGGCATGGTGGCCGCGGCCCGGCGCGGCGAGAACCCGGATCAGGTCACCGGCCTGACCGCTTGGGCCATGGGCGGGAACGCCGTGCGGCTCGATGCGCTGTCCGATGGCGAGGCCGGCGCGGCGGTCATCAAGCAGATCGAGTCCGTGCGCCCCGCCGCTCGAGGGCAGTTGACCTTCGCCGGGCGGCAGAGCTGGGGAGCCAGTCCCTTCGCGCGCGGCGGATGGGCGTACTTCCGGCCCGGCCAGGTGGGGCGCTTCGCCGCTGCAATGGCCGCACCACACGGCTGCATCTCGTTCTGCGGCGAGCACCTGGCGCGGTTCAACCGCGGCATGGAAGGAGCAATGGAGTCCGGGGAGCGAGCCGCGAAGCACGTCCTGACAGCGCTGTAGCAGCCGAGCAGTCCCGCCCTGCCACGACGCGCTAAAAGCGTCACGTCGGGCTCTTTTCCTACATGCAGCGGCCTATTCCGCCTCCATAGTGTTACTTTTGCCAAGGGATCAGCGATGCATGCCAACGTGATCGACACACTGCGCTATGCCAATCGCCTTGAAGGACGCGGGCGTCGACACCCGGCAAGCCGAGGCCATGGCGCAGGCGATCAACGACGAACTCACCTCGGGGCTGGCCACGAAAGTGGACGTGGAGCACGCCTCTGCTGGTTTGAAAGGGCGACTTGGACGCGGCAGTGGCCAAGCTGGAGGGCGACCTAGACCGGGCAGTCGTCCATCTCAAGGGCGATCATCTGGTCATGATCTGCCTCCACCTAGGCCGTGAGAGTCGGCCAGCCCCCATGGCAGCCGCCGGGGTCGCAGATTCTCGAGGCGAGACTGCGGACTTCGGTTTCAGATCTCGTCTGAGCCGATCTCGATCAGTACCTTCAGATTCGACACGACCCAATCCTCCGATGCCCTTAGCGCGTCGGCAGCGGATTCGTGTCCGTCTAGCCACCCCATGCGCTTGGCCGTTCTACCATCCGCGTACTTGGCAATTGTCGAGTGCCATACCCTTATTTCGCCGGGGCTTGTCTTTGCCTTGGTGTTCAACACTTCGGCCACCGATTCCGAAACCATGCGTTTGAACGCTTCAGGAACATCCTCGGGAGTCACCTCTCGGTGAATGCGTTGGGCGTCTTTTTCGGAGGTATCGATCCACAAGGCTTTAGCCTGCACGTTGAGATCGTACAGATCCCCCTTCATGGTGTTTTCTCCTTTGTTGACTGCTGTGGTTTCTATTGAAGAGCGGTTTGAACTCGCGATCCCTTGTTGCATGGCGCCGAGTATAGGGGGCTGGCCGCTACGGCGGGGTCCACATCCGCATCGTGCAGCGCGAGCGCCTCGCCGATGCACCTGCCGGTGACGGCAATCAATCCGAAAGCCCCGATGCCGTCGAGGCCGGCTGCAAACAGGTCGTCGGCGCCCGCCTCGAACAAGCCGGCATGCACTGGACCACGGACGGCGCCAACGCCATCCTCGCACTGCGTTGCGCCGTCAGCAATCGGCTCGACGACTTCGGGTGCACGACGAATCCTTGGTAAATGGCCGCTAACCGGCGGACTGGTACGCGGGCGTCCTCGCCCGCAATCGGGTTGCGTCCAACGTTCATGCGGGCTGGGAGGCCCGCGTACCAAGCGGCGCAGCCGGCTTGTCTGCGTGACGTCAGTTGGTCACTCACCAAGGATTTGTCGTGCACCCGACGACTTCTGGCACGGCGTCGGGCCAAAACCGCCGCCTGATCAACGAATTTGTCGGGCACCCATTCCTCCATCGCTTCAAGTGCCGTCGGGCACCTCGCCTAGTGCGTTTTGGTCCGCCTTTCGCAACGACCGAGGAACTTCGCCCTTCGATTCGCCATGCGCTCGTGGTCCAACACCGACTGTCGCCCTTCGCCGGCTCGAACACGGCGACGGGGCGCGACAGCCGACGCTCGTACTCCCGGCCCGAGACCTCCTGGCAACGGCGGATGTCCGCGAAGGTCGCCGAGACGTCGAAGCCGAAACGCGCCGCGTGCCGCGACCGGATCTCACGCACCTCGGCGATGATGGGGTCAGCTTCTTCGATGCTTCAAGCCGTGCGCTTCGCGGAAACGGTCGTGACCAGCAAAGCCACACCCAACGCATCGAGTGCCGACGCCACGTTGTCGATACGGCTGGCACGGCGCGGATGCAGCATGCGAAGAACCACCCCCTCATCCACACGGAGTCGCCGTGCAAGCTCCGACTTGGTCACGCCGTCGCGCGCTAGGGCGCAGTGCAACGCCGCTTTGGCCGCGAGCAGAGGGCGAAGCGCCACAAGAACCTCGCCGGATTGCGCAAGACTGGCCGACGGGATGTGCTCCCCCCGGTCCATGCGTTCGGCCACGGCCAGTTCGAGGACCTCCTCAGCCATCGTCTCGGCATCGCTCGTGGTCGCACCATAGGTAATCGCCTCCGGCAGATCGCGGAAGGTCACCGTGACCCCGCCCTCCGGCTCGGGCGCGAGCCGGGCGGGAAACGCGAGGGTTGTCTCGATACTGTTCTGGGCCATCGTCCTAGCTCCGCGGCAAGTCGCCGCGCCGTAATCCGAGTTGCCTGAGAATCGCACGCTGGGTCCCAAGTGGGAGCTCTCTCGCCTTTGGGACGAAGGACCGCCTGTCGCCGACGAGGATCATTACATGGCTACCTTTGCCCCGCCGCCGCTGAACCGAGAACTCCAGACCGTTTGCGCTTGCGTATCGACGAACCGCACGGAGGAACTCCTCAGTGGACATGGCATGATTCTCGGATGAAAACATCCGAAGTTCAATGGTCCGGCGCGAACGCAACGTTCGTGATGCGCAAGAATCGCCGCACCAATGGTGACGGGCTCGCCCGTTGTCTGGACTGAGCTGGCGGTATGATCCGATGGGTGAGTTGATCGACGGAGCATCCCGATGTCCTTCGACCCGATGGAGCTTGCCAGCAGTTGGGGACACCGCCCCCGAGATGGATGCGCCGCAAGGCGGAGAAAGAGTTGAAATCGTGCGTCCAGTCATCGGCGCGATCGCCGCGTTGTTCACACACTTCGTGGCGGGCACGGCGTCGTTCGTAACAATCGAGCACCCAGCGTTTTACGCTCTTGCTCTCGCACTTGGCTTCACCGAACGACCGTTCTTCAAAGCGTTACGGGCAACCGCAGACAAACGCTGAGAGCGGCATCGGGAGTACGTTCGCTCCGCCCCGCCGCTCCAGCCGTTGAGCCGGTGGCGGATGGGCGTACTTCCGGCCCGGCCAGGTGGGGCTTCGCCGTTGCCATGGCCGAACCACACGGGCGCATCTCGTTTTGCGGAGAGCAACTGGCACGCCTCAACCGGGGCATGGAGGTGCCATGGAGTCCGGGGAGCGCGCGGCCACGCAGGCCCTAGCTGCGCTCTAGCAGACGAAGAGCCGGGCCGGGCGGCCGGGCAACAGTTCCAGGCGGTCAAGTACCTGCTGATTCCTAAGATTGCCAAGTCCCAGGTTGGACGCTCACAACAGCAGGTTCGA
>LXNI01002550.1_pt1 | contig 12301 bp, 11 predicted proteins | sample 809091 | NCBI WGS metagenome assembly LXNI01 (sample SAMN04870527, study PRJNA318959) | sponge metagenome | biome: 01000161; feature: marine sponge reef; material: water | host: Sarcotragus foetidus | place: Greece: Milos, Mediterranean Sea | collected 2013-05-29 | depth 5-7 m | reverse complement strand
GACGCGGGCTTCGGCAGTTTCGTCAAGCTCTACAAGCCGTTCTTCATCGGTCGCTCCGGGTTCATCGCCCGCGAACAGCGCCGTACCAGCCAGATCGTGCGCTTCACGATCACCGACGAACGCGTGCCGATCGCTCGCGAGGGCGATCCAGTCGTGGACGCCCGCGGCGGCTGGGTCGGAATCGTCACCAGCGCGGCCCTGGACACCAACCAGCGCCAGGTCGGCATGGCCCACGTGATGCAGCGCGTGAGCGCCGAAGGCACGCCGCTACGCGTCTTCGCCGGCGTCTCCGCCCGCCGTGGCGGCCGAGCCACGATCCCCCGCGAACTCAAGCGAGGCGGACGCTACCCGCTGCCCGCCAACGCAAGGGTCGTCTCGCGATTCCGCTAGGTGGTCGACTCGGCGCCTAGGCCACTGGCTCGGGTGCCGGAACGCCCGTGAGTTCCGCGACTTTGTGGACGCGATCCCAGGATGCGGTACTCAGGTCAACCTGGCCTCTGGCGCGGTTGCGTCGGAATGCCACGCCGGACTGTTCGCCCGGATAGCGGACGGGGCGGGCCGGATCGAGCGGTGGGCTGCCGGTCACTCGATCAAGCGCGTGGTTGACGTCGCGCAGAAACTCCTCGCGCGGCCGGAAGCTGTCCACCCGGCAGGCCATAAAGAAGCCGCCGTAGCGGCCCGGCGGGGTTTCGAGGGCGATGGGCATGGCGTTGAGCGTGGCGGCAAGAACTTCGTTTACGAGACCAAGCCCGTAGCCGCGATGTTCGGCGATAGGCAAGAAGACGCCCTCCGCCATCGCTTGCGCCGGGTCGCTCATGGGATGTCCGTTGGCGTCAACGGCCCAACCTTCGGGTAGAGGCTGGCCGTCGGCCAGCAACTCGCGCATCCGGCCGGTGGACGCAGAGACACCAAAGTCCACCACAATCGGCGGGCGCGGATCGGCTGGAATCGCGTAGGAGAGGGGGTTGTTGCCCAGCACCCGCGTGGTGCCGCCCACAGGCGCGAATGAAGGGTTGGTGTAGCAGGTGCAGTAGCCGATCAGGCCGGCAGCTGCCGCGCGCATGCTGTAAAAGGCGGGAATGACCCAGTGCGGCATGTTGCGCAGGGAGGCCATCGCGGCCCCCTGGGTCTGCGCCTTGGCGATGCATGCATCCATGGCCTGAACAGCCCCAATCGGTCCCAGCGCCCGGTGCGCATCGAGAGCCGTGAAGGCGGGTAGGTCGGCCAGTACCTCAACCTGTGCGTCGGCGCGGGCGCTTCCCGCCTCCAGGTCGTTAACTCGCGCCGACAACAACGCAATCCCATGGTGGCCGTGGCCGCGCAGGTCCTGCTCAAGCATGACGTCGACGACGAGCGCGGCATCGGCCGCGGATACACCGCGTGTCGCCAACGCGGCTCTTCCGAAACGCCGGAGGTCGGCCAGCGCGACGGTGGTCAAGGGCAACCGCTCAGGCGGCGGACCAGACGTCGCGGTCGGCCTTAAAGCAGTAGTCGTGGTGCGGCGGCGCCACCAGGCCGCTCGATTCCAGAAAGCCCCGCGACGTGCCCGGCCCCATGAAGCGAAACGTCTTCTTCAGGGCGTTGATCTTGCCGTTCTTGCTGTTTGGCAAGCCGAGCAGAAAGTCCCGGAAGGATCCGTCTCGGTCCTGGATCTCCTGCACGGTCCTCGCGTTCTCGATGGCCGCGACGATCTTGCGCTCGCTTCGAATGACGTTGGGGTCGTCGAGCAGGCGGGCGATGTCGGCGGAGCCGTAGGCGGCCACGGCGTCGATGTCAAAGTCGTTGTAGGCCGCAAGAAACCCCTGACGCTTGTTCCAGATCAGCGTCCAACTGAGACCGGCATGGAAGATTTCGAGCAGCATGCGCTCGAAGAACTCGGCGTCGTCGACCGGGCGCTCGCCCCAGACGTCGTCGTGGTACCGCATCAGCCCCTCGTGCCGCTGCGCCCATTCGCAGCGGCCGGTTTCGCCCAGGGCCTCGCGCACGCGCGCATCGGCCAGGTCCTCGGGAGTCATGGGTTTGCGCAACGGCACTCGACGCTTTGAGAGACCGGGGGACGCGGATTGGGCAGCCATCAGGCAGTCCTCAATGAGGCGTATCGCCTTTGAGCGTAGCGACGTGCGCGGTGGATGCCAACGTGAGGTTTCACGTGAGACATCCGCTTCGGCTCCGCCGCGAGTGCCTTGATGTGGGTGGCCCGGAACCGCTCAGTCGCCGTTGGGCCCGAAGGTCGTAGCTTCGAGGTGCACGGCAACCTCGGTAAAGCCGAGGTCGTGCCAGAAGTCGATGCTGGCAGCCACGGTTGCGTTGGTTGGAACGGTCACGGCCATGCGCGTCACGCCTGCTTCGCGCAGCGTTCGGCGCATCTGCCGGATCATGAAGGCGCCCAAGCCGTGACGGCGCGAGTCCGGGGCGACCCAGACTTCGGCCACGTGCGCTACGCCGCCGTCCAGGTGGAAGTTGGTGAGGGCCAGGGTTCGTCCGTCGCGCTCGTACATCCACAGCCAGGTTGGGTGCTCCTCGAGGCGCCGTCGAATCCGCTCGGTGTATAGCTCGTGCCATTCCAGGTGGCTCAGTTCGCTGGGAAAACTCTCGTTCCAGTACGCCACCATGGCCGTAAGGAATCGTTCCCAGAGTTCACCGGAACTTTGGGCATCCACACGCCGGATTTCACTGGCCGACCAATTCACGGGTGCACGCTCCTTGTCACTTGCCAATCAGGATTCGGTGATAGCGCTTCTTGCCGGAGCGCAGGAGCAACTCGCCGTCCTGAAAGGCATCCGCATGAAAGACCATCTCGGGGCTGCCCACGCGCTGGTCGTTGGTGTAGGCGCCGCCCTGCGTAATCAGGCGCCGCGCCGCCGAGCGTGAAGCGGCCAGGCCGGTGGTCAACAGAAGGTCCACGATACCCAGACCAGCAGCCACTTGATCCTCGGTTACACGTGTCTGGGGCGCGGCTGCGGCGGAACCACTGTCACGCCCGAATAGCGCCCGCGCACTGTCGCGGGCCGCGGCGGCGGCCTCTCGACCGTGGACCCTGGCCGTGATCTCGTAGGCCAGCCGCTCCTTGGCGGTGCGAATCTCCGCGCCGGGAAGGGAGGCCAGCGCCCGGACTTCGTCCATGGGCAGCGCCGTGAGCAACGCCAGCGTGCGCTCCACCGACGCGTCCTCGATGTTGATCCAGTACTGAAAAAAGTCGTATGGGGATGTCAGGTCTGGGTCCAACCAGAGCGCGCCGCCAGCCGTCTTACCCATCTTTTGGCCCGTGCTAGTCGTGAGCAGCGGCGTCACCAGGCCGAACGCTTCCTCGCCCTCGATCCGTCGGATCAGGTCCACGCCGGCGAGGATGTTGGCCCACTGGTCGCTGCCGCCGATCTGGAGGATGCAGTTGTGTTCGCGAAAAAGGTGCAGAAAGTCATAGGCCTGCAGCAGGCGGTAGTTGATCTCAACGAAATTCAGGCCCTGACCGCTCTCCAGCCGTCCGCGATAGGTCTCGGTCGCCAGGATTTCATTGACGCTGAAGTAGCGTCCGATGTCCCGCAGGAACTCCAGGTAGCGCAGCTGGGTCAACCACTCCGCGTTATCGACAATTGCGACGTCGGCCTGCTCGTTCTCAAAGAGGCGGTCCACCTGCTGGCGAACTGCCTGGGTGTTCGCGGCCACGTGCTCCGCGCTAAGCAAGGCACGGGTCTCGGCCCGGTCGGTCGGGTCGCCGATCAGTCCGGTGCCGCCGCCCGCCAGCAGCACCGGGTGGTGACCAGCCTGCGCCAGGTGCGCAGCCAGTGCCAGGGGGATCAGGTGGCCGGTGTGCAGGCTGGGGGCGGTTGGATCAAACCCCACGTAGAAAACACAGGACTGATCTAGGGCCGCACGCAGGCCATCCGCATTCGAGACTGAATGGATAAACCCGCGCTCAGCGAGCGTCTGATACAGCGAAGTCTTCACGGCGACCATTCGAGGTGAAAGGGCATCGTGGCCGATGCCAGGCAGACATTGCAGGCTTGCAGAGCGGGCACGACCAATCCACAGCCCGCGGAACGAACGCTTCACTAGCTTACGACCAAGGAAACGCCCGGCCGTGAATCAATCCTGGCGTCGATTCCTCCATGGCCTGCCGGTGAACGCGGCCGCGGCGCGGGAAGCTAGCTCTTGGCGATCTCGATCGCGGTTTTCGTGCAGACCTCTTGGTAGAGGCGATAGGCAAGATCTGCGATGGCCTCCCCGCCGCCTGCGTAAACCTCGGCGCGGCTGGTCTCGATCCGAACCAGTAGCGTCTCTCGGAGTGAGCGGTCGGTGGCGGCAATCAGCGCGTTCCACGTTTCAGCTTCGCGCACCAACGCACGCGCCTCCGCGTCCAGGCAGCTCTGGGTGTCATCACCAAGTTGGCCGCGCTTGTAGTCCTCAAAGTGCCGGAGTTCGTGCGCCAGCACCGCCGCGAGCGGGATGGGATCTTCGTTGCGCAAGCCGTCGTTGATCCGAATGCCGTGCGCGGCGTTAAACGAGGCCAAGACCCCTTCGGGCATCGATTCGAAATCGATCGCGAGTTGGTCGCTCGCCGCCAGTTCCAGAGCGGTCGCGTTAGCGTCAACGCTCTCCAGCAGCGCCAGGGCCGTGCGCAAGACGTGGCTTCCGGTGTTGTAGGTTCGCGACGCAACCGGAGCCGGAACCAGGTCGGCCTCGTCGGGCGGATCGAGCCGTAGGTCCAGCACCGCGCTATGGTCGGACGCATGCGGCGTGGCCAGCAGTTCATCCGGCAGCGCCAGATCACGGTAGATGTCGCCAGCGTTCACCAAGACGACCGAGCCAACCGGTTGACCTCCCTCTACCGCCTCCACCCAGTGCTGCAGCGCTGTCCGTTGGAATCGCTGCACGACGAACGGACCCAGACGTACCGGGCGCGACATCGGCAGGCCGTGAAACCCGATGCTGGCGTCCAGACTCCCGAGTTCCAGCGGATTGTTGGCAAAGGTCTCGGCAATGGCACGGTCCGTCAGCCAGGCCAGCCGCGCCTGTTGCGCAAACTCGGGCGGGAGTGACGGCGGAGTTTCGGCTTCGGGAATGTGACGGGCCTCAAGTTCAGCAGCGAATTCGTTGCCGTTGAGGAGCTCAAACAGGTTGGCAATCCCAACCCGGTCGTCCGAGGGTGACCACTGCAGCAGCGCACGCTGCGTCAGCTGGTAGGCGAACCCTTCGTCGTCGAGCCAGGGACGCGACACCGCGGGTCCGAGTGTCCGGGCGCCGCCGAAGCGAAGGAATGCTTCGTAAAAGGCGGGCCCGTCGACGTAGTTGCGGATTGCAAACCCCAGACCGTCGCCGTCGGCCCGCTCGAAGAACGCACCGCCGGCAACCGGCGTGGCCTCCAGCGGCGAAGCCGCGGCGGCCGGTCCGGCGCCAGCCAGCAATAGCCCAGCCGCCAGCACCAGGGCCAACAGGCGCTGGACGAATCGTGGGCGAGGCACAAACGACGGCACGGCCGGCTCCTTGCAGGCTTCGAGTGCAAGAACGAAAGTTGCGGGCGTCGGCGTTACGCTACCGTGCAGGGATGGATAGCCAACACACGCCGCTGAAACTTACCCGGTACGCGCACGGCGCCGGCTGAGCCTGCAAGCTCAGTCCCGATGAGTTGGCGCACGTGCTGCGCCTGATGCCGCCGATGGTGTCGCCCGACCTGCTGGTCGGAGGACAGGGCATGGACGATGCCGCCGTGTACCGTCTGCGCGACGATCTGGCCATTGCATTCACGACGGACGTCTTCACGCCGATCGTGGACGACGCATACAGCTTCGGCGCCATCGCCGCGGCGAACGCGCTGAGCGATCTCTATGCCATGGGCGCTACACCGATCCTGGCGCTCAACATTGCCGGTTGGCCGCGCGGGACGCTGCCGTTGGATCTGCTGGCTGAGGTTCAGCGCGGCGCGGCCGACAAGGTGCTAGAAGCCGGGGCGGTCATTGGGGGCGGGCATTCGATCGACGACCCCGAGCCCAAGTTCGGGCTGGCGGTCTTGGGTACGGTGGACCCCGAGGCAATCAGCACGAATGCCGGCGCGCGTCCAGACGACTTGCTGGTGCTGACGAAGCCGCTGGGCACGGGCATCATCACGACGGCTGGCAAGTTTGACGCGGCGAGCCAGACCGCGCTGGACACTGCGATTGAGTCCATGACTACGCTGAATGCAGCCGCGGCCAAGGCCGCAAGCGAATATGGCGCGCATGCCGTAACGGATGTGACGGGATATGGCCTGTTGGGCCATTTGCGCGAAATGCTGAACGCCAGTGGCGTTTCGGCCGAGGTCTACGCCGACGGCATCCCGGTCTTGCCCGACGTCTGGTCGTTGATTGCGGCCGATGAGGTGCCGGGCGGGACAGAACGCAACCTGAACTCACTGGAGGGCGATGTGGAATGGCACCCGGACGTGCAATTGCCGGAACGCATTTTGCTGGCCGACGCGCAAACCAGCGGCGGGCTGCTGATTGCCATTCCACCCGAGGACGAAGCTGCCTTGCGGCGTGCCCTTGAAGGCGCTGGGGCGCCGGCGGCGGCCACAGTGGGCCGAATCATGGACAGGGCGAGCAGTCTGATATTCGTCCGCCCAACGGACGTCAGCGACGAGTTCGATGGCTAAGCGGTCACCGCGCATTCTGCTGTACACCGGCAAGGGCGGCGTCGGCAAGACGAGTGTGGCCGCTGCCGCCGCCTTGCGCTGCGCCGACGCGGGCCTGCGCACCGTCGTGCTCAGCACGGACACCGCACACAGCCTGGGCGACTCGCTGGACATACAGCTGGGACCGGTACCGAAGCCAGTGGTCGACAACCTGTGGGCGCAGGAATGCGATGTCTACTACAACCTGGAGACGTACTGGGGGACGGTGCAGAACTGGGTGGAAGCCGTGCTGACGTGGCGCGGCATGGACAACGTGCTGGCCGAGGAGATTGCGGTGTTCCCGGGGATGGAGGAACTGGCCAATCTGCTGTGGGTGAATCGCCACGCCTCCTCAGGCGAGTTCGACGTCGTAGTGGTGGACTGCGCGCCGACGGGTGAGACGCTCCGACTGCTCGCTTTCCCGGAGGTTGGTCGTTGGTGGCTGGACAAGTTGCTGCCGATCAATCGTCACCTCGCTCGCATGGTGCGGCCGATGGCCCGCCGCGTGACCGACCTGCCGCTACCCGAAGACGACGTGTTCGAGGCAATGACCGACCTGGTAGACGAACTGCAGGAACTCCACGACACGCTTACGGCCTCAAAGACGACTACGGTACGGCTGGTGGTGAATCCGGAGAAGATGGTGATTCGCGAGGCCCAACGCAGCTATACCTACCTGACTCTGTACGACCACATCACTGATGCCGTGGTGGTGAACCGGGTAGTGCCCAAAGAGGCCGAAGGGCGTTTCGCCGAGCAACGGCGCGCCATGCAGGCTCCGTATCTGCGTGACATTCATGCCATGTTCGATCCCATCCCAATCCTGCGCGTCGATCAGTATTCGCACGAGGTGGTTGGACTGGAGCGTCTGCGGGTCATGGGCGCGCAGATGCATGCCGACTGCGAGCCGGCGGATCGGCTGATCGACTACAAACCGTACGAAATCGTGGAGGTGGATGGCGGCTTCGAATTCCGCATTCCAGCGCCATTCCTGGAGAAATCCGAAGCGTCGCTAATTCGTCGTGGTGACGAGTTGGTGATCCGCATGGGAGCGGCTCGCCGCAATATCGTGTTGCCACGCGTGCTGGCTCGGATGACCCACGGTCGTGCCCGACTGGAAGACGACCAGCTGCGCGTGCGTTTTACAGCGCGTCAGTCGGCCGGCAGAGCAACCCCCACCCCAGGCGCCTAACGTGCTAGCGCCGCGCCCGCCCGCGGCCCCGCAAGCGGCGCCTTCGCGCCAGATGGCCTGGCGGGTGATCTGGGGCGTGGGGGCCATGCTGGGCCTGACCGTGGTGGGCGTGATCGGCTTCATGGCGGTGGCGGGCGCGGAACCGCTGGACGCGCTCTACATGACTGTCGTCACCATCAGCACCGTGGGGTACAACGAAATCGTTCCCCTGGACCAGGGGGGACGAGTATTCGCGATTCTGCTGATCATCTCCGGCATCACCGCCATCGGATACACCGGTGCGGTGACGGTTGAGTATCTTGTGAGCGGTCATCTGGTCGCGCGCGTTGCCCGACGTCGCAAGGAGCAAGCACTGGCGGCCCTACGCGACCATTTCATCGTGTGCGGCTTCGGTCGCGTCGGCGAGGGAATCATCGCAAACTTGCGAGCCGCCGGGCGGCCAGTGATAACCATCGACGAGAATCCCGAGCGCTGCGAACGGGCCGAGGCTTTGGGCGTGCTGGCCGTATGCGGGAACGCCTCTTCGGCGGAGTCGCTTCGTGCCGCCGGGATTGCCCGCGCGGCCGCGGTCATGGTGTCAACAGGCGACGACGCCACCAATGTGTATACCGTCCTTTCGGCGCGCGCGACTGCGCCCCGGATTCCAGTGATTGCCCGCGCCAACACCAAGGAAACCGTGGAACGATTGACCGTGGCCGGCGCCACCCGCGTCTTTTCGCCTCATGCGGCCGGCGCCCAGCACATGGCCGCGTATGTGCTCAAACCCAACGTCGCCTGGGCGCTGTCGGAGTTGCTGGACGAGAAGTCCAAGGACATGACCATCGAGGAAGTGGCCATCGCACCAGGCAGTTCGTACGTGGGCCGAACCATCGGCGACGTGGGCCTGCGCCAGCACGGCGTGGAAGTGATGGCGATTGGGCGCGACGGAGGACAGCAGTTTCTGCCGGCTCGCGACGAGGAAATTCAGCCGGACGATGTGCTGGTGATGATTGGACCACCACGCAACGTGCAGCGGTTTGCCGTGCAAGCCGCTTCGTGAGGGTGTGGGGCTCTCGGGGCCGCTCGACCTAATCAGCCGTGGCGGCAACCGATTCTGACGACGGTCCGGCCGCTGGCGATTCGTCACGATCGGTCTCCCAGAATCGGCCGACCGGCTATCGCTCGCTTCGACGGCTCGGGCGGGTCGGCAGCGCATTCGTTGCCTTGTCCGCCGTCGTTGGCGCAGTTGACCTAACTGTCAGGGGCGCCCTATACGTCGTGGCCGCCGTGCTCATAGCCGCCCCGGAGTGGCTCCCACTGACGCACGTCGATTACCGCAGGGACAAGTGGATCTCCAGCACGGTGCCGGCAGTTGAAGAGATTCTGCTACCGGCACGCTATGCCTGGTTGCTGGTTCTGCTCGTTGGCGGATTGACTCTAGTCGTCTGGCTGGCGCGAGCCGCAGCAAACATTCGAGCGCTCGATGCGTCAGGCGCCACGCTCCGACCGTCTTTGGCCGTCTACTCGCTCGTTGCCCTCTTTCCGGCACTCTTCGCGGTCTACTACATCGTCAGCGGCGGATGGCTAAGTCTGGTGGCCGTGCCGCTTATCGTACTCCTCGGCTTGGCGGCACCTCTTGTCTTCATCCGTCGGCTCTGGCTTGCAAGTTCTACGCGACCGGGTGATCGTCCACCCACGGATGGACCGTCCGCAGGGGCGTGGAGCGGAATCGTCGGCTGGTGGGCGGCTTTCTCGTCGTTCTTGATCACGTCTCGGTTCGCGATTCTCGTGTTCGACGGGTTGGGCGAGCCGATCGACTCAATGCTTGATTCGAGTACTCGCGCGCTGGCCGCTGGCGCGCTTGAGTGCACCGCGGGAATCTCCCTGGCCATCGCCGGGTACTTCATCATCCGAATCGTGTTCCGAGTCAACTCCATGCAGGAAGACTTGGTTGCCGCGCTTCCCAAGCCGGCACCCGCCAGTCTTTTGGAAGCCGAAACGCCAGTCGGTGGTCCCGATCCACCGACGGATACCGCAGAGCCCCGGCGGCGCAACGCGGTCCAATGGCACTGCGAGTCCTGCGAGGTCATGAACCCGACCGCCCTGCGGTTCTGTCAGAACTGTGCGGGCGAACGGCGGTAGCTGTATGTGCTTCTCGTGTGTAGTCGACGGTGAGGTTCGGGGGTTAGCCTGGGGATCCTGGTCGCGAGCATGAAATCGCAGGCTTCTGGTTTCGCGCTGCACACGCGCTTGGCGCCTTGCCCGGGAGCCAACGGACGGCTGGTGACCCGGGCGACTTCCGGGCTGCGCGGTCACTGATGCGCGCCTATCCCTCCAACCGTCGTCGTGCGCTGACGACCAGCGTCCTCATCATTCTGAGCGCTGTCCTGTACGGGTCCTCTTTGGTCGTTCTCGGCCTACGCCACGCCCTGTTGGGGGCGACATTGGCGAGTCAGGGAATCGGCGCCTACGGCTCGATGGCGCGCTCGATGCGTCCCTGGGAGGAGGCGCTGGCTGCGATCGGCGCCTTCGGGGGGCTCGGAATGGCCCTAGCCGGCATTGCCTTCCTGTTTTGGTTTGCTCGGTCGACGGCAATCCTGAACGCGCTGCGCGTTCCTGACGATCGCCGACCCTGGGGCTGCGCCGCCGTTCCCTTGTTCCTGGTTTTCCCAGTGCTGGTCGCGGCCTTTTTTGTTGTTCTCCAGGCCTTTCCGTACTCGACGGCGTCCCAGGTCGCACTGTTCGCAGCGGCGGCGGTCAGCCTGGCCATACCCTTGACGTTGATCCGCCGTCATTGGGTCGCCAGCAGCATGACCGCTGCCGATGGATCAACGGCGCCGGTGTGGGGCGGCGTCTCACTGTGGTGGGTGGCATACCTCGCTGCCTGGACTTTCACTGGTCTCGCGACCGCGGTGCTTGGGGAGAATTGGAACAACGCCGACGAAGCGGTGGTTGATCTATTGGCTGTCGGGCTCCTCGAAATAGCCTCCGCAATTGCGCTTGCTTTGGCGGCTGCAATGATGATTCGCATCATGTTCCGGATCAACGCGATGCAGGATGCGATGGCAGGCACCTTGGCGCCGTCTAGGCCCCGGCCGGAACGACAAGCGGTTGCGCCCATGAGAGAACCCTCAGCGCAATGGCAGTGCGAGTCCTGCGACGTCATGAACCCGACTGCCCTGCGGTTCTGTCAGAACTGCTCGCGCGAGCGCCGGTAGTCGCAAGTGCCTCCTGCGTACATTCAACTTGAGGCCGGAGGTGAGCAGCGAACTCCGGTCACGGGCATGGAAGCACTGGCCTTCAATGCCGCGTGTCTCACGCGCCGGGCGTGCTGCCACAGGGCAACAGTACGGCTGTCGTCCCGAGCATCACTTTGGCTGTTCAATCATTGATGGGCGCTTATCGTTCAAACCGACGTCGCGCTCTTGTCACCTATGCACTGGTCGGCTTAGGCACTTTGCTGCTCGGGCTCTCCTGGCTGATCTTCGGGTTGACCAACGTTACGTTGGCCTCCATGTTGGCGAATCAGCAAGTCGACACGCATAACTCATTGGCCCAGTCAGTGCGCAGCTGGGAAGACCATCTAGCTTTGGTCGCGGGCGTCGGGATACTCGCCAAGGTGCTCGCCGGTGTCGCATTGACGCTCTGGCTTGCTCGCTCCATAGCGAACCTGCGTGCGCTGCCAGTCCCCGACGCTCGTCTGCCATCGAGATTCTTGATCGCTCCGCTAATTCTGCTTTTTCCTACGCTTGTCTGGGCCTTCGTCTGGCTGCGTTTGACCCATCCGCAGGCTGTTGCCCTCTATGTGGCACTGGCTGTGGCAGCGACCTTGAGCTTGACCCTGCCCTTGGGTGTGTTTCGCCGCCTTTGGGTAGCCAGTAGCGCGCGGGACTCTACTGAAACGCTGCCGCGTGTTTGGGGCGGCCTTATGGTCTGGTGGGTGACCTACCTCGCTGGTTGGATGGCCATGGCTTTCCATGGCGCGCTACCCGAGCCCAGTTCGACCGACGCTGGAAGGTGGGCCGACAGTGGAACGGCAGCGAGCTATCTGATGGCTCGCGGCATCTTCGAATTAGCTGCGGCCACCGCCCTAGTGATAGCGGCCATCTTCTTCGTTCGCACCATATTTCGAATCAATGCGATGCAGGACGGCCACGCGCGCACGGCGCCTGAGCCAACACCGAGCCTGGAGCGCTGAAGGGCGCCCAATGTGGCGCGCGCCGCCGCGCAGTGGACGTGTGAGTCCCGCGAGGTGTGAACCCGAGCGTTTAGCGGTTCTGCCAGAACTGCTCGCGCGAACGGTCCTAGCCGCAACTGCCTCTCGTGAGGCGCCCGTCGGCGCCTCACGCCATGGTCAGCACAGCCGGTGACGTTCAACCACGTTGTCCGGCGGGCGTGAAAACCGCACGCCGGCTCGCACCGACCGGGACCAGTCGCGTGCGTTGCTGCTTAAGCGAAACTCGAGCGGAGATGGCCCAGCTCAGATG
>LXNI01002549.1_pt1 | contig 12320 bp, 8 predicted proteins | sample 809091 | NCBI WGS metagenome assembly LXNI01 (sample SAMN04870527, study PRJNA318959) | sponge metagenome | biome: 01000161; feature: marine sponge reef; material: water | host: Sarcotragus foetidus | place: Greece: Milos, Mediterranean Sea | collected 2013-05-29 | depth 5-7 m | reverse complement strand
AGGAATTATGTTAAGAGACCCAACGCGAGGGGGCGCATCAATGGGGATGACCAAGCGAGACTTCCTGCGATCCATCGGCGCGGTCGCCGGGGTGAGTGCGGCCTATCACACGATGAGCGCGCTGGGCCTGCTTGGCCCGGTTATGGCACAGGCGACGGCGCCCGAGCTTCCGCTTGGATCAGGCTACGGCAAGCGCGTCGTGATCCTGGGCGCCGGGATTTCCGGGATGACGGCGGCGTATGAGCTTTCGAAAGCAGGCTACGACTGCACGATTCTCGAAGCGACCAGCCGCGCAGGCGGACGGAACCTGACAGTGCGGGGCGGGGATGTCATTCGCGAGATTGACAACCGCCAGTGGGTCGACTTCGACCAGGAGGACCACCTGTACGCCAACCTGGGACCGGCCCGCATTCCCTATCACCACCGGGCCATCCTGGGCTATTGCAAGGAATTCGGCGTAGAGCTGGAAGTCTTTACAAACGACAACCGCGGCGCCTTGTTTCACAACTCGGAGGCTTTTGGCGGAGAGGCAGTGACGGGTCGGCAAGTGATGACGGACCTGCGCGGATACATCGCCGAGTTACTGGCGAAGGCGGTCAGCCGCGACGCGCTCGACGACGAGCTGTCGGGTGACGACAAGGAACGGGTGCTGGCGATGCTCACCTCGTTCGGCGGGCTCAACCCAGACCACCTCTACGCCGGATCGAATCGCAGCGGCTATCAAGGCGAGCAGATCAATGCTGGGATCGCGCCAGGGGACGTGAACGACCCGCTGGACTTCAGTGAGTTGCTCAAGTCGGACTTCTGGCAGTACAAGCTTCACTTCAGCCACTTCCTCAACCAGAACCCCACGATGTTTCAGCCGGTGGGCGGAATGGACGCCATTGCGAGGGCTTTCAGGGCGCGCGTGGGACATCTGACTCAGTTCCAGAGCGTTGTGGAAGAGATTCGCAAGACGCCACAAGGTGTCCGCATCGTCTACGGGAATCAGCGCCGCAACGCGCAGGAGGCCATTGAGGCGGACTTTGCCATTTGCACGATTCCGGCACCGGTGTTGAAGGACATTCCGAACGACTTCGCGCCCGAGACGCAGGCCGCGATCGAGTCAATCGAGTTCGAGCATGCGGTAAAGGTCGGGTTCCAGACGCGGCGGCGGTTCTGGGAAGAAGATCACGCCATCTATGGCGGGATTTCGTGGACGGACCAGGACATCACGCAGATCTGGTATCCGTCGAATGGCTACCACCGGCGCAAGGGCTTAATCATGGGCGCCTATATCTGGGACGACAAGCCCGGCCAGGGCCTGCGTTTCACCCAGATGACACCGCCGGAACGGCTGCGCACGGCCATGGCCGAGGGCGAACAGCTGCACCCGGGTTACACGGAAGAGATCGAGTCCGGCGTGAGCCGGGCCTGGCTGAACGTTCCATTTCAGAAGGGGGGCTGGCCACGGAACTACACAGCGCCGCCCGAGTTGCTAGAGCCCGACGGCGCGATCTACTTCGCCGGCGACCAGGCAACGGCGCTGCCCGGCTGGCAGGAGGGGGCCGCACTGGCCGCGCATGCAGCCGTGGAGGCGATCCACGCGCGAATCACGGCGAGCCAGGCCTCTGCCTGAACGTAGGGGAAGATCAGGCCGGCCTTGAGGACTGAAGGCGCAGAGTCCCAAGGGGCGTGGATCGGCGCGGATCCGGGCGGACGAAATAAGTTCGGAGTGGCGGCGCTGTCGAGTAATGGCTACGTGAAATCCACTCGCTTTTCCTGCGCACGCGAGGCTGTGGCGTGGGTTGCCGAGTTGAATGTGGATCTGCTCGGCGTCGGAGTCGACGCGCCGCTGTGGTGGTCGTCGGGAATCTCGGGTGCACGGAGTGCCGATCAGTGGCTGCGGGGCCGATATCCGAAAGCCAGAAACAGCGTGATGCTAATCAACAGCATTTTCGGCGGGGTATTGCTTCAGGGTTTCCTGTTCGCGGCCGAGTTGCGTCAGCGATTCCCGGAACTACCGGTAACTGAAGCGCATCCGAAGCTGCTACTGCATGCACGACGCCAGGAATTTGGGACGCTGGCTCGGGAGTCCGGACTGACCATTGATCGAAGGACCATTTGTGAGGCGAACGACGACCGGCGCGATGCTGTGCTTGCGGCACTCGCGGCTCGAGAGGGTTTCTCCGGAAACTGGACGCACGACATCGCCGGCCTTGATCCACTTTGTGGTGAGCAGGCGGCCCCGGAGCGTGCGCTGCGTCCGGTCAACTACTGGTGGTTCGAGTAGTGGTCACGGGTGAATGGGCCGATCGATCGGCCGCGATGGGATTGCGGTGCGTGGACTGTGGGCGTGGGTTTGCGCTGGATTACCTGCGTGGGTGCCCGAATTGCCGTGGGCTGGTGGTCGTTGAATACGACCTCGACATGGCTGCGAAATTGGGCATTGGGAATGGAATTGGCGGTGGAATCTGGCGCTGGGACAGGCTGCTGCCGCCGACGGGGTGCGACCACCGAATCACGCTTGGCGAGGGGATGTCGCCGCTCGTCCCCGCCAGGCGTCTGGCGGACCGGCTTGGCCTAGGCGATGTGCGCCTGAAGCTGGAAGGCGTGAACCCAACGGGCAGCATGAAGGACCGCTCGTCGGCGACCGCCATTTCCGCTGCGCGCGGCTTTGGTTTCCGGCGCGTGGGCTGTGTAAGCAGCGGGAACATGGGTTCGTCGATTGCCAACTACGCGGCGCGGGCGGGGCTGCAAGCCTTTGTGTTCAGCGCGGCATACGCCAGTGAGGGACAGATCGATCACATGGCGGCCGGGACGGCCGATATGTACGTCTACGACGGACCGTACGACGCGATGGCGGCCGCCATCCAGCCCATCTTTGACGAAGGCCTGGTGTTTGACGCCGGATCGAGCCCCAACCCGTACAACAGCGAAGGCCAGAAAACCCTGGCCTTCGAAATCGTAGAGCAACTGGGAGAGCGTTCGCCGGACGTCGTTGTGTATCCGTTGGGCGCCGGGGACCTGTTCCTGGCCGCGACGCGAGGGTTCGAGCAGTACGACTACGCCGGTTTCACCGACGCTGTGCCGCTGCCGGTCGTGGCGCAAAGCCGCGCGTCGGCCAGCGTTGTCGGTGCACTTGAAGGCGGCTACGCGTACCAGCCCGTGGAAGCCCAGGCCTCCATCGCCGGCGGTGTTTTGGTGGGCGACATGGGGGCGAAGGGGCACCTGGCGCTGCGGAAGCTGCGCGAGGCTGGCGGGTTCGGCGTGGCCGTTGAAGATAACGAGATTGCGGCGTGGCAGACGTGGCTGGCGCGGACTGAAGGCGTGTGGGCCGGACCGACCGCGAGTGTGGTGTTGCCGGCGCTGGCACGACTGGCGGAGAGCGGTGCGATTGGGCGTGATGCTTCGGTTGTGGCCGTGCTCTCGGAGACCGGGTTGAAGGGCGGGCAGCCGCCGCATCGGCCGCCGACGGTGGAAGCGTCGGAAGACGCGCTGCGGGCCCTGTTCGGCGGCGCCTCGAACTGACCTTGCCGCCCGCGGGCAATCCGCTAGGTTCCGGCTGGTATCACCGGCAGGACAAGGTGTGAGGGGTGGGCGCGGTTGTGGTGGACGGTTTGGTGGGCGACGCGGATTTCGGCGTCGGTGGCGAGGTCGTTGCCGGTGTTGAGGTTGCGGTCAAAGCGGGGGAAGTTGGACGACGAGACTTCGAGGCGGATGCGGTGGCCGCGCTTGAAGACGTTGGCGGTGACGCCGACTTCGATCTCGTACTGCTCGACGGCGCCGGGTGTCAGGAGGGTGGGCCAGTCCTGTCCGTGGCGATAGCGGGCGCGAAGAATGCCGTCGCAGAGGTTCATTGCGTAGCCGGTGGGTGAGACATCCACGAGCTTGGCGGTCCAGTCGGTGTCGAGGCCGTCGGTGGCGGCGTGGAGGACGAGCTTGATGGGGCCGATGACTTTGAGGTCCTGCTCAAGCGGCGCGGAGGTGTAGCAGAGGACGTCGTGGCGGGCCTCGACGGGGCGTTGATCGTAGGGTCCCCAGGGTTCGATGTGGGGGGTACAGCAGTTGGCGCCGCCGAGGGACTGGACGGGGAAGTTGGGGTCGTAGACGAAGGTGTCGGCGGGTTCGTCGCCGGGCTGCTCAATCGACAAGACGCCGTTGCCGCGAACGGAGTTGGCCGAGCCCCCGGAATGCAGGTGCCAGGGCTGCCAGTCGGTGCGGGCGAGGGGCCATTCGTGCTCGTCCTGCCAGCGATTGGCGCCCATGACGAAGAGGCGGAGTGGGGGTTCGTCAGCCGAAGGCTCGCCGTTGCCCTTGAGCCAGCGGTCGAACCAGGCGCGTTCGAGGGCGTTGATGTTGACGACTGAGCCAGCGCCGAAGTCGATGTCGCCGGTGCGCGGGGCAGTCGGGAGATCGCTGCCCAGGTGGTGGGGCCAGGGGCCCATGATGAGCCGGGATTGGCGGGCGGCGGCCGATCCTCCGTGAAGGCGCAGGCCATTGAACTGGTCGAAGGCTTGCTGGGCATAGAGGTCGTACCAGCCGCCCATGACGAAGGCGGGAACTGTGATGTCGTTCCAGTGCGGGCGGGTGTCGATGGAGGCCCAATAGGGATCGTTGGCTGGCAGGTGGAGCCAGTCGTTCCAGAAGTCCAGGTCGCGGCCGGCATGGCCGGGGATGTCCTGGAGAGGAAGCACACGGCAGATCTCCGTCCAGTTTTCGAAGTCGATGGATTGGGCCGTGCGTCCGGCGACGCGCAGGCCCCAGTTGACGAGCACGCCGAGTTGGAATGCGCCGCCGGGGCGAACGAGGCCGCTGAGGTAATCGACGCAGATGGACTGCGGCGCCAAGCAGGTGAGACCTGGATGCGCCAACGGCGCGCTGAGCCACTGGACGGATCCCAAGTAGGAACGGCCGGACATGCCGATAAGGCCGTTGCTCCAGGGCTGCTCGGCGATCCAGGCCTGGGTGTCGTAGCCGTCCTCGGGCTCGGCTACAAAGGGCGACCAGGGGCCGTCGGAGTCCCAACGCCCGCGCACGTCCTGGATCACGCAGGCGTAGCCGGAATCGGCCAGGTTTCGGCCCTTGCGGATGTTCTCGTATGACGCGTTGTTGTATGGGGTGCGAATCAGGACTGTGGGAACGCGGGAGTCGGGAGTCTCGCCCGCGCCACGGGGGTGATAGACGTCGGCCGACAGATAGACGCCGTCGCGCATCCGCACGCGGCGGTTGACCTGAACCTGGACGGCGCTGGTGGTAGTCACATGAGGGGTCCGTGGCGCGTGGGCACCGCCATGATAGGCGCGGCGGACAGCACTTGCGGGCGAGGGTCAGCCGTGACAGACGGCACCGTTGGACCGAAACTAAGGTCCGACAGAGGATCGCAACGCTGGGCTGGCGCATGAAGTACCGCGAGGTTGGAAATACAGGCATCGAGGTATCCGAGGTTGGCTTTGGGACCTGGGAGCTGGGCGGGATGGAGTGGGGCGATATCTCGGACGACGACGCCCTGGCGGTGCTGCGTCACGCCTATGACCAGGGGATCACCTTCTACGACACCGCGAACGTGTACGGGCCGGGGCGGAGCGAGGAGTTGCTGGGGCAGGCGTTTGCGGGGATGGACGACGTGATCATTGCCACGAAGGTGGCGTTTCCGATGGATACGGACGGGCACATCGTGGCCGGCGGCCCCGGCCCGGTGCACAACCTCTCGCGCGAAGCGATCTTGATGGAGTGCGACCTGAGTCTGAAGCGGCTGCAGCGGGAGACGATCGAGTTCTACCAGATGCACCGCCCACCGGATCACCATGAGTGGGACGAGTCGTTTGGGGCGATGGAGGAGTTGCGGGCGGCGGGGAAGATCCGGCACTACGGGGTGGCGCTGGGGTCGATGGCGGACGGGTTGAAGGCGGTCCGGGAGAACGACATCGCCTGTCTGATGACGACGTTCAACTGCCTGAACCAGGAGCCGGCCGAGGAACTGCTGCCCGCGATGCTGGCGAAGGGCGTGAGCCTCTTTGCAAGAGTGCCGCTGGCTTCGGGATTCCTTACCGGGACACTGACGCCGGATACGAAGTTCGCCTGGAACGACAAGCGCGGGGTGATTCCGCGTGACGAGTACCTGGCGCAGCTGGAGCAGGCCGAGAAGATGCGGTTCCTGGAGGACGAGCCGGGGGTTAGCTCGATGGCCGAAGGCGCGCTGAAGTTCGTGCTGGCGCACGAGGCGGTGGCCTCGGTGGTGGCCGGGATGATGCGCCCGTTTGAGGTGGACCTGAACGTGGCGGCCTCGGGCGAGCCGCTGTCGGATGCGGCGGTGGCGCGGGTGCGGGAGATCTATCAGGCGGGGTTGAGCCAGGCGTAGGACGCCAGCCGGTCGCGACACGGGCGAGACCTCGGCGGTCGCGGATTGCCGGCTGCACAACCGCTGACGGCTAATCCCGCCGTTGGCTGGGTTGTGTCTCTCAAGGCCTCGCCTGGGCGTCGCTACGCATTCATGCGGAAGTGCCCGACGCCCGCGGGCCTGTCCGAGCCATTGTGGTGACGAGTATGTGTCGATTGCGATCAAACACCTGGCGTCGCTCGGCCGTTGTATAGGCAAGTAGCGGGCCACGGCGAAGGGAATTTCCGGGATGCCGTTGGTACGCGGACTGGGTGAGCGGGAATGCCTGAGCTGGAGCTAGGCGAGCTCTACGAGGAGTTCGAGCAGGACATGTTGCGCTTCGGGACGAGCATTGGCGGCAGCCGGGACGCGGCCGAGGACCTGGTTCACGAGACGTTTCTGCGGGCAATGGCGCACCTGCCGCTGCTGGGGCGGCTGAAGCGTCACCAGCGCCGGTCCTGGCTGTTCACGACGCTGAAGCGCATCCACCTGGATGAGGTGGCGGCACGGCAGCGGCGCGATGCGCTGAGTGAACGGCTTGGTCGCTGGCAGGCGACTTCGGCCGAGGATTCGTACCTGCTGGATGATTTCTCAGTTCTGGAGTTGGTTCCGCCGCAGCACCGGGCGCTGATGGTTCAGCGGTACGTGGTGGGAATGACGAGCCGGGAAATCGGTCGGCAGCTTGGGGTGCCGGCCGCCACCGTTCGGTCTCGTCTGCACCAAGCGACCAGGCAGATCCGGCAGCGGCGTGGAGCCAAGGGAAGTGGGCCAGGAATGGCTCGAAGTGGACGTCACCACGCGTCGCCCGAGTAGGAACGACGCGAGAAAGGAACAGTCTGATGGCTGGGGAGACAAGCGGTGCGCAGCAACCGTTGAAGATCAAGAACGTCGGTGTGCTGGACATGCGAAAGGCGAGCGCGGACTGGTTCAGCCGACCCACCCAGTTCGAGAACGTTGGGATGCTGGTGTATTCGCCAGAGTCGCGAAATCTGCTGGCGCAGGCGGCGATGGGAAACGTGGGTGTCACGCTCGAGGCGTCGGCCGACGCTCAGCTGGTACAGGGTGAAGTGACTATCTCCGCCGCCTCGCTAAAGGGTCGGTCGGCACCGCTCAGCCTTGCGGTTCTGGGCCAGGTCATCGTTGACGCTGACGTCACGGCGCAAGCACTGGCGGAAGGACTGGGTGAATTGGCCGCTCTTGGCGTTGTCATCTGCCCCGAACGGCTCGGCGGGATCGTGCAGTCAAAGATGGCGCATCACATGGGGGCCGTGAAGACTTATCGTGGCGGAGATCGCCTTCGCCTGGTCTCCGGAAAGCTGGTTCTCGACGAAGCGTTTCTGCGGTCGTTGCCTGACGCAAGCCAGATCGTTGCGTTGAGTTCGGTCGACGCGCAGGAGATTCTCCCGAACGACTTGATTGCCCAGAAGATCGAGTCGTTGGAGGTGATGGGCGGGAAGGTGCGCTGTCGCGGCGAGAACGCCGAAGCCATTCAGGGTGTTCTCGATAGATCGATGGGCGCGACCGTTCGCGCGGTGCCGGTGGGGTTCACGCCGATGCGCCGGCTGCTGCGACTCAATCGGACCACGCTGGGGATGTTGCCGGGATCGAAGGTGTACTGCCCCGAGACTGTGATCGTGGGCGACGACATTGAGGCGGAGGATCTCCAGGGGGCGCTGGAAGCTCTCGTAGCCGAGGATTTGCTGATTTGCCCAGCTCGATTGCAGGCGACGATGGGCGCCATCTGCAAACTGGCTGAGGCCAAGCCGATCTTCTACGAAGGTGAACTGTGGCTGATTGGCACTGAGGAGACGTTGCGACATAGCCGCTTCGAGTTCCTGACCGGACAGGCCACCCTGGTGGTTACGGGCGCCCTGCAGATCGATTCCGGCGTTGAGCCGGCGACGCTGTATGAGCGACTGCACGCGGTGCACAACTTTGGCGTCATCAGTTGCACGCCGGACCAGGAGGCGGCACTGCGAGCGCGGCTGGAGATTGACGCGGGCGCATTCTCTGAGACGACTGAGCTTGACGATGACGAGGCCAGTCCGGGGATGCAGAACATTGGCGTGCTGACGCTGTAAGCGATCTGTGGATTGGGTGGGATTGGGATGAGCGTCGGCCGTGGTCGAGACGCGCCCGCGCATCCCGGATGGCCGGGATTCGGCAGTTATGATGGCCGTTCAACTCGTCGGGTCTGCCAGGCGTTGGAGACAGCAGGCCCGACGCACCGCCGGGGCGAGCGGTCTGGGCCGCTCGCAGCGCCCGGGCCAGCGTCGCGCCCCTCATCCGAGGAGCGGTCCGTTGCGCAATAACTTCAAGCAGACCCGAGACCCATACCGCACCGTGCTGCGCACCGCGAAGGGAAGCGGGCCCCGCATCACTCGCCGACGGGTTCTGGCCGCCGGCGGTGCCGGACTGGCCTCGGCGATGCTGGCCGCTTGCGGCGAGGAGGAGTCGGCGCTGGCCAATCGGCTCCCCGCGCCGCCGACGGCAAGCCAGGAGACAGTCCAGGCGCGAGCCGTTGCGGCGACGGTGACCGAGGCCGCCCCGCGTGACACGCGCGGCATCCCCGTGCCAGGCGCTCAGCGGCTGGTGCGTGTGGCGTTCACTGCGCCGACGTGGAGCGTCTGGGGTTTTGGGATCGAGCCGATGCTTTTGTCGGCGGGACTTGCCGCGTCGGCGGCCAGCGAGCGCCGGTATCGCTATGAGGGGCGCACGATCACCGACCAATTCAAGAGCGACTACAGCCTCTCGGCACAACTCGATTCGCTGCCGGGCGGCGGGGCTGAACTCCTGATGTTCCATGCCCACGATCTGCCGAATCTCCTGGCGTCCGAGCAGCTGCTGCCACTTGACGAACACCTTCAGTCGGATGCTGGTTTTGATCGCGATGCCTTCTGGCCTGGGACGCTTGAGACTGGATTCCACGAAGGCGTTCAGTACACCTTGCCGGTTGCGGTGGCGCCCTGGAGCATCGTGTTCAATCGAGATCTCGCGAAGGAGTCCGGGATCGAGGTGCCCGAGCGCCAGGGATTTGACCGCGCCGCGTTTCTGCAGGCTGGACTGGCGATGCAGGGCGGCCCGTCTATCGAGGGACGGGAGCATGGCCTGGGGTTTCTGCTGCAAGTCGACCCGAGGCCGGGTCCGGGCGGCGACTACGCGAGCTGGCCGCCGTCCTACGTGTTCATGCAGGCGGCACTTGGCGATCTGCGTGGTTCGAGTGGGGCGTTCGAGGCGCTGCGTAGTGCGGAGGCGCTGGATATCACGCAGTTCTTTCACGACATGGCGCACGTCTACGGGTTCGCGCCGAAACCCGAACGCTCCGGCGACCGCGTGTGGATCACTTACACCGAGGGAAGCATCGGCATGTGGGGCGAGTCCATCCAAGGCCCGGGCTATGCCTGGTTGCGCGCCAAGCCCTTCCCGAACCAGGTGCTGTTCCCATTCCCCGAATTCGGCGCTGGGGGCAACCCCGCCGACGTGTGGACGATGATCGGCATCTCGGCCAAGACCTTGGACCCTGCGATGGCGTATGACGCCATGCGCGCCCTTGAGCGCTCCCTTCGCGATGTGGCGTTCGTACCGGCCGCCAGGTCCACGCCTGAAGAGTTGCGAGCGATTGCGCCCGGGCTGCTTGACGAGGAGCTCCAGATGCTCGTCGATCTCATGGCAAGCGCTTCGTACATCCGACTCTCGCGACTGGAGCGCGGCGTGTTGACCAATGCCATTGACGCGGGAATCGTGCTTGAGGGCATATCGGCGCAAGAGGCCCTGCTGGACGCCGCGACCAACATGCAGATCCTGGCGGATCGCTAGCGCGCGGGAGACTTCCTCCTCGGCCGCTCTCAAGCGCATACACGAGATCTGCACAGCTAGTGGGGGATGCCGAGGGCGTGCATGCGTTGGTGGATGGCTTCGCGGGCCTGGTGGAAGGGTTCCTCCAGGTAGGCCTGGTGGTCGTGGTGGCCGTGGTGGTGGGCGGCGTGGCCGGCGGGGTATTGGGTGCTGCGCTGGCGGATGTACTGCACGCTGCCGTCGATGAGGGTGAGCATGTAGCGGGCGGTTTCGTCGCTCCACATGGACCAGTCGCCTTCGCCGGTGGTGACGTAGACGGGTGAGGTGTGGCCAAAGCGCTTGCGGTGCCAGCCGTCGTGGTGCTCGGGCGCGTCGAAGTAGTTGGGTCCGCCAGTGCGGGCGGCGATCCAGGAGTCGTCGGTGACATGAACGTCGGCCGTGAGGTCGAGGCGGCGGGCGCCTGAGACTTCGCGGGTTTCGGCGACGACTTCGCCGGCCTGGACGATCTGCAGGGAATGGATGGGCAGGATGGACTCGGCGCAGGCGCGGACGGTGACGGTGCCGCCGCCTTCGGGCAGACGCAGGGTGTCGCCGATGTCGTGGCCGTCGACGGTGAGTTCGAGCAGCGGGCCGCCGCTGAGGTAGGTACGGCCGGCGGCCATGTTGCGGCACCAGGCGTCGTAATCGAAGTCCTCGCCCTCAGCCATGCGGACGTAGGTGCGGTAGAGGCCCACAGGTACGTCGGCGGACATCTTGTCGGTGCCCCCGGCCAGGGGGAGCCGGTAGCCGCCGTTGAGGTAGCGGTAGTACTCCATGTGGGGGAATTGCTGCTGGCGAAGCATTTCGACGGCGTCGACGCGGCCGGTGGCGATGAGGGTGGCGGGTTCGCCGTTGGGGCTGGGCAGGTGGGGGATGACGACGTGGCCGCCCTGGGCGTGGGTGGCGTCGGCCCAGTGGGAGAGGGCGATTTCCAGGGACCCGCCGGCTTCGGCTTCGCCGGGGCCGTCGGAACACCAGGGCATGATCGCTTCCTTGAGGCCGAGCAGGGTGAGGTGGCCGAGGAAGTGCTGCCGGTTTTCCTGGGAGACGTAGACGATGGTGCGGCCGTCGTCGGAAACGCGGGGGCGGCCGATGAAGTCCTCGGTGTTGGTGAAGAGGCTGCCCCACTGGGAGGCGAGGACGTTGACGACGTTGAGGCCTTCGCCGGCGGCCTCAAGGTTGGCGCCGTCGCCGGAGAGGAAGTGGACGTGGGTGTCGCCGGAGTACCAGCCGCGGGCGTTGGGGTCGGTCCAGCGGCGCAGGCGGATCTCCAGTTCGCGCTGGCCGGGCTTGATATCGAGCTCGGTTCTTAGGGGCTCGTATTCGAAGCCGCAGGCGGCGTCGACCTGGACTCGGCCGACGGGGAGCCAGCCCTGGCAGCGGCCGTCGATGTAGGCGTAGGTGGCCTGGTCCATGCGCAGGTCGCCGCCGACATCGGTGTGCCAGGTGTCGTGGCCGGTGTTGAGGTGGTTGTGGTGGCCGTGGGGCTGGTAGGGGACACCATCGGGCGAACGGAAGTGGACGCGGCAGGCCAGGGGCTGGCCGGTGGCGTCGTCGACGACGCGGGTGTGGACCCAGTTGCGGCCCTGCTCGGCGAGGCGGAGGCGGAGGCGGGGGGAGGCGTCGACGGGTTGGCCGCCTTCGAGGTCGGCGAGGCGGGCGGAGCCGAGGTGGTCTGAGCCGCGGGCGACGTGGATCCGGGCTGAGGGGACGCCGGCGATTTCGGTGTAGGCGGGGCTGTTGGACTCGTTGCGGGGTTCGCCGAAGCCGGCGGTGTCGGAGGCCAGGAACTCGGCGGGGTCGCGGGTGATGGGATGGGGGAAGGTGGCGATGCCGCGTTCGACGGAGACGTCCAGGTCGAAGGGGGCGTTGGCGTCGTTGGAGTCGGGGAGCTCGATGACGACGGCGCGGCGGGCGGCGCGGCGGAAGGGGTCTTCGTCGACGTGGCCGAGGCAGAGGCCGCCGAGGAGGATGCGGCGGTGGGTGGGGCGGAGTTCGATGTGCTGGATGTCAACGTCGGGGCGGGGGTTGCGCCAGGGCCAGAGGTTGAAGGCGTTGGCGGAGACGCCGCCGGTGACCTCGGTGAGGGCGCGGCCCATCTGGTCGCGTTCGGCGGTGTCGCGGGGGA
>LXNI01002548.1_pt1 | contig 12324 bp, 9 predicted proteins | sample 809091 | NCBI WGS metagenome assembly LXNI01 (sample SAMN04870527, study PRJNA318959) | sponge metagenome | biome: 01000161; feature: marine sponge reef; material: water | host: Sarcotragus foetidus | place: Greece: Milos, Mediterranean Sea | collected 2013-05-29 | depth 5-7 m | reverse complement strand
CGCCAATTATTCAGCCGCCAGCAACCCCGACACCGCCGCCGCCGCAGGAACCGGACCTGGTCGTGCTGAGCGCGCAGCCTTTACGACTGAACATCGGTCAATCCAACGTAGTAAATGTCACGCTGCTCAATCAGGGATTAGGCTCAGCCGGCAGGTTCGCAGTCGCCGGTACCTTTGCGCCGGGCAGCCAGTTTGCCGGGGTCAATTTGGCGGGCTTGGACGCCGGCCAGCAAGCGACGGCGCAGCTGCATCCAAATCTCAGCGGACCTTCCGGCCCGCAATCAGTTGTCATTGTGATTGATCTCAACCAGGAGGTTTACGAAGGCGCCGCCGGGGAAGCGAACAATCAGAACTTTGTATACAATTATGTGGCCGACCGCCCGGTCTTGTCGAGCGGCACATGGACCACTTCCGCCGGGTCAATTGATCTCGACGGCGACGCCAACCCCGATTTGTCCTGGACCGGAAACGACCTGGCCGCGCTGGGAAGCGCCGCCTTCGCCGCAATGGGCCAGTTCTCAGCCTTGAGCCAAACTCACTTCGATGTCATCTCCGCTGCGCCGGCCAACGCCACCATCGCAAACGCGGACCAACTCGCCAACAGGATATTCACCTTGATGACCGCGGACGGACATCGCGGGGCCATGCAGGTAACTAGCGTATCGCGCAACGGCCCGATCACCATCGATTATCGTATTTATCGTTGAGATACGTGAGTCGCCTAGGCGTCGGCAAGGACAATGTCCACAAAGGTCGTGCGATAAGCCTCTACCGCAACCACGTCAACGAATGCTATCTTGCCTGCGTCGCTGAGTACGATCACTTGATAGTCTTCGGCCGGCAGGTCGCCCACCGCAAAGTCCTCGTCCCATACCGGGTCGGGGTTTACGAGTTCGCCCTCATAGCTATACACATCGCGGCTGATGGTGTCTGAACGGACGGAGACGCGTTTGCCATAAATTGGCGCGCCCTCCTGATCTCGGACTCTGCCGATTATCATGCCTCTATCAAGATAGTGTTGCAGCCATAGCTCGGGATTGCGCGTCATGCGAAAGTCGTAGGGGTCTTCGACGCGCAGCTCGAAATGCAAGTGCGGCCCCAGCGCTACTCCGCTCGAACCAATATGCCCCAGTCGCGTCAGATCTTCTACAGACTGCCCGGCTGCCACGCTTATGTCTTCGAGATGTCCATACAAAGTGAACAGCTGTCGCCCGGCCAATGACTCGATCTGATGCGCCACGATAACGACTAGTCCGTAATAGTCGAGTTGCGGACCAATCAAGATCTCGTCATCGGCGCCGGCAAAGACAACGACGCCGGACTTGGCGGCATAGACCGGCGTATGGCGCGGATTCACGAATTCGACGCCCAAATGGACGGCGCGCGCCCCGTGCTGTGTACTGCCATAGGGGTAGCTGCGGTCCACCCAGTGCGTCAAGTCACCAGACAATTCGATCGGGCGGTGCAGTACGTTGTGCTCAACCGGCTCGATCGTGTCAATGTCGGGCGCGGCCAAAGCAGCTGAAGGCGCATCGGCGTTGGCGTCAGTTGCGGGCGACGCCTGCAAGCCACTGGCAATATTCGTCTGGCTTGTATCCTGGCTCTGAACAGCTACGCCAAGCAACACGATAACGAGCCCCAGATACAGGACTCGCATGCGGCGAAAAGATTGCAATGTCTCAGTCTCCGGTCAATTGCTCAGGATGTCGAACGCAGTGCTGCCCAGCTCAAGGCCGTCTACCGTCATAGTCGCCGAATAGCCCCCCGGCGTAAAAGCGAAATCTTCCGGCGTGGCGAAGAACCAGATACATTCGAAAGATTTCGAGTATGTGGACTGCCACGCCCACTCGTAAACCAGCGCAGCGCCGCGAAACCAGGTTACTTGAAAGACAGCGCCCGCGCGAAGGGCAGTGACGCGAGCTGTGACGTAGATCTCCGAAACGCTTTGACTGAATTGCCGGACAGTTCCGCTTGAGCAGCCGCTATTCGAATCGATGCCGCTGGCGGTGCTCAAGTTTGATACCTCCATCTGCCCCGCTGCCGGCTGGCCCGCCGTCGAGTCGTCCATCATGTCGTCTTCCAGGGAGCTTCCCATGTCTTCGGCGCTGACGACAACCGCTTCAACTTCTGGGGTGCCGGTGTAATTCGCCCGTAAGGTGGCGCCCAATGCCGCGTTAACAACTGACAACTCGGCCACGCGCGTGCTGGCGGCGACGACCGTCTCGAGCGCCATATTGCTCTCGGCGGTCGCAGCTGCGCGGATCATGTCGCTCTCGGCGGCATACATCGTTAGATCAGCGCCAATGGTGGCGACTGAATCGCCGGCTGCGAACGCGTTGCAGCCAGCCAAGAATAGCATCGTGACCGGTACAAAGAACCGCCAACACAATTGCCTGAACATGGTCTTTGCGACGCCGCGCTTTCGAATATGCGAGGGGGCTCCTCGCCAGGCAGCCATTATATCAAGTTAGCCTGGTCTTGGCAGGACCGGACTGCGCTCGCCACTCGGCGCGGCCGGGAGTTGCTTTGAACCGGGGGCGGGCTTGCTGGTACTCCGCCGTTCTGTTATATTGAGGGCGAAGAGCCCCCGTAGCTCAGGGGATAGAGCATTGGTTTCCGGAACCAGGCGCACAGGTTCGAATCCTGTCGGGGGTGCTCAGATTAACGTACCGCCTTCCTTTGCTTCGTTTCTGATTCAGCCCCGCCGGTCCATTTAGGGCTCCAGACGCGCCCGGTACTCGTTCATATTGATGACGGTTTTCTTCAGCCGGGACTCCTCCGCGGCAAAGGCCAGCAGATGGCTTTCCAGCGATTCCCTCGCCGTCGTGACACTTTCGTCCGGTTGACCCTGAATCGTATTGATGAAGCTGCGGACAATGCCATAATCGCCGCCGCCGTGTCCGCTGCGGTCGCGAGCGACGATGGGAATCTGTTCAACCTCGCCCGTCAGATGATGGTGAATGCGAATCTCATGGCCGCGCCCTGAGAACTTGCCATACAGGGTCGCTTTTGTGCCGTCCCAACGCATGGTGCGGCATTCCTCGTCGCCCTGCCCGTTCATCAGCAGCGTGACTGTAGCGCCATCCTCCATCTCCATATTTACCGTTTGATGATCGACTACATCGTTGTCGCAATGATAGACGCAGCGCCCATACCAGCCTGTCTTCAGCGCTTCCAGCCGCTTCTCCCGCGATGGCGCGTATGACACAGCGTTCTGCGGCCAGCCATCGTCATCGCGCGCGTAGAGCTTGGTCGCTTCGTATTTGCAGGCGTCGGCCGCCGGGCAGCCGTCAGTGCAGCGCAGCGTAGCGCCCTCGGGGGCGTATTCGGGCCGAAAATGCGTCAAGCTGCCAAAGGAGTTGAGGTGCGCGACATTCTGCTGCAGAATCCACAACAGCACATCAAAGTCATGGCAGCATTTGCACAGGATCATGGGCCCAGAGGCGCCTTCTTGCCGCCAGTTGCCGCGTACAAAGCTGTGCGCCATGTGGTAATAAGTCAAGTTTTCGCGATGCGTGACGCTTATGACGCGGCCGATCGCGCCTGAATGAATCACGTCCCGCAATGCCTGCCAGAATGGCGTGTAGCGCAGCACATGGCAGATTTGCAGAACACGGTCCGCGGCTTCCGCCTGCTGCACCAGGCGAATGTTCTCTTCCAATACCGGCGACATCGGCTTTTCCAAGAGAACGTCATAGCCGAGTGCCAGCATCTGCATCGTCGACTCGAAGTGAAAACGATCCATCGTGCAGTTGATGATGGTAGCCGCTTTCTTTTCGCCTGATTCAAGCAGCGACTGCCAGTCGTGAAAGATCATATCAGGCGCGATATCATGCCGCCCGACGAAACGGTCGCGGCGGTAAACGTCCGGCTCGGCGACGCCCACAACCCGCATTTCCTGCGGATGCTCAAGCGCGAAATCGCCATAGGCATTTCCCCGTCCGCCGGCCCCAACAACAATCGTATCAATCGCTTTCATCAGTCTTGCCCCGCTCGTCTGCAAACCCGTCGTTTCTGAAGTGTAACAAATATTGGCGGATAAGCGCGCGCGGCGCTTGGCAATTGCCGGTCTGTTCGCCAAATCATCCGGGGGTTTTGCTAGCCCATACCGGGGCGTCTTGCCTGCTTATCAGAATCCAATCGTGGCGCAAATGTGGCGAAGGCTGGTATACTCACTGCGCCTGATTAACCGAATCAGCACTGAAAGCAAGGCTAGCAAACAGGAGAACGTCATGCACAGATTACTTCGCATCCTCTTTGTACTCGTACTTGTCACGCTTTTTGCAGCGGGGGCGAGCGCGCAGCAAGGCGGCATTTTAATCGGCACCAACTTCGGCGGGGATCCCACCAACATGAATCCCCTGATTTCCAACAATACGGTTGAGTTAGCGCTCAACGAATTTCTTTTCCCCAGTCTCTACAATTACAATCCGGAAACGCGCGCGCCAATGAAAGGCGGGCGTAACGACCAGGACAACGGTCTGGCTTTGGATTGGAGCATCTCCGACGACGGCTTGACCTATACCTTCACGCTTCGCGACGACATCACCTGGAACGACGGTACTCCGGTGACCGCTCATGACTACAAATTCACCTTTGACGCGCTGGCCAGCGGAGAGACTTCCTCGCCGCGGACGGATGTCTTGCAGAGCGTCGAAAGCGTCGATGCGGTCGACGACACTACGCTGGTGATTACGCTCAAGCTGGCTTCCTGCCGCGTCATTGAAGAACTGGACGACTTCGGCATCTTGCCGCAGCATATCATCGAGCCGCAGCTGGAAGGCGACTACGCCAAGATCGACGAGCTGGAATACAACAAGAACCCGGATGTGACCGCTGGCGTCTTCAACTTCGGCGCGCTGGTCCCCGATGAACAGACCAGCCTCATCCGCAATGACAACCACTGGATGTCCGTATCCCCCGAGGGGTACATCATCCGCAACGTGCCCGATCAGCTGGTCGGCATTGAGCAGTTCCTGGCCGGCGAAGTCAACTCTGTCGGCACTGCTGGCTCGGCGTCGGTGCCCGCTACAAGGATGCAGGATTTCCGCGACCTAGCTGAAGCGGGCGAATTCCAGATTTACGAGTATGTCGATGACGGCCTGACCTTCGTAGGTTTCAACCTGGCCGATCGCAATAACCCGGCCAATGGTCTCGACGACGATGGCAACCCAATCGATCAGGGACAGCATCCGCTGTTCGGCGATGTTCGCGTCCGCCAGGCGATTGCGCAAGCGGTCAACTACGATGACATCATCGAAGGCGCGGCCGAGGGCGAAGCGGTTCAGGTCAACAGTTTCGGCACGCCGGCGCTCTGGGGTTACGATTCGAGCATGGAGCCCTGGGAATACAATCCGGAAGCTGCTCTGGCGCTGCTGGCGGAAGCCGGTTTCGTCGATCACGATGATGATGCCAGCACGCCGCTGGTGGCCACCGAAGACGCGCTCTACGCTGAGGCGGGCACGGAATTCGCCTTTGAGTTGCTGACCAACTCCGGCAATCTGGTGCGCGAAGCGGCCGGTACAGTGATCCAGGATCAGTTGGGCCAAATCGGCATCGCGGTGGACTTCCAGACGCAAGAGTTCGGCGCGCTGGTTCAGTTCCTGCTGGGTCAAGACTTTGACGCCATCATGATCGGATTCACCAATCTCGATCAAGACACCGATGCGCGCAACGTCTTCACACCGGTTGGCGATCTGGTCGGCGGCGGCTTCAACTTCGTCTCTTACAGCAACGAGCGCGTGACCGAGCTCTACAACGAAGCGCTCGCGCTGCCCGGCTGCGACTTCCACGAACGCCAGGCGCTGTATCACGAGGTCAGCCGCATCCTGCATAATGACCTGCCTTGGTGGTGGCTGTTTGCGCCCTTCTCCATGTATGCCGAAGCTAATTCAGTCCAGAATTGGCACCCGTATGCGGAGACGCGTTACGCCAACATGGCGGACATCGCCATCAGCCCCTAAGGCGCTTTGATAGTCTTTCACAAGAACGTGTCGGCCGCGCGCCGGCGCGTTCTTTCTTTGCCGCAGATTGCTTTTTAACTGAGATGTTCCGCGATGATCAAATACATTATTCGCCGTCTCATTCAATCGATCCCCACCTTTTTTGGCATAACCCTGCTTTCGTATTTGCTGCTCTGGTTAGCGCCAGGCAGCGTGGTCGAGCGGCTGTATTTCGCGCCCAATATCTCGGCGGAGACACGCGCCCGGCTGGCGGCTCAACTCGGCATCGACGATCCCTTCCATATTCAGTATCTCCGCTGGCTGGCCGGCGACGACTGGCTGCGCTGGGATGCCGATGGAGACGGCGTCGCCGATGGCGCCTTTGAGTTGCTGACGCCGCTGGATGAAGATGGCGATGGCGCGCCCGAGCCGCCCGGGGAAAATTACGGCATTCTGCGCGGGGACTTCGGCCGTTCCTTCATCAAGAAGAAGCCGGTTATGGAGATCTTCCTGGCCAACCTGCCGGCCACCCTGGAGCTGGGCATCGCTGCGATATTGGTGTCGCTGGTCATCGGCGTTCCGGTGGGCGTGCTCTCCGCCGTAACGCGGGGCCGCATGTTTGACAATGTCTCACGCGTGATGGCGGTCATCTTTGACGCCGTCCCCAACTTTTGGCTGGGTTACATCCTCTTGTACATTTTCGGTATTCTCTTCGATATTGTGCCACTGGGCGGGCGTTGCGTGCCTAATCTCTACGGCGTATGCCCGTCGATATTCGCGCGATTCGAGTATCTGCCACTGCCAACCATCGTATTCGCGGCCGGCTTCGTGGCGCTGTTCTCGCGCTATATCCGTACGTCGACCCTGGAAGTGCTGAACCAGGATTACATCCGCACCGCGCGCGCCAAGGGATTATCGCCCAGCGCGGTCAACTTTCGTCACGCCATGCGCAACGCCATGATTCCGGTTGCCACCTTGCTGGGCCCAATCATCACCAACGTCTGGGCCGGCGCTATCATCATTGAGACGGTCTTCGCCTGGCCCGGCGTCGGCAGGATCACCTTCACCTCAGCCATTCAACAAGATTATCCGGTTGTGATGGGCATCGTCATTTTTGCCTCGCTGGGCACTATTCTGGGATTCCTGCTGTCTGACATCCTTTACGTCATCATTGATCCCCGCATTCGGATTTCTTAGGAACGCCTTATGTCGACTAAAGTAGAATCTGCCAAAGTGAAAATGGATGGCCCGCTGCGCAGCCGGTCGCTGACCGACCTGGCGCTGGTACGCTTGTGGAATGACCGCTTGTCGATGCTGGCGATCGGCATCATCGTGCTGTTGACAGTAGCTTCCATCACGGCGCCGCTAATCACGGGCGCGCTCGGCGTCGACCCGAATACGACCGACGCCTCCAAGTCAAAGTATTTGCCGCTATTCAGCGAGGGGCATGTGCTGGGCACGGACAACCTGGGTCGGGATCATTTGGCGCGCCTGCTCTACGCCGGGCAGGTTTCGCTCTTCATTGGGTTTATGTCGGCTTTTCTCGCCCTCGTGATCGGCGTGACGCTGGGCATCATCACCGGCTATTATGGCGGCATTATCGACGATCTGATCAACTGGATCATCACCACACTCAACGCAATCCCCGGGCTGGTGCTGCTGATCGTGATATCCGCAGTATTCCGCCCGGATGCCAATTCTCTCATCCTGGTCATTGTTTTTCTGACCTGGACCGTTACCACGCGCCTTGTTCGCGGCGAGACGCTCGCGATTCGGTCGCGCGAGTTCATCGTTGGGGCGAAAGCGATCGGCGCTTCTGACTTGCGCATTATGCAGGTGCACATCCTGCCCAATGTCTTCTCCCTGACCATCGTTACATTGGCGCGGAACATAGGTATCGTCATGCTCATTGAAGCGGCTCTAAGCTTTCTGGGGCTAGGTGTGCAGCCGCCGACGGCAACCTGGGGCAATATGCTCAGCAAATCGCGCGAATTCATCGGCAAGGCGCCTCACTTGATGATTCTGCCAGGCCTGCTGATTACGATTGTTGTACTCTGCCTCTACATCATCGGCGATGGCCTGCGCGATGCCTTTGATCCAACAGCGCAAGAATAGCAGCGCTAATCCGTCGAGAATCTGTACTCGGTAGCCGAATGGAATCGCTCGCCGGGGCGCAGCTCCGTCGAGGGGAAGCCCGGCTGATTGGGCGAGTCGGGGAAATGCTGTGTCTCCAGCGCCAGCCCGTCGCTCTGTCGATAGAGCCGTCCGCTAGCGCCGACCAGCGTCGTATCCAGCACGTTGCCCGCATAAATCTGGACGCCCGGCTCAGCCGTCCACACTTCCATGATTCGCCCCAAGCGCGGCTCGTAGACGCGGGCAGCCAAGCCTAACTCGCCGTCCGACAATCCTTCGCGATTCAAGACGAAATTGTGGTCATAGCCCTTGGCCATGATGATCTGTGGATCGGCCGAACGCTGGCCCGGGCCAATCGTCTTGGGCACGCGAAAGTCGAAGGGCGTGCCTGCAACTGACACAATCTCGCCGGTCGGGATTTGACGGGCATCGGTGGGCGTGTAGCTGTCGGCGTTCAGTGTCAAAATGTGATCGTAGATCGTGCCTTCGCCCTCGCCCAGCAAATTGAAATAGCTGTGATTGGTCAGATTGAGCACGGTGGGCGCGTCCGTCGCAGCCGAGTACTCGATGCGCAATATATTCTCATCGTCAAGGCTATAACGCACGGTCACATTCAGATTGCCAGGATAGCCTTCCTCGCCGTCCGGGCTCAGGTAGGACAGCTCAACTCCGTTATCGAATTGGCGCGCAGCCCAATTTCGTTTGTCGAAACCGACCTCCCCGCCGTGCAGCGAGGCGACGCCGTCTTGCTTGAAGAGCTCATAGTCGGCGCCATCCAGGCTGAATTTGCCGCCGGCGATGCGGTTGGCGTATCGGCCGGTGATGGCGCCAAAATAGGGGTGTTCCGCTTCATATTTCGCCAGGCAGTCAAATCCCAGAGCCACATTCGCAAAATGGCCGCCGCGATCGGGCACGCGGATCGACGTCAGAATCCCGCCGAAGGTGATCAGTTTGACTTCCATGCCGGATGCGTTACACAGCGTATACTCTTCTACCGCAATGCCATCAGCCGTCGTTCCGTAATGTCGCATGATTCTGCCTCTATCGTTGAGTTACAAACATCCATCTTAACGTACTGCGCGCGGAATCGTCTAGCGACTCGCCTGACCAGATTGCCGATACATCTTGCGGCGAGACGCGCTAAAATGAAGTTCTCAGCAATCACATAACAGGAGCAGACTATGGAATACCGCTCACTCGGCCGCACAGGCGTAATGGTCAGCGAACTCTGTCTGGGCTGCATGAACTTCGGCGGGCCAACATCAGAGGCGGAGAGCTTTGATATGATCGACCGCGCCGTTGATGCGGGCGTCAATTTCCTTGATACCGCCAATGTCTACGTGCGCGGCGGCAGCGAAATGGTTGTGGGGCGCGCCTTGAAGCGCAATGGCAAACGCCACCGCATCGTGCTGGCCACCAAGGTCCACGGCCGCATGGACGAGGATGATATCCTCTCGGCCGGCAACAATCGCCGCCATATCATCGAGCAATGCGATGCCTCGCTGCGACGGCTGCAAACCGACTATATCGACCTCTACCAGCTACATCGCGCCAATCCCGAGATTCCCATCGACGAGACGCTGCGCGCGCTTGACGACCTCATTCGCGCGGGCAAAGTCCGCTATATCGGCACGAGTACTTTCCCGTCCTGGCGCGTCATGGAGTCCTTCTGGGTCGCCAAGGAGCTCGGGCTGAACCGCTTCGTCAGCGAACAGCCGCCTTACCATCTGCTCGACCGCAGCATAGAGCGCGAGATGATCCCCATGGCGCAGTCCTACGGTCTAGCCATCATTCCCTGGTCGCCGTTGGCTCGCGGGTTCCTGACCGGCAAATACAAGCGCGGCGAGCCCATCCCCGGCGACAGCCGTTTCGGCTTTGATGCGGGACGCGGGGCCGCCAACGAACGCCGCCGGGACCAGCATTTCACCGAGCTGGGCTTCGGCATTCTGGACCTGGTCCAGCGACTGGCGTCCGAAAAAGGCTGCAGCGCCGGCCAAGTGGCATTGGCTTGGGTGAATAGCAAGCCCGGCGTGACCAGCCCAATCATCGGACCGCGCACGATGGCGCACCTGGATGACAATCTTGGCGCGATTGATATAAAGATCACTGACGAAGACCATAAGCGCCTGGATGCGCTGGCGCAGCCGGAACGGGCGACCGTGCCTTATTATCACGGCGACATGGTCAATTTCGCCGCGTCCGAATACGCCTGGGTTTAGCAGCTGTCTGGTTGATGCCGAGCGATACTAGCGCGCGGTCTCTTTCTTGATCGCCGCCAGCTTTGCGAACTCGTCGCTGGACTTGTAGAAGTCATCCAGCGGGTAGCAGCCGGATACCATGCCGTTGCGCGGCGCCGTCGTGCAGTCGCTGAAGGTGCGGCATATCCGTTTGCGCTGCAAGGTCTTGCCCGAAAGCAGGTCAGCGGGTAATTCCGGATAGCTGAGCACCATTCGACCCAAGCCAACGAAATCCGTCATGCCCTCGCGAACAGCCGCTTGGGCCACATTGGGCAGCCAATCCTGCAAATAGGAGTAGCCCGAGCCCACAATCGTCAGGTCGGGAAAGGCCGTCTTCAGCTCGGCCGTGATCTTGATTTGCCGCGCCACGCCGACAAGGGGGTCTTCGGGCAGCAGATAACCATCCGAGGGCGGGAATATCGCCGGGCGCTGAATATGGAAGTTGTAGTAGGGGCTGCCCGCTGTGATGCAGACCAACTGAATGTCCAAGTCACGCAGGAGCGCCAGAAAGCGCGCCGGTTCGTCTAAATCGCAGCCGGTTCCCGTGCCATCGCCGCCAAATGCGTAGGGATAACGCGCTCCCGGGTGCGGCGTCGGCTCGCCCAATCGATCCGGTCCCGGGCGAAAGGGAACCCAATCCACCGCGCTCAGGCGTACGCCGATATCCAGTCCCGGCGCCAATTCGCGCACTAAGGCCACCGTCTCGCGCAGGAAGCGCGTGCGGTTTTCGAAGCTGCCGCCGTAGGAGCCGGGCCGGTCCACCGCGCTCAAAAATTCATGTCCCAGATAACCATGACAGTGCTTGATGTCGACGAAGTCGTAGCCGGCTTGCTGCGCCAATAGCGCTGCCCGTCCGAAGTCCTGGATCAGGCCCTTGATGTCGGCGTCCGTCATGACGCAGGAGTCGTCATCGAGCTGGAACTTGGCATCGAGAATGGGATGTCGATATAGCACCAGGGGTTCCAATTTGGCGCTGTTCGGCCGGCAGAAGCGGCCGGAGTGCGTCAACTGCAAGCCGATGAGCAGGTCGTCGGCAGCGCCAAAGCGCTCGGCATGCGCCTCCAGAAGCTCAAGCCGCAAGCTCTCGAGGCTGGCCGCCGTGCCCCCATTGATCACCAACTGACGCGCGTTGGCTCGGCCATCGTGTCGAACTGCTACCGCTTCGCCGCCCCAAATCAGCTTGGCGCCGCTCTCGCCAAAACGTCGCCAGCGTCTGCGGGTCAAGTCCGATGGCTGACCGTCGGCCGTGCCATCCCAGCCCTCCATCGGCAGTATCGCGAATCTGTTCGTCAGCTTGTGATCGCGGTAGACATACTCACGCGCCAGCGGCGATTCGTCGCCAGCCAGGGCGAGCTCGTCAACCGGCAGCGATGCGCCCACAGATGCGCAGTAGTCTGTGAATTGTTCAAAGCTGCGCAGTTGCGCCACCCGTCTGATTGTCATGCGCTAGCCCTCATGCAATACGCCGAGACGCTCGGCGATATCGCGCAGTATGGCGACATCGGAATCGGGACGGCGCGGCGAATCGCGATGCGTCTGATTGGAACCGATCCAGCCACGCAGCTTCAAGAACTGCGCCGCCGAGTGCTTGTAGGCGGGCACGGGCGGTCGAAAGGCCAGAAAGCCGAGGTATTGGATGAGGTCGTTTAACTCGAAAAAGGCCGGACCGCCCGTCAGCCACATGGCATCGCGCTCCGCGAATAGATCCGGCGCGAAGGTGCTCAGGCCGAGCAGGTAGTCGCTGCCGTAAATGACCATGTCAACCGCCAGATCATTGCCGGTGTAGACTTTGAAGTCCGGCCGCGCTTCATCGCGCAGCAGGATCCGCTCCCATTCCAGTTGCCGGCTGAGCGACGAATGCTTGGCGCCGCTGCAAGCTGGTATCTCCATCAAGCCGCGATAGGTATCGAGGTCGTAGATGGCGCCAAAGGGCGCGAACATCTTGCCCAGCTCAAAGGCGATGAAGCCATCAGTCCGCGCGGCGACCGTCTCATAAGCGCGTAGGATATCGG
>LXNI01002547.1_pt1 | contig 12327 bp, 12 predicted proteins | sample 809091 | NCBI WGS metagenome assembly LXNI01 (sample SAMN04870527, study PRJNA318959) | sponge metagenome | biome: 01000161; feature: marine sponge reef; material: water | host: Sarcotragus foetidus | place: Greece: Milos, Mediterranean Sea | collected 2013-05-29 | depth 5-7 m | reverse complement strand
GCGGAGTCAATTCGAGAATGCTTATCGGTCGGGGCATGAGAGACCCTCCAGAGTTGATGGAGTGGAGGAGAATAACATCATAGCTCAATAAATACAATCTATTTGTGAGACACTACACTAGTTCTAGTCAATTCATGGCGAGGATAAATCCCTGACGCCAGCACGGTTCGCTATCGTGTTCCTTTATTTATACTGATACTCCAGTTGTGATCTTTGTATATAATCACCATTATTTTTCCAGGTTGGGACCAATCGACCCTCAGCTTCCAACCGGCAATGGCATGGTACCGGCACTATCATACCTGCATCAATACGATAGATTGATAGAAAGCTCCAAAAAAGGGGAACTATCATCCGCCGAGATGATTCTACTGAACAAGATGGATTTGGCACAGTTGCACCAGTTTGAATTAGCGGCAAAACTTTCTGTGTCGCTCATTGAAGATTGGTTGACAAAATATAAATTCAAGAATTGGAAAAAGAGTGAAGCCCACAAGCAGGAAAGGGCTAGAGAGATTGCAGAACAGTTGAACGCTCATCAAAGGTGGTATACTCATGGTTCAAGTATTCACAAAGATATTTTGGAACAGGACCTTCGCTTGAAAATTAATGATTACGGCGAAGATACTCAGCTAAAGCAATTAGTTTGGAGCTATTTCTGGTCTCTGGCAGAATACGCGGGTGCCGGGACATTTATACATAGTCGGGTATTTATATGAGCACACACAAAGAAAATCGCTTTATCCGAGGGGTTGAAGCTGCAACCCGGGATAATCCGAATATCGATATGGAATTGATTAACAAGTGGCAGAAAATAGCGGCAATGCTGGAAAAAATCCCACCGCTACCAGTAGAGTCAAGCGAGATAAAACAGCCTCGTTTACAGCCGATTCCGCTGAAACTGTTCGGTCATAGTGCCCAGTAATCGATTTAGGCGGAACTATAAAATTTCTCATTGGGTGGACCCACAGTTAGCTACATCTCAGCAGTGTAGCTCAAACGGGTCTCCGGGTTCCCCAAGGTAATTCAATCCGGCTGTTTCCAGCAGTTTGTTGATCTTGATGCGGGCTGTGGCTTCGTTCATGCAGATTTGTTGAGTCTGTAGACTTCAGGGGGTATTCTACGTCTTACGTAGCTGAAAACAACGCGAGTTCATTGATATGCTGATAAAAACACCCGACTCTATCAAGCCTTCCGAAATCACCGACCGGCAGGTTTATCTTGACCGGCGTAAATTTATCCGGGACGGCGCCGGGTTGGGTATGGCGGGTGTTTTGCTCAATACTGTCTCCCTGGGCAATGCGCTGGCCGGGACAACACTGTCCGCGCGCAGGAATGATGAGTACTCCACGGACGAGGAGTTGACGGATTATGACGCGGTGACCAGCTATAACAACTTCTACGAGTTTGGCACGCACAAGAGTGACCCGGCCAGACATTCCGGGAAGTTCAAGCCGCAGCCATGGTCGGTGGTGATCGATGGCGAGTGCATGAAACCCGGCGCCTATGCCTATGAAGACATCATCAAGCCGCACCAGTTGGAAGAGCGCATCTACCGGTTGCGTTGCGTGGAAGCCTGGTCCATGGTCATTCCCTGGGTGGGTATTCCGTTGGCCGACGTGCTGAAGCGGTTTGAGCCCACCTCACAGGCGAAGTACGTATCTTTTACCACCGCCCTGCGGCCCGATGAGATGCCCGGTGTCAGGCGCCGGGTGCTGGACTGGCCCTATCGCGAGGGGTTGCGCATCGACGAAGCCATGCACCCCCTGACCCTGCTCACCGTGGGCCTGTTCGGTGAGGTGCTGCCAAACCAGAACGGCGCGCCGATACGTCTGGTGATACCCTGGAAATACGGTTTCAAAAGCATCAAGTCCATTGTCAGGATAGAGTTTACCCGTGAACAGCCGGAGACGGCCTGGAACATGTCGGCGCCGCAGGAATACGGGTTCTATTCCAACGTCAACCCGGAGGTGGACCACCCGCGCTGGAGCCAGCGCAAGGAACGCCGTATCGGTGAGTTCCGCAAACGCAAGACGCTGATGTTCAACGGTTATGGTGAGCAGGTCGCGGCGCTGTACCACACCATGGACCTGCGTAAATTCTATTAGAACGGTCGCATACGATTCCCTGGAAACCATCGCTGAAGGTCTGGCCACCCGCGCACCGGCGGACATGACGCTGGCGATCATGCGCCGGCTGGTCAGCGATATCGTGCTGGTCACGGACGAGGAGATCAGGCAAGCCATGGCCTGGCTGCTGGAAACAACCCACAACCTGGCCGAACCCTCCGGCGCCGCAGCCACCGCGGCCGCATGGAAGCTGCGCGACAGCTTCAAAGGAAAAACAGTGGTCGGCATCCTGTCCGGGGGTAATTGCAACCTGCGCTTGCTGGCGGAGGTCTGTGACGGGTATGTCAAAGATTGACAGTCAGTCCCCGGAAGTCACAGCAATGTCATCAGGTTTGCTAACATGCGGGATAATTGACGGGTTTTTGCCGGATGGATTTTGGGTTCTACCGAGTTATCAAGATAGTTGGCCTGATTGATTTCGAGCTGTATGGCGTGTACTCCTTGTTCCGGGTTGCCGTAATGCCGGGTGATATACCCTCCTTTGAAGCGCTCGTTTAACACTACGCCGTAAGCTGTTCCTTGAGTGGCGTGTTGCACAATCGGGGCGATGATCTCCGACGCGCAGGAATGACCATCTGCAGTACCGAAATTCAAGTCAGGCAAGATGCCGTTGAACAAACTTGGAACTTCAGCACGTATCGAGTGAGCATCCCAGAGAATGACGTAGCCATGTCTTTGCCGGATACGATTCAATTCTGCCTGAAGATGGTCGTGATACGCTTGCCAGTACGCCTTGACGCGGCTATGTATTTCCTGGGCGTCCGGTTCTTGACCACGCAGATATATTGGCACACTGTCGAAGGTGGTCAGAGGACAAATCCCGGTTTCCAGTTTTCCCGGATACAACAATTCGCCCTCTGGAGAACGATTCAGGTCCACCACGTAACGGGAATATTTTGCCCTGATGTAACTGATTTCCTTACCGAGAAGTCCTTCATACAGAGCATAGATATACCAGTCACAGTCCGTGTTCTTTCTACCGTGACGGTTGAATTTGGTTTTGATATGAGACGGAAACTCTATTCCGTCGTGCGGAAAACTGACCAGCACGGCGCTCTCACCCCGGCTGTAGTCGAAAACATCAGGCATAATCAGGCATGATCGCTTCGATATTTTTTGGGAACTGCCGGGTGAGAATAATTTTTTTAGCCGCCTCGATATCCGGCGAGAAATAGCGGTCTTTGGTATAGCCCGGAACGGCTTTTCGCAGTTTTTTTACCACAGACTGGAGCAGTTTTGACGTTTTCCACGGTCTGTGAAACTCTATAGCCTGGGCGCCGGCAAGCAATTCAATCGCTACGATTCCGGCAACGTTATCGGCAATGTCACCCAGTTTTCTGGCAGCAAAGGTGGCCATGGATACGTGGTCTTCCTGGTTGGCGGAGGTTGGCAGGCTGTCGACACTGGCCGGATGCGCCAGCGTCTTGTTCTCCGAAGCGAGCGCCGCGGCGGTCACCTGCGCCGCCATGAACCCGGAGTTCAAACCGGGCTCTTCGACCAGGAAGGCCGGCAATAAGCTCAATGCCGGATCGATCAGGTTGGCAATACGCCGTTCGGTAATGGCGCCGATTTCCGCTGCGGCAATCGCCAGCAGGTCGGCCGCAATTGCGACCGGTTCAGCGTGAAAATTTCCTCCCGACAGGGCCTCATGGGTATCCGGAAAAATAAGCGGATTGTCGGTGACGGCATTGGCCTCCGTGGCCAGCACGTCAGCCGCAAACCTGAGCGAATCCAGGACAGCCCCCATGACCTGGGGCTGGCAACGCAGTGAATAGGGATCCTGCACTTTTTCACAATCGACATGGGAAGCGCGAATTTCACTGCCGGCCAGGAGGGTCTTGCAGATGCGGGCCACGTCAATTTGACCCCGATGACCGCGCAATGCATGGATACGCGGGTCAAAGGGCGCATCACTACCCTTCATGGCATCCACTGCCAACGTGCCGGTAACCAGCGCGGCGGCAAAAATATTTTCAATTTCAAAGAAATGATACAGTGCCAGTGCGGTTGATGCCTGCGTTCCATTGATCAGGGCCAGACCTTCCTTGGGTCCCAGGGCCAAGGGAGTGAGGCCGGCAAGCCTGAGTCCTTCCGAAGCGCTGACGGTCGTTCCGTCATGCTGCATGTCACCCACACCGATCAGGGTTGCGCTCAAATGCGCCAGCGGCGCCAGGTCACCGGAAGCGCCCACGGAGCCTTTTGCCGGAATGCACGGATATACCTCACGATTGATTAGCGCCAGCAACGCGTCAATGACTTGGCGGCGCACACCGGAATAACCCCTGGCCAGCGCCAGGACTTTCAATACCAGTATCAAACGAACCACGTTGTCATTCAACCTGCCGCCAACGCCGGCGCTGTGCGACAGCAGCAGGTTGTGTTGCAGTTCAGTCAGTTTATCGAGGGAGATACGGGTCTGGGCCATTTTGCCAAAGCCCGTGTTGACGCCGTATACCGCTCGGTCTGACGCGCACAATTGGGCAACCGCAGCGCTTGACCTGTCGATGACCTGGTAATCGCAGTTGCGCAATTGGAGCTTGACCGGTTCGAACACGATCTTGCGCAACAGTGACAACGGGACCTTACCCGCTTCAAGTACAACCCTGGTTTTATTCATCAGGATCGGCCTACCCGGACATCGGCAACCACAGGTTATGCTCTTTTGCACAGTCCGCCGCCGCGTCGTAACCCGCATCAACGTGCCGGATGACACCAGTGGCCGGGTCATTCCATAACACCCGTTCGATGCGTCTGGTAGCGTCGTCCGTACCATCGCAGAGGATGACCAGACCGGCGTGTATTGCATAGCCCATACCCACTCCACCACCGTGGTGTATGGACACCCAGGTCGCACCGCTGACCGCATTCACCAAGGCATTCAGCAGGGGCCAATCAGCCACCGCGTCAGAGCCGTCTCGCATGGCCTCGGTTTCCCGGTTCGGACTGGCTACGGAACCGGCATCCAGGTGGTCCCGTCCGATGACAACCGGCCCTGCCAGCTCTCCGGTCTTTACCATCTCGTTAAAGGCCAGGCCCAGCCGGTGACGCTGTCCCAACCCGACCCAGCAGATACGCGCCGGCAGCCCCTGGAACCGGATGCGTTCCTGTGCCATATCAAGCCAGTTATGCAGGTGCGGGTCGTCCGGAATAAGTTCCTTGACCTTCCTGTCCGTATTATAAATATCCTCCGGGTCACCGGATAGCGCCACCCAACGGAACGGACCGACCCCCCGGCAGAATAACGGGCGAATATAAGCCGGCACGAAGCCCGGAAAGTCAAACGCGTTATCAACGCCCGCATCCTTTGCCACTTGGCGAATGTTGTTACCATAGTCAAATACGGGAATACCTGCCTTGTGAAAATCCAGCAACGCCTGTACATGAACCGCTATCGAGTGTTTCGCCGCGGCAGCTACCTTGCCGGGATCCCTGCGGCGTTGCGCCTCCCACTCATCAATCGACCAGCCAGCCGGCAGATAGCCGTTTATCGGGTCATGCGCAGACGTCTGATCGGTGACAGCATCCGGCCGGATACCCTGCTTGACCATCTCCGGAAGGAGTTCAGCCGCATTGCCCAACAAACCGATGGAAACGTCCTTGCCCCTGCTGTTCGCCTCGTTTAACAAGGTCAATGCTTCTACCAGGTTGGTCGCTTTCTTGTCCACGTATCCAGTGCGCAGCCTGAAGTCAATCCTGCTTTCCTGGCATTCAACCACAATGATCGAGGCGCCGGCCATGGTGGCTGCCAGCGCCTGCGCGCCGCCCATGCCGCCCAGCCCGGCGCTCAGTATCCATTTACCTTTAAGGTCGCCGTGATAGTGTTGCCGCCCCATTTCCACGAAGGTCTCGTAAGTGCCCTGTACGATGCCCTGGCTGGCGATGTAAATCCAGGAACCGGCCGTCATCTGCCCGAACATCATCAGGCCCTTGCGATCCAGTTCATTGAAATGTTCCCAGTTTGCCCAGGCCGGCACCAGGTTGGAGTTGGCGATCAGTACCCGCGGAGCATCGGGGTGAGTTTTCACTACGCCGACCGGTTTACCGGACTGTACCAGCAGGGTTTCATCCTGGTTTAATTCCTTTAACGTTGCCACGATCCTGTCAAAACAGTTCCAGTTGCGAGCTGCCTTGCCTATTCCACCATAGACAATCAATTCATCCGGCCGTTCAGCGACAGCGGGGTCCAGGTTATTCATGATCATCCTGAGCGGAGCCTCCGTTTGCCAGGATTTCGCCGACAAGCGGGGACCATGGGGAGCACGGATTACCCGGCATTGCGCTCCAGCTTTTTCTTTCTGTGCCGTACTGTTCATAGGGTGCCTCCGAAAGACGCCTCAACCGTAACCATGGAACCACTTCATGGCAGAAGTTGTTAAATTTCGGTCCTGGCTTGACATCTTGTATATACAAGTCATTACATAACTACTATAATAGTCCGTAACACAAATTTCAACCTTTGCGAGAAATAATGTTATGAACCAGCCCTGTCGGTGGGATAACTTATGGGTGAATGCCCAACTGGTAACCATGTCAATGGGACAGGCGGAGTACGGACTTATCGAAAATGGCGCCATTGCTACTACTTCAGACCGCATAAGTTGGCTGGGTTCCATGGCGAGTCTACCGGCAGAAGCCCGTAGTAATACGCCTGAAGTTATTGATGTAAAAAGGCAATGTATCACTCCCGGCCTGATAGATTGCCATACCCATCTGGTTTACGGAGGCAATCGCGCCAGGGAATTTGAATTGCGCCTGAAGGGAGCAAGTTATGAGGAACTGTTACAGGGGGGTGGCGGGATTTTATCCACAGTTAACGCGACCCGCAAAGCGTCGGAGAAAGAACTGCTGGTCGCGACGAAAAAGCGCGCCGCAGCGCTGCAACGCGAAGGTGTCACGACAATAGAAATCAAATCAGGATACGGGCTTGACATAGAAACAGAATTGAAGATGTTGCGGGTGGCCAGGCTGCTCGGTGCAGAAGACCCGCTGTTGGATGTGAGAGCCACGTTCCTGGGCGCGCACGCATTACCACCCGAATATGCTTTGTATCGCGCCGCATACATTCAGCTTGTTGTCGATGAAATGCTGTCACAGGTTTACCTCGAAAACCTCGCCGATGCCGTTGACGGCTTCTGTGAGACCATCGCTTTCAGTCCGGAAGAAATAGAACAGGTCTTTGACCGGGCCTGTGAGCTGGGATTGCAGGTAAAACTGCATGCCGACCAATTATCGGATCTGGGCGGCGCAGCCCTGGCCGCGCGCTATGGAGCCTTGTCTGCCGATCATCTTGAATATACGTCCGAGGCCGGCGTCGAAGCGCTTTCCCGTTCCCGCACTGTTGCGGTACTACTCCCCGGTGCATTTTATACTCTTAAGGAAACGCAACCTCCGCCGGTTGATTTGTTGCGGCGTTACCGGGTACCCATTGCCATTGCCACAGACGCCAACCCGGGTTCATCACCGGTGTTGTCCCTGTTGCTCATGCTCAATATGGCTTGCACGTTGTTTTCCCTTACATCAGAGGAAGCGTTGGCTGGAGTAACGCGCAATGCCGCCCAGGCACTGGGGCTGCTTGATGACAGGGGAACCCTGGAAGTAGGGAAAAGAGCGGATTTCGTAATTTGGGATATAGACCACCCATCCGAACTTGCCTATATGATAGGCGCCAATCCCTGTGCCGGTATTGTCAAGAATGGCCGGATAGCGATGATATAAGGCCGTAATATAGTTCCTTGTTGTTGTGGCTGGGTGATTATTGCCGCAATGCTTTAATGGCTTTTTTATAGCGCGTCGAGATTTCCTGTTCTCTCAAGTGAACGCCATCCCTGATGACCCATTCACCACAGGCTTTCACGTCTTTGATCAGGTTGTCATTGCCGCTGAAGACAAATGAATCAATGAGGTTCTGCGAGGGGTTACCATACAGCAACGGGTGCTCCCCGTTCAATACGATAAGGTCTGACGAGTCCTCTGTTACTGGAGTTTGGACATCGAGCCCAAGTGCTTGCGCGCCGCCACGCGCGGCGCCGTTCCAAAGAAAGTCCCCCACGTGTGGGTCGGACTCGGTCGCGCTGATGTTTCTGCTCCTGGCTAGCAAACGTTGTCCGTATTCCAGCCACCTGAGTTCTTCGACGGGGCTCACGGAAATATTGCTGTCTGATCCGATGCCAAATGATCCGCCACCGGCCAGGAAATCCCGAAACCTGAAAATACCATCCCCCAGGTTGGCTTCAGTGGCAGGACACAGACCGACAACACAATCACTCGCAGCCAGTTGCCCCACCTCCCAGTCCGTGAGGTGAGTCGCGTGAACCAGGCACCACCGTTGATCAACAGCAAAACGTTCAAATAACCATTGCACCGGGGTCAACCCATGGAAACCTTTGCAGGCTTCCACTTCCTGTACTGTTTCAGCGATGTGGATATGGATGGGACATTCGATATTTTCCTCCTCGACAACTACCCGCAGCGCTTCACGCATGGTCGCTGCCGGCACCGCGCGCAAGCTGTGAAACGCCATCCCGGTTTTCACATTACCGTTTTCCCTGCTTCTCAGGCACGTAAACAGCGAGAGAAAGCCATCCAGATCATGGATGAACCTGGCCTGTTCCGGCAACGGTTCCGGCGTGTCGAAACCGGCTGTCATATATAACACTGGCAACAGGGTCAAACCTATGCCGGTTTGTTCGGCCGCAGCGATAACGGCATCCGCCATTTCCGTTGACGATACGCCGGGCTGCCGTGGGTGTGTATGGTGCAGGTAGTGAAACTCGGCAACCGCGGTATAACCACTTTTCAGCATCTCCAGGTACAACTGTGCTGTAATTGCCTGTAACTGCTCAGGTGTTATCCGGTTTGCATAGTGGTACATTTTTTCCCGCCACGACCAGAAGTCATCCTTGTTTCCCGTTGCCAGTTCAGTCTGGCCCGCCATTGCCCGCTGGAAAGCGTGGCTATGCAGGTTCGGCATTCCCGGCAGGATATATTCTGCAGAACGCATCCCTGAAGGGTTTACTTCAGGCTATCTGCCTGTTCCGCCAGGATCATTTTGTCCAGTGTCCGGCGAAACTTCAGTGAACCGGCGTCGAGACCCAGGTTGATATGCCGGCTGGTTTCATTGGCAATACCCTTGTGCACAGCTTCGAGGACGTTCCGATCCTCGAGAAATGCATTCCTGGCGCCTTCAGCTATCACGCGGGTCACCTCTTCATCATCAGGGTCGGTATTGCGCTGTTGTAGCCAGTGGTAACGAGTGACGTCTGTATCCACAGGAGTCAGGAAATTATAGGAAATCATGACATAACAGCGCTCGCTCAACGGTTTCCCCGGGCCGCCTTCCCCGGCCGGAGTAAATATCGATTTGTTGATGGCTATGGAAGGGTAACGGACCTCGTAATGTTGCAACCGATCACAATTCCCCTTGAATTTGACCAACGGCGCGTAAAATGGTGGCGGTTCACAGTCATAGAGCCAACGATACACAACCAGCCCGTTATCGACCTCCGCGGATTCCAACGGCGTATTGTCCGTGCCCTGGGCCGCGAACGATGAACGGTGCACCCAGGCCACGTGAGAAGGGTCCAGCAGGTTGTCGGTAAGGTACAGATAATGGCAATTACAAGTCATCGCATCACCGCCGGTGATGTGCCACTCAGGATTGGAAAAATTCTCGATACACAGAATGTCCTCGTCGTCGGCAAGGTCGGTATTGCCCATCCAGATCCAGAGCAGCCCCCATTTGTCAGCCACCGGATAACTGCGCACCACTGCAGTGGGTGGAATCACTTCCTGGGTAGGCGCGGCGACACAGCGGCCGATGCAATTGAATGTCAGTCCGTGATAACCGCACTCCACCTCATCGTCCTTCAGGAAACCTTTGGACAAGGGCAACTTACGGTGCGGGCAGGCATCCTCCAGGGCGACGGGTTTGCCCGATCTGGTGCGGTAGAATACAATGTCCTCACCCAGGACGCGCAAGGGTTTCAGTTCCCGATCAATCTCACCGCTCAACGCGGCGACGTACCAGGCATTGCTAAGATACATTGCCGTATTTATTTATAATAACCAACTGAGTCTCCAGCGGTGGTAACCCCCAATCCATTCAGCAGGCGATTGGAATAGTTGAAATACGCGACAACCTGGTTCACCTCCAGAATTTCGCCATCATTGCAACCCGCGGCGCGTAGCGCGTCAACGTCAGCCTTCACCATATTTGCCACGTCGGTCGTCAGTTTTGCCGTATACTCCAGTAACGCCAACTCTTTCCCGGCAAATTCCTGCTCCGGCCGGTCTTCCCGCAACGCAGTATAAATGGCATCCGCGCGTTGTTCATCGTTAATCAGTTTCCGAACGTTCATGAAATGATGCGCCAGACTATAATCGCAGTTGTTTTTGATGCTGGTATGGGAAGCAATCACTTCCAGGAACCACAAGGGCAATGTTATATCAGGATGATGGAGAACGCTCTTGTACAGGGTCACGTGTCCATGCATGGTATGCGGGCGCAACGAATGCGCCTTCATGACGTTATCCACCGTGCCGTGAGGTGTCATGGCCTGGTCATACATGTCCTTCAACACTCCCGTTGCCTCAGCTTCGGGAATCATTGTTATCCAAGCGCTCACAGTTCAATACTACTCATAAATGATATGGCGCGGTTGTTGCGCAAAGAAGCGTCTTACCATAGGCCCAAATGCCTCGATCGGCAGTATTTCCTCGTCATGGTTAATGGTCGTCTGGTCATACTTGTCCACAAATTCCGCGGTCCAGGCAAAGTACGGATGACCTTGCCATTTATCCCGCTCATGGCGGTCGCACCCTTCCAGTTCATGGAAATGATACTGCTGAAACACCGCATGGCGCAGCAGCATCCAATAGTTTCGCTCAGAGATGTAGGGACGCAACAGCGCGGCAGCAAACTCACCATGGGTTTCATTACAGGTAATGAAACCGACATCGTGGAACAGGCCGACGACAATGTCCTCTTCAGGACACTCAGCGCGCAACATCCGGGTGGCCGTCTGCAGGCAATGCAGGTAATTGTTAATCGTATAAACATAGCCCGGGTCGTCCTTCTGGCAGGTCAGCATACGTAAAATCTGGTCCACCATCTGCTCGTCGTAATACTGTTTGCGTTGGCGGAGCAGAATCTCCCAGTCTTCCGCCCGGTAGTCATCCAGGCAGCGCTTATCCACGTATTGCCAGTCCGCATGGGCCAGCGGGCTGGGCGTTTTATTTGACATAAATTTTCATTATGAATAATATATATATAATATAACTCTGGCCAGGGACAGACTTGAACCTGTCCCCGTATATGCTACCTCAGCAACGGCTAGAGTGTATAGCCAACCGTAACGCCGATCGCAAGCGGCGGTTGCACAAACAATCGTCTCACTGTTGTAAATTCCCGTTGTGTTATTCACATTTTTGAAATAGTATGCAACAATGTTGCATGAAAAGCAATATTTGTCTATAGTTGGTTTATGTGGCAGAGACTTGCATGCAACTTGTTTTGACGGTTTTTTTTCATTTTTCGCCGGGAGAAAGTGATCATGATAAAACTGAGACCCTACAATAAGTTACTTCTTATATTGTGTTTTGTCGCGGGTGTTTCCGCAGTCGGAGAAGTATTTGCCCAGGGCTCCATACTTCTGGAAGAGATCGTCGTTACCGCGCAAAGGCGTGCAGAATCGGTTCAGGACGTTCCCATTGCCATTAACGCGTTTACCGATGAGCAGATGAAGGCGGTCGGGATTGACACCACGCTGGACCTGCAACTCAAGGTTCCCGGTCTGCACCTTGAGCCGCTGGCAGGCCATGGTTTTGCCTATGTGCGCGGCGTCGGCACCGATACCATAACACCGGGCCTTGAACCCACTACGGCAGTGCATGTCGACGGCGTCTACCTGCCGCGACTGGCCTCCATTATCAGCGACTTTTACGATGCCGAACGGGTGGAAGTGATCAAAGGGCCCCAGGGCACGCTGTTCGGCAGAAACGCCACCGGCGGCGTGATCCACTTCCTGAGCAGGAGGCCTGAGCAGGAAACAGGCGGCTATTTAGATGTCAGCGGCGGCAATGAAGGCACCGTCCGGGTAGAGGGCGCAATGAATGTCCCCATCAGTGAACGCGCCGCTTTTCGTGTCGCCGGCCTGTACCATGACAACAACGGCTATTCCGATAACAGCTTCACCGGCAA